>ERZ795052.3491-NODE-3491-length-17298-cov-6.776953_pt1 | contig 17298 bp, 11 predicted proteins | sample MGYA00375136_ERZ795052 | MGnify/ENA primary metagenome ERZ795052 (study PRJEB30181, sample SAMN05720156) | activated sludge metagenome | isolation source: Anaerobic digester | place: Japan | collected 2015-05-26 ... | reverse complement strand
CCGGCATCGCGCCCGGCAGATTTTTTCGGCCTACGCAGGCTTACCGGAAGGACACCTTCTCGCCCATTTCAAAAAGCTCATGCGCTAACAAGAGGCATGAATAAACAAAGCATCTGATACGACACGTCTCTATGGCATTTCCCGCAGGTTTCTACCCTCAAGTATCCATGATTTCATAGCCTTTTCCAAATTATGCGCAGCGTTTTCATAATCAGGCTCGCGATGCAAGGCAATTTTAAATTGTTCAATAGCTTCCTGATATTTGCCCTGGGAAGCCAACGCAACGCCGAGGTTATTATTGACTTTGGGATATTTCGGACCATATTTCATCGCCGTTCGCAACTCGCGCTCTGCCCCACTAAAGTCCCCCAAAGAAATTAGGACAATCCCCATGTCATTTAGTGTCTCCTCGTCTTTCCTCAACTCCAGTGCCGCCTGCAAATGTTTCAACGCATTTCTCCGATCACCTTGGGCATAATAAGCCATTCCCAGGCCATGGTGGGCATAGGGATTATTTTCTGTTTTTCTTAAGGCATGCCGGAACAGAGTAAAGCTGTCTTGCCAGACTCTAACTTGCTGGAATCCGGCAACACTAAAAGCAACGGCAACGACGATAAATAAGGCCGTCAATTTATACCGCCAGCTTGGATACCTTGTCAAAACGATATCCGTAAGCCCCCAGACAGACATGATAAAAAGCCCGATCAGAGGGATATAGGCATAACGGTCTGCCATAGCCTGTTTTCCTACTTGCACAAGGCCAATAACCGGCACCAGAGTGCCAACGTACCAGAACCAGCCTGTTACCAGATAAGGGGCCTTTTTCCCCCCGACAAGCACACATGCCGTAATGGCTGCCAGCATGGCAGCGATGGGAAACAACAGCAACAAAGGTAACGTTTCCTGATAAGGATAGAAAACAGCCAGATCATGGGGCCAGAACATTTTGCCGATATAGGCGCCATAAGACAGGATGGCATTCGAGAGGCGCACCTGTAAGCCCATGGATGTAAATCCATCGAGGGTATTTATATAGATGGAAGACTTGATGGTAATTACACTGGAAACAAACGACAGGGCCACAAGGGGCAGTTTTTCCTTGATAATATGCCAGGGAGGGGCAGAAAGCTTTGACCAGCGCCCTAAGGGCCAATAATCTATGAGTAGGAAAACAAACGGCAGCGTCACAAGCATCGGTTTGGTCATGAGGCCGAAGGCGAAAAGAATAATAACCGCTATGTACCGGGGTATTGAAGGTCTTGCCACATAAAGAAGATAGGCATAAGTGGCCAAAAACCAAAACATCGTGGAAAGCACATTCTTACGCTCCGAAACCCAGGCCACTGACTCTACATTCAGGGGATGGAGGGCAAACAAAACCGCCACGGCGTAACTGCGCCAGAAAGACCCGGTCATCCGGCTGAGAACTGTCAAAAGTAAAAGTGCGTTGAGCAGATGCAGTATGACATTCGTCCATAAGTGACCGGCGGCATTGAAACGGTAAAGTTGAAAATCCACCATGTGGGACAACCAGGTAATGGGATGCCAGTGTCCGGTATAGCTGTTCGTAAACGCCCAAAGAAGGCTATCTCGGTTAATTCCGACCTGAACGTGGCGATTTTCAGTAATGTACAATTGATCATCGAAACCGACAAACATGTGTCCCTGCACCTGCCAATAAACGGACAGCGTAACGATGATCAGGATGATAACAGCCAGTACTTTTTGATATTTTGTTTTTTGCACTATGGAAATGTTTTTCCGGCTCAGATGAATTTGAGGCGCTTCATCGCGAATACAAGCATACGGAGCAGCAGCAAACCATGGCGCCAGCGTTTGATGTTGGTATCCCCGTATATCCGTTCCCGGTAACGTATGGGAACGTCCCTGATTTTGAGATTCAATCGGGAGGCGCCAAATAGAAGATCGAAATCTCCAAATGGATCGAACTCGCCAAAATATGAACGTTGCGCGGCTATCCGCTCATAGTCGCTCTTCCACAGCGCCTTCGTTCCGCAAAGCGTGTCCTTGATCGGCTGACCCAATAGCCAGGAGAAGGCCAAACTGAAAAACTTGTTGCCAACCAGATTAAGAAACCGCATGGCTTCTTTTTCCATAGGGTAAACCAGCCGGACACCATTGGCAAACTCACCACGGCCGCTGACAAGAACACCGTAAAAACGGGCCAAATCTTCCGGAGGTACAGTCATATCGGCATCGAGGATCATCAGGATATCGCCACTGGCGGCAGCAAAACCACACCGGACTGCGTCACCCTTCCCTACCCCTGGCTGGCGGAGAAGTCGGCAGTCAACTTCTCTACGTGATTCAACAATATTATGGAGAATCTCCCACGTTCCGTCGGTGGAATGCCCTTCCACAAATATTATTTCTGTTCCTGCCCCCAAATCCGGAATGCGGTCCACGATGGCGGTGATGTTTCCCTCTTCATTGCGGGCGGGAACGATAACGGAAACACGGGGCAAAGGTGCATGTAATGCAAAACCGCACGGGCGGGCGACAATGATATGACATAGATGAAAAATGCGAAGAGGCCACAGCCTGACCATAAAGCGATTGCAAAGGGCCTCAAGAACCGGTGTATCAAGGGGCCAGAGTATCTCCTCCCAATGCTTGACCATTTCAAATCCGGCCAGATTCAAAAGGTTTTCCACATCTTCCACTGTAAGCCAGTTCTGAATCAGGGAGGGAGCTGTAAGGTTCATTCTCCTGGCCAAGGCCAGTGGCATCTCCCAGAGCCGGCTGTAAGTATTGAGGACGATCCGACTCCGGGAGTTACAGAACCTTTTCAATTTTTCGAATACAGCCTGTACATCCCAGAGATCATTAATGAGATCAGAAAGGATGATGAAATCGAATGTTCCTGCTAATTCCAGCTCATGCACATCTGCCTGACAAAATTCAAGATCGGGATGCCTTATTCTTGCCCGCGCAATCATTTCGGAAGAAAAATCTACACCAATCCCACAGGCCGGCTTGAGCGCCGCCAGCAGATCTCCCTGACCACACCCAATTTCCAACACCCTCATCCCTTCGGGAACTATATTTCTATATATATCCTTAAGTTTGCGGCGGTAGAAGCATCCCCAGTTTCGATGCGTATCCACCCAGTTCGCCACATAGTCCCAGTGCCGAATTCTGGATGCTCGATATATATCCTCCTTTGTCTGATTCATTGTTTTCGTCCACTACGGATCTTATCAGCCAGCACTTGTAAATTGGCTCTCGCCAATTTGTCACCGGGATTGAGTGCAATCGCCCGCTCTAAATAGCCCACGGCCTGATCCAGACGCCCGTCCATGGCAAGTGCTACACCAAGATTGTTGTATAACCCCGCATCTTGATTCATCTTTGGCAGAAGTTCCATATACAAAAGAATCGCTTCTGCATAATCACGATTTTTAAATAGGGCATCGGCGAGATTTCTCGCTGCCGTGTAATTATTCGGTTCCCTATCCAATGCCTGCCGGTAGCTACGGATTCCCTCCTCCATTTGACCGGCGGTGACGAGGGCGTTTCCCAAATTGACATAAGAAAGGGTAAAATTCGGTTTGGCTTTTATCGCCTCTTGATAATGGCCGATGGCTTCATATGTTTTTCCTTTCTCCATGAGTACCGCCCCGAGATTGTTGTGAGCAAGATAATTATTCCTGGTCACCTCGACGGCATGCCGGAACAGTGTTTCTGTATCCCGCCAGTAGCCAGTCTGCTTAAACGACAGCACCATCAAAAAACCAAGCGCTGCCAATACGACGCCTGCCGATACAATTTTGTTTTCTTTGTAATATCGATCTATTAACTCATCTGCATACCAAACGGTGGCAAGAAAAATTCCCACCAGTGGGACATATGTGTATCGGTCCGCCATAACATGTGATCCCACCTGTACAATGCCGCTCATGGGCAACAACAGGAAAACGTACCAACACCAACCACAGCCCAGATAAGGTCTTTTTTTTACGTATACAGCAGCCATAATGGTAACGGCAATGATAAAAAGAGCAGCCGTAATGTCAGTTATGAGGGATCTTGTTTCCGGCTGAGGATAGAATACAGCCAAATCAATAGGATAAACGGTTTTCCATAAATACCCGACATAATTGTTCAAGATATTGGATATTCTCGATTCCCACGGGAAAGCCGTCAACGAAGGAAGGGCTTCCACACGCGCTTCGGCATAAAATGTCATGGCAATCACGGGCAGAATTAGAATAATCATGATGGATTTTTCCGTTAACGATCGCCGCAACATTCCCATATTAAATCCATCAAACCGTTTCAGTGGCCAGTAATCAAAGAACATCAAGACGATCGGTAGCGCAACCAGGGCAGGCTTGGACATTAAGCTGAGGAGAAAAGTGAAAATTACCAGTGTAAATCGCCAAGATGACTCCTTTTCGGCGTATTTGGCATAGCAGCCGAGACACAGGAGTGCAAAGAACGTGCACATCAGATCCTTGCGGTCAGCAATCCAAGCTACTGTTTCCACATGCAGCGGATGGACCGCAAATAGTCCGGCCACTATGCCACTCTTGGCAATGGAACCGGTCATTGAACTCAAGACAAGAAAAAGGATAATTGTGTTGGCCATATGCAGGATGAGATTGGTCAGATGATGGCCAGGCGGCTTCAATCCATATACCTGACAGTCTAACATATGAGAAAGCCAGACGAGAGGCTGCCAGAAGCCGGCCTCCGTGGCGGTAAATGCCCATTTTATGCCCTCCCAGGTCAATCCTGACTGGACAATAGCGTTTTTGGTAACATATTGTTCTTCGTCGTAGCGGAGAAAATCAAATTGAAGCAACTGCCCATAAATAATGACACAACATAGAATGAGAAGCAGGCCGATAAGCATCTTAAGGGATCTACCACCATCAACTCCCGCTGATATCTTATTGATCTGATTACACATTAATTATTCCAATTATTTTTACGGTTCATCTGCCTCAGGACAACATTAAGATTATTCCGGGCCTCTTCATAGCGATCATTGAGCATGAGTGCCATCCGGAATAATCGGGCAGCCTCTTCAAAGCGATCCTTGCGGGCATAAATGATTCCCAGATTGTTATATGCCGGAGCTATCGATGGGTCGTTGCGGATTATTTCCAAATAATGCCGCTCGGCACTTTCTTCGTCTCCTGCAGCGGCACAGGCAATAGCGAGATTGAAACGGGCCTTAATATATCCGGGAACAATATTTAAAACATCCTCATACTTCTCTATCGCCTCCGAATATTTTGCTTTCTGCAGCAACACATTCCCTAAATTCATCATTGCATCCGGATAATCGGGTTTCAGTCGCAATGCCGCTTGATACTGTAAAACCGCCTCATCCAGATAGCCTTTTCTCGCAAGGGCATTGCCGAGATTATTGTAAGTGCCGCTGTTATCTCCGATTGTTTGCAGGGTGCGACGAGAAAGCGTGATGCCATTTTCCCAGCATGGGAGATAGTTTGATGTAAAAATTATCATCACAAACAAAGGTAGCGCCCCTGCAGGATACATAAGTATGTTTGGTATGCGCAGCACCTTGATCCCAGAGTTCACTCCCCAGGCGAGCAGGAGGAAGATACCGATGAGAGGCAGATAGGTATAGCGATCCGCCAGCGCCTGGGAACCCACCTGCACCAGGCCGATAACCGGAACCAGCGTCCCCAGATACCACAACCAGCCCGTAACAGCATACGGCGCCTCCTTACGAAAGCGCCAAGCCAAATACGTTATGACACCCAGAAAAAGAAACGCACCCAAAACCTCATATAAGGGAAACTCCTGAGGATATGGATAAAATACCGCCAAATCCACAGGAACAAACAGCCTGCGAAGATAAACCACATACGAAACCAGGGCGTTGGCCAACCGCCGCATAAACGGCAAGGCATCCAGTGAACTGATCGCCTGCCCCTTCCCTTGGGCAAAAACCGTAATTACACTGCTCGCCGCAGACAAAACAATCAGCGGTAACTTCTCCCGAATAAGCACCCACCAGGATGAACGCTCATGCCTCCCCAAAGGCCAGTAATCCAACAACAACATCACAAACGGCAACGTCACCACCATCGGCTTCGACAGCAAACCCAATACAAAAAACAAAACCACCAGCAAATACCGCCACCACCCCAATCGCTCCGCATAAACCGCATACATCCACAACGTCACCATCCAAAAAAATCCACTCAAAACATCCTTACGCTCCGCTATCCACGCCACCGACTCCACATGCAACGGATGCAACCCAAACAACACCGCCACGATCCCACTGCGCCACAACGCCCCCGTCATCCGGTAAAACACCAAAAACAACACCACCGTACTCAACGCATGGATCAATACATTCGTCCAATGATAACCACCAGCATTCAACCCAAACAACTGCGCGTCAAACATCAACGACAACCATGTCAACGGATGCCAATTCGCACCGTGAAAAGCGCTAAAAGCCCACCCCAAACCATCCCAGCTAAACCCAGATAAAACACGATAATTGTCGGTAACATAAACATCATCATCATAGTTCAAAAACTCATAGCCCCGCACCGGCCAGTACACCGCAACAACCGCGCCAATCAACAACACACATATGTAAATCTCAGCACGGCGTCCTAAGGCACCCAAATAACTCTCCCCCCTCATGCAGAAATCCACCACCACCCGACGCAGCAATGACACCATACATCAAACGTCCCCGTAAACCGCCCGCCCGTAAAACCGCCTCCTTACAAACATGCCTCCCAAAAAATATCGCCACCCCTATGCAGTATTACCGCTAACATCCGATCAAACATGTAAGCATCCTTTACTATCACCGTGACCCCGACTTACGCATATATATCGACAAATTGTCCGCCGCCTGACTCAACCCCGGATCAATCCTCAATGCCTCCCGAAAATGAAAAATCGCCTCCTCATGCCTCCCCAATCTTGATAAAACAATCCCTAAATTGTTGTGCGCAGCAGCATATTCGGGCAAAATCCGCAAAGCTCTTTGATAGCATTCCTCCACTTTCGCATAGTCACGATTCTTATCGTAAATGGACGCCATATTGAAGTACGCCTCAGCACGGAAAGGATTTTGTTCTATTACTCGACGATAATAAATGAGGGCTTCATTATCGGCACCTCTCTGCGCCAGCATAAAGGCCATGTTGAAATTTGTTCTTTCGTGATTTTGATCGAGATACGCGGCCTTGCTTATTTCTTGATAAGCTGCCTCAATCTTCCCATCCTTCAGGAATGCCAGACCCAGATTTGTCCGATACTCAGCAAGATCCGGTTTGAGCAGCACAGCTTTTTTCAGATGCGGAATGGCTTCCTCAGTTAAACCGTTGTTCAGCAGTGCCGCTCCCAAGTTGTTATGCAATATCGGATTTTCCGGATCGGATTTAAGGGCATGACGAAAAAGGGTAACGCTGTCTTTCCATATGGATAATTGAAATACGGTAACAACTGAACTCGTCAAGATTAAAGCAACAAAAAAAAGACAGGAAAAGTAGATGTTGTGACAAATCCGATTTTGCTGAAATTTTTTTAAAGTGGCGGCACCTCCCCAGGCGAGCAGGAGGAAGATACCGATGAGAGGCAGATAGGTATAGCGATCCGCCAGCGCCTGGGAACCCACCTGCACCAGGCCGATAACCGGAACCAGCGTCCCCAGATACCACAACCAGCCCGTAACAGCATACGGCGCCTCCTTACGAAAGCGCCAAGCCAAATACGTTATGACACCCAGAAAAAGAAACGCACCCAAAACCTCATATAAGGGAAACTCCTGAGGATATGGATAAAATACCGCCAAATCCACAGGAACAAACAGCCTGCGAAGATAAACCACATACGAAACCAGGGCGTTGGCCAACCGCCGCATAAACGGCAAGGCATCCAGTGAACTGATCGCCTGCCCCTTCCCTTGGGCAAAAACCGTAATTACACTGCTCGCCGCAGACAAAACAATCAGCGGTAACTTCTCCCGAATAAGCACCCACCAGGATGAACGCTCATGCCTCCCCAAAGGCCAGTAATCCAACAACAACATCACAAACGGCAACGTCACCACCATCGGCTTCGACAGCAAACCCAATACAAAAAACAAAACCACCAGCAAATACCGCCACCACCCCAATCGCTCCGCATAAACCGCATACATCCACAACGTCACCATCCAAAAAAATCCACTCAAAACATCCTTACGCTCCGCTATCCACGCCACCGACTCCACATGCAACGGATGCAACCCAAACAACACCGCCACGATCCCACTGCGCCACAACGCCCCCGTCATCCGGTAAAACACCAAAAACAACACCACCGTACTCAACGCATGGATCAATACATTCGTCCAATGATAACCACCAGCATTCAACCCAAACAACTGCGCGTCAAACATCAACGACAACCATGTCAACGGATGCCAATTCGCACCGTGAAAAGCGCTAAAAGCCCACCCCAAACCATCCCAGCTAAACCCAGATAAAACACGATAATTGTCGGTAACATAAACATCATCATCATAGTTCAAAAACTCATAGCCCCGCACCGGCCAGTACACCGCAACAACCGCGCCAATCAACAACACACATATGTAAATCTCAGCACGGCGTCCTAAGGCACCCAAATAACTCTCCCCCCTCATGCAGAAATCCACCACCACCCGACGCAGCAATGACACCATACATCAAACGTCCCCGTAAACCGCCCGCCCGTAAAACCGCCTCCTTACAAACATGCCTCCCAAAAAATATCGCCACCCCTATGCAGTATTACCGCTAACATCCGATCAAACATGTAAGCATCCTTTACTATCACCGTGACCCCGACTTACGCATATATATCGACAAATTGTCCGCCGCCTGACTCAACCCCGGATCAATCCTCAATGCCTCCCGAAAATGAAAAATCGCCTCCTCATGCCTCCCCAATCTTGATAAAACAATCCCTAAATTGTTGTGCGCAGCAGCATATTCGGGCAAAATCCGCAAAGCTTGCCGGTAACTTTCTACTGCCTGAAGATATTTGGCTTGTCCCGTGTGAATCGCACCCCTGTTGTAATATGCTTCCGCTCTGTTCGGATTGACGGCTAAAACCCGTTCGTAGTAGCCGAGGGCGCTGTGCAAATCTCTTCTCTTTTCCATTATCATTGCTTTGGCAAAGATTGCCTGTTCATTTAACGGATCAATCTCAAGAGCTTTATCAATATAAACAGCCGCATCATCAACTTGATTCAGAAATAAAAATGCTTTCCCGAGAGAAGTCCACGATTCCGCGAATCTCGTTTCTAACCTGACAGATTGTTTTAGATGTTGAATAGCTTCCTCAGGATATCCGGCTGTCAGTAAAGCAGCGCCCAGGTTATGTTCTGAAAAAAAATTGGTGCCCGTTACACGTATGGCATGCGCAAAAAGAGTTACACTGTCTTTCCAATAAAAAAGCTGACTTTTACTTATGAAGCTTATTGTTAGGATCATGGTTATTATAACAACAAAAAACACCGTTTTCCCTTTTACTAACCGGGAGGTAAGCGCATGTGTGCTCCAGGACGCAAAGGCAAATATACCGGTCAGAGATAAATATGTATAGCGGTCTGCCATTGCATGGGATCCAATCTGAAAAATTCCTATCACTGGCAGCATTACTATTAGATACCAAAACCAGCCGACAACGCCACAAGGATGGCGTTTAGAAAATAATATCGCCAAGATGCTGATAATGATGATCAGAGCGCCGAACAGAAAGGCAAAAACAAGAGAGTAATGAAAATTATAGGGATAGAAAGCGGCTAAATTTACAGGCCATATAATTTTCAACAAATAAAGGCAATAAGACGATAAAATATTAGCCAAACGAACATCAAAAGTAACGACAGATATTTTAGCCAGGGCGCCGACCTCTGCCTCTGCCGCAAAGGTTAAATAAGTCACCGGTATCACCATTATGAGCAGGGGTATTTTCTCCCCGATCAAACGCCGCAGGGATACCGCCCCATAACGCCCCAACGGCCAGTAATCCAACAACAACAACACAAACGGCAGCGTCACCACCATCGGCTTCGACATCAAACCCATCAGAAAAAATAACGCCACCCATATATAACGCCCAACTCCCGGCTGCTCCACATAACGAACATAAAACCACATGGACAACATCCAAAATAAACCGCTCAATATGTCCTTACGCGCCGCAACCCACGCCACCGGCTCCACATGCAACGGATGCAAGGCAAATAACAACGCCACTATCCAACTACGATACAACGCCCCCGTCATCCGGTAAAATGTCATAAACAACAACAGCGCACTCAATAAATGAATCAGCACGTTCGTCCAATGATAACCCCCGGCATTCAACCGAAACAGCTCGTAATCCAACATCAATGACAACCACGTCAACGGATGCCAAAATCCCGCCTCCGTCGATAAAAACGCCCACTTCACACTTGATAAACTCAAACCACCACGCACATGAACATTGTCCGTCACATAAACCTGATCATCAAAATTCAAAAATTCATATTGCTGAACCGGCCAAAAAACAGCTAAGACAACCATGGTTAGGATCATCGACAAAATCAGGGGGCGATAACGATTCATGTATTTAAGTATAGTTAATTTACTATGTTTATTATTATAATATTAAAACAGATATTTATTTCTTCGAGATCTTAACTGCCGGAGAAAAGTTCAATAATATTTCCTGATATCATTTTTTCTCCCTTTATCTTTTTGAAATCAGGATTTATTTTCACGGCATATAGTTTGTGTCTTCTTGCCTCATCAAGCTGATGCAATCTGGTCAGGGCGACCGCAAGATAAAAATGTGCATTGGCATAATCAGGTTGCAGGTGAATTGCCTTTTGAAAATTTTTTGCCGCTTCTTGATTCTTCCCTAATTTGAGTTGCAGCATCGCCAAGTTATTCCACAGCCCTGCCTGATCGGATCTTGACTGCAATTCATGTCTGTAGATTTGAATTGCATCCTCGTATCTGCCTTGCCCGGCCAAGGACAAGGCCAGGATATTATTTACTTCAGTATTGCCTGGCCAGCGGTGATATGCCTCACGGAAACATCGCTCAGCTTCCGGATAAAAACCTTTTCTAAAATAGATTTTTCCCAAACGATACCATATTTGCGCATCAGCCGGATCAAGTCGAAGATTCATGATGAAGAATTTCATCGCTTCATCCTTTTTCCCAAGATCATCTAAAACCAATCCAAGATGACCATAAGGTGGCGGAAAGCTTGGCGCATATTTTATGGCCGCCTGAAAATGATGTTCAGCCCCAGCAAGATTTCCTTGTTTCATAAGTTCTTTGCCGAGAAGATCGTGGGCTAAATAATTGTCAGGGGACAAGGACAAGGCATGTCTGTATAGTGTCTCGCTATTCTTCCAGTAACGCACCTGCTTACAGGTCCAAAAGCTCAGTATGCCCAATACAATGATGGCGCTGATGATCATGACGAAGCAGCGATGAGGCAATTTCTGCAATAGAATGGGGACACCCCAAACCACCATTATAAAAATACCGATCAGTGGCAGATAGGCATATCTGTCTGCCATTCCTTGGATTCCAACCTGGAGGATGCCTATCACGGGCAACAGGTTGATTATATAGAAAAACCAACCAACAGGTAAAAAGGGGTAGTGAAGGCCCCGCCAAACTACGAAAAAGGTTGTCACTACCAGAAACATAAACGAAAACAACAGCAAGGGAAGGGCAATAGTCTCCGGAAACGGATAGAAAAAAGAAAGGTCCAGCGGCCAGAACGTTTTACGCAAATAGACTACATACGAGACAAGGATATTGTTCAGCCTCAGCAAAAGTGGTACCGAGGAAACGGAAGCCAAAGTACCAACGTGTTTCGCCGCTGTAATGGTCATAACAACTGATAAGAAAGATAAAATGAAAAAGGGGATTTTTTCTATCAGTAAGGTAAATATGCGGCGAACCATCATTGACGGCTCTCCCGCATTACGAAAACGATTAAGAGGCCAGAAATCAAGGAGTAACATAACTACCGGCAGGACAACCAGTATCGGCTTAGCGAGCAACCCCAGCGCATAGAGCAACAGCGTCATGATAAAACTGTAGATACTGAAGTTTCTTAAATAATATGAGTAACTAAATATGGTAAGCATTCCCAGGGCCGTACTGAGAAGGTTCTTCCTTTCCGATATCCAAGCCACAGAATCCACATTCAATGGATGAAGGGCAAACAGGGCCGTCACTAAAAGACTTTTCCATTGGTAAGCGCCCAAATAATTCAGAAGCGACAGAAGCAGAAGAGAATTGATAAGATGAAGTATCAGGTTGGTCCAGTGATGACCCCCCGCGTTGTTTTTAAATATTTCGTTGTCCAGCATGTGGGATAACCATGTTAACGGATGCCAATGTCCCGTCTCCATGTTCGTAAAAGCCCAAATAACATTCTCACACTTAAATCCGGAGATAACATGCGCATTCTCGCTGGCATATAACTTATCATCGTAACTAATGAAATCGTAATTCCTTACCGGCCAGTAAACCACCAATACCAAAATGATAAGGACTGCCACGCCTAAATTATAAATATACTGGTTACCAGTAATACGAGCTTGTACTGTTTCTCGAAAATCCAACATTCCTTTACTTGCCTAATGCCGTCTTGAGATTTTTCCTTGCGGTTTCATAATTTGGATCAATGCTAAGGGCTTTTTCAAAATGCATTATTCCATCATGTTTATTACCTGTCAGAACCAAAGCATGGCCAATGTTATTGTGTACTGCTGCATCATCAGGATATTTGGAAAGAAGTATGCGATAATGAGGAATAGCCCCCTGAGCGTCACCCTTTATCAGCATGGCATCCGCAAGATCTCGTCTTGCCCGTATAAGCAAGGGATTTTTTTTCAACACATCCTCAAGGCAATCAATAGCTGTTGCTGCATCTCCTATCACCAGCAGTGCCTGACCCAAATTGGCCTGAGCATAAAGAAAGTCCGGCTTTATCTCCATAGATCGCTTAAAATAATTTATAGCTTCCAAAGTGCGGCCCTCTTTTAAAAGAAGCACGCCGTAATTATTCATCATCTCATAATTATTCTTTGTCGCTTCCACGGTGTGATGCAAAACGGACAAAGGATTCTCCCAGTAGCGGACCTGTTTCCACGCCCATATAGTCGATAGCAATAATATGGCAATAATTGAGACCAAAGCCGTTGCCCGCCATATCTCCACCAATCTATATTTTATAATCCAAAATTTATTGTCTGATTCCGAACTTAAACGAATCATCAGTATTTTAACGAACCAATAAAACTCAGACAACCCCCAGACGGAAATAATGAATATACCAATGGAAGGAAGGTACGTATAGCGATCGGCAATGAATTGATTTCCGACCTGGACCAGGCCTATAACTGGAATCAGGGTCCCTAAAAACCATAACCACCCGGTTTTTAAATATGCCCTTTTGTAACTGACTTTTAAAATAACCATACTTAGAGCGATAAGCACTAAACCCTTTAATACCACCTCATTTGTCGGCCAGGTTCCCGGGTGAGGATAAAAAATAACCATCTCACCGGGAAAGAAGATCTTTTTGATGTACTCGAAGTAGGCAACGATTGCCGTTGATAATCGCGCATCAATGCTTAGATGCTGAAGCGATTTTAACGCACCGGCCTGTTGCTGGGCAATAATGGTAAAAAAACTGACCATGGCAGCCATGAGCATTAAGGGTATTTTTTCGAAAAGCAAAAAGGACAACCGTTTGGCGGGAAAATAATGTTTGGAATATTGATGGCACCCCGGATATCTTGCCAAAGGCCAATAATCCAGCAAAATCATTACAAAAGGCAAGGTGACCAACATAGGCTTGGACATCAAACCCAATAAATATGTAAATATAACTACAACATAACGAATCCAACCAGGAGATTCTACGTAGCGTAAGTACATCCAAAGGGTGGCAATCCAGAAAAAGGCACTTAATACATCCTTTCGTTCAGCCACCCAGACAACCGATTCAACATGCAGGGGATGCAACCCAAACAGGAAAGCAACAAAAAAACTCCCCCATACCGCAGCGGTCATCTTTCTCAATAAAAAAAACAGCATCAGGGTATTGGCAATATGCAGGAAAAGATTTGTCAGGTGGAAGCCGCCGGCGTGGAGTCCGTACACATGGGCATCCAACATCAAGGACAACCAAGTGAGGGGATGCCAATTTGCCCCGTATAAGGATGTAAAAGCCCAGGCTATGCCATCTCGAGTTAACCCCTTACTGACGGGTGTTTGATGGCTGATAAGGGTCTCATCATCATAACTGATAAAAGGATATTCATGAACAGGCCAATAGACGACAATTAATGATATGAATAGGATCAACAGGATAAAAGACGTTTCTACCCGGACTGGTTTTTTCATATGCCTAATGGGCTAGGGACTTTCTGCATGTTCTTTCATTTTTTTAGCCATATCAAGATTGCGCCGAGCCAAATCATAATCCGGTTTGCTATGCAACGCCTCAAGAAAATGAAATATTGCTTTATCGTAATCCCCTTTACGGGCATAAACCGTTCCGAGATTATTTTGCAAGGCTGCTGCTTTGCCACCGGTAAAGTAGGCCTTTTTGAATTCCTGCAACGCTTCATCCAGATAGCCGGTTTCGGAAAGAGCACTACCGAGATTGTAACGTGCGTCATAATAATCCGGTTTTATATCGAGGGCTTGACGATAATAACCCATGGCTTCACTATACCTTTGCTCCCTCGCCAAAGCAGCGCCGAGATTGTTTAACGCCAAGTAATTATTCTTTGTTATCTTGACAGCGTGATCAAACAATACAAAGGCGTTTTGCCATAATTGAACTTGAACTTTAGCGAGACAAATTATGAAGATTAACCAAATGGTGATTACCGCAAGAATACTGGGCCTCAAGCGGGGCTTTTTTGACAACACCTTCCCGAATCCCCAGGCCATCATGATAAATAATCCAATAAGAGGCAGATATGTATAGCGATCAGCCATAGCATGGGAACCCACCTGCAGCAGACCACTAACGGGAAGCAGGGTCCCCAAATACCATAACCACCCAACCAGCAGGTAAGGAAAGCGCTGGTGATAACGTCCGCAAATAATCGTCACGGAAAATAGCAACACCATACTTAAAGCAAATTGCCATAGTGCCCTTTCACCAGGGTGAGGATAATATACTGCTAAATTCAAAGGGGAAAACATCTGTATGATATAAACAATGTATGTTACTGCGGCATTGGTCACCCGTGCCCACAACGAAAAGACATCTGCCCCCTTGAGCGCCCCAGCCTGTCCCTCGGCTAACAAGGTCAACCAAATAATCGGTATCACCATTATGAGCAGGGGTATTTTCTCCCCGATCAAACGCCGCAGGGATACCGCCCCATAACGCCCCAACGGCCAGTAATCCAACAACAACAACACAAACGGCAGCGTCACCACCATCGGCTTCGACATCAAACCCATCAGAAAAAATAACGCCACCCATATATAACGCCCAACTCCCGGCTGCTCCACATAACGAACATAAAACCACATGGACAACATCCAAAATAAACCGCTCAATATGTCCTTACGCGCCGCAACCCACGCCACCGGCTCCACATGCAACGGATGCAAGGCAAATAACAACGCCACTATCCAACTACGATACAACGCCCCCGTCATCCGGTAAAATGTCATAAACAACAACAGCGCACTCAATAAATGAATCAGCACGTTCGTCCAATGATAACCCCCGGCATTCAACCGAAACAGCTCGTAATCCAACATCAATGACAACCACGTCAACGGATGCCAAAATCCCGCCTCCGTCGATAAAAACGCCCACTTCACACTTGATAAACTCAAACCACCACGCACATGAACATTGTCCGTCACATAAACCTGATCATCAAAATATGAAAATTCAAATAGAGTTACTTCACTGAAAATAAAGAGGATTACAGCCGCTAAAAGAACATTCAAAATAACATACTGTTGCTTCAAAGATATGGACATATATTTATTATCAATAAAAAAAGGGGATAAGTCTTTTCTTATCCCCTTCTCTGATTTTGTCAATTGGCGATTATGGTGAAATCGTTCCCGTGCTGTTCGTAGAGTAGGTCGTATTACCACTTGCATGGGACGCTGTGATCACCAAGCTGGTAGAATTCCCACCTGCGGTTGTGGTTACACTTGCCGAAGATTTAAACCCATAATTTGTCAAGTCTGATGTCGTTACAGATGCCGTAGGAGAATCACTAAAAAAAGCCTGTGTTGCAGTATAGGCATTCTTAACATCCGCCTTCGCGTTGGCATTGTAGCCTCTGGTCCGGTACGCCGTGAACTGCGGGATGGCGATGGCCGCGAGGATACCGATGATCGCGATAACGATCATGAGCTCGATGAGGGTGAAACCCTTCTGTCCTTTTCTTTTCCTGAATACCTTCATAATTTCTCCTTTCTACTTCATGTTATGTTTCGATGATTAATCTTTAAACTATGATTGCCGGTTTATCCGTCCCCCTGATCACCCCCTCCATTTTTGCAATATTTGTTTGAAAATTCGCCTTATTATTAATTCTTCCGGTATAGGGAAAGCAATTGATATGCCACAAATTCATCTCTTGAAATGCTGCCGCAGGATTATCCCGAAGCTCCCGTTTATAAGCAACTTTTTAGAGGGCGCGCCAGCCGGTCACTTTCATACCTTATCCCAAACGGGGAAGCTTGGTGGTGATTTTCACCAGTCCGCGGTGATTTACATCAAGCCGGCATGCGAAAGTAATTTGCCGTGATCCGGTCAACTTACCTGGAAGCGGATAGCGTATTTCTTGACAAGTTGAGAAACAACTATTATGTTTTTTACCAAATCAACAGATATTGCCCGACAATTGAAATTTGAAATCCTGAGTTTTGCGGAAGCGGAGGCGGCATCATTTTACAGACTTCCGAAACTGGAACATAAAGACCCCCTTCGCTCGGCTCATCGTCCGGCAGGCCATACATTACAGTTTGACGCTCATCTCGAAAGATTCAAAACTGAAAGATTAACGAACAGCGGGGCGAAAATTCTCTGTTAATAGTCACGCTTCGGAAATCGTTTTGCCGATACGCATTGAAGGCTGCCCCGTCCCAAATTACCGGCGGAGAGCATTGTCCTTGACATTACGCCAAATAATTTCTATTCAATGCTCCGGAAAGAACGGGTAATAACAGGGAGAAGCAGGCCATGTACGAAGTGACGATCAAGAAATCCTTTGCCGCCGCCCATATC
>ERZ795052.3488-NODE-3488-length-17317-cov-8.737342_pt1 | contig 17317 bp, 11 predicted proteins | sample MGYA00375136_ERZ795052 | MGnify/ENA primary metagenome ERZ795052 (study PRJEB30181, sample SAMN05720156) | activated sludge metagenome | isolation source: Anaerobic digester | place: Japan | collected 2015-05-26 ... | reverse complement strand
GTGGCGAAGTCCACGGGGCGGAGCTTCACGTGGGCCTCGAGGAAGAAGCCGTCCTGGTTCGTCGGGACCTTGAGCATCTTCCCGATCTCCTCGTTCTGGGGGTTCGGGACGACGCCCACGGAGAGGGCCAAGAGGTCCGCCTCGAGGTCCACGGGGCCGTTGAGGATGGGGTCGAACACCCGGACGCTCACCCGCCCGCCCTTCTGGGCCACCTCGGGGAGGCGGTCCTCGTCGTAGCGGACGAAGCGGACGTCGAGTTCCCGGGCCTTCTTGTAGTAATCCTCCTTGAGGCCGAAGGTCCGGATATCCCGGTAGATGATGGTGACCTCGCACCCCGGGTCGGCCTCCTTGAGCCTCAGGGCGTTCTTGATGGCCTCGGAGCAGCAGTAGCGGCTGCAGTAGGGCCGCTCGGCGTTGCGGGAGCCGACGCACTGGATCATGACGACCTTCTTGGCCTTCTTCACCGTCTCGTCGCCCTTCGCGATGAGTTCCTCGAGGCGCCGCTGGGTGACGACGTTGGGGGAGACGCCGTGGAGGTATTCCTTCGTCTCGTTCTCGTAGGCCCCCGTGGCGATAATGACGACGCCGTGCTCGAAGGTCTCCTCGCCGTCCTTCGTCTTCACCGTCGTCTTGTAGTTGCCGATGAAACCCTCGATCTTCTCGATGACGGCCCCGGTGAAGACGTGGATGAGCCTGTTCTTCTCCACCCTGCCTATGAGCTCCTTCAGGTGGGCCTGGACGTCCAGGCCCTCGAGGGTGTAGTGGAGCTTGCGGTAATTCCCGCCGAGGACGGCCTCCTTCTCCACGATGTAGGACTCGAAGCCCTGGTCGGCCAGGGACAGGGCCGCCGTGATGCCCGCCAGGCCCCCGCCGATGATCATGGCCGCCCGGTTGACGGACAGCTGGCCCGGCTTGAGGGGCTTGAGGAACTGGGCCTTGGCGACGGCCATGCGGACCAGGTCCTTGGCCTTCTCCGTGGCCTCTTTCGGCTCGTGCATGTGGACCCACGAATCCTGGTCACGGATGTTGGCCATCTCGAAGAGGTAGGGGTTGAGGCCCGCCTTCTCGCAGTTCTCCTGGAAGAGGCCCTCGTGGGTCCGCGGGGAGCAGGAGGCGACGACGACGCGGGTGAGGTTCTTCTCCCTGATCACCTCCCCCATCTTCACCGCCGTGTCCTGGGAGCAGGTGAAGAGGTTGTCCGTGGCGAAGACGACGTTGGGGAGGGTCTTGCAGTACTCCACCACCTCGGGGACGTTGACGACGCCGCCGATGTTGATGCCGCAGTGACAGACGAAGACCCCCGTCCGGGGACCGACGCCCCGGATGTCCTTCTCCTCGGGGACCTCCTCCTCCTTGATGAGGGTCCCCCGCTGCTGGGCGAGGATGCCCGAGGCGCACGCCGCGGCCCCGCTGGCCTCCATGACCGTCTCGGGGATGTCCTTGGGCCCGGCGAAGGCGCCGCAGACGAATACGCCCTCCCGGCTCGTCTGGACAGGGTTCTCCAGGGAGGTGGCGCAGAAGCCGTGCTCCTCCAGCTCGATCCCCAGGGCCTTGGCCAGCTCCCGGGCCTCGGCCGGCGGCGTGAGACCCACGGAGAGGACCACCATGTCGAACTCCTCCTCCACCAGGGTCCCGTCCTCCTGGACGTACTTGACGAGGAGGTTCTTCGTCTGCTGGAGCTCCTTGATCGTCGAGGGGATGGAGCGGATGTAGCGGATCCCGTACTCGCTCTTCGCCCGGTTGACGAAGCGGTCGAAATCCTTGCCGTGGGCCCGGATGTCCATGAAGAAGATGGTGGGCTCGAGGTCCTTGGCGTGTTCCTTGCCGATGATGGCCTCCTTCGTGGCGTACATGCAGCAGACGGAGGAGCACCAGGTATTGCCGCAGGACGTGTCCCGGGAACCCACACACTGGATGAAGGCGATCTTCCGGGGCTCCTTGCCGTCGGAGATGCGCTGGACGTGGCCGAAGTAAGGACCCGAGGCGGAGAGGATCCGCTCGAACTGGATGGACGTGACGACGTTGGCGTAGACGCCGTAGCCGTACTCGCCCCTCAGCTTCGCGTCGAAGGTCTCGAAGCCCGGGGCGGCGATGACGGCCCCCACCTCGATCTCCTCCTCGGCGAAATCGTCGTCGTGGTTGATCGCCCCGGCGATGCAGGCCTCCACACACTGGTAGCACTCCGAGCAGATGCCGCAGGAGAGGCAGCGCTTCGCCTCCGCCACGGCCTCCTCCTCGGAGAAGCCCAGACCCACCTCGCGGAAGTTCGTCCGGCGTTCCTCGGGTTTCAGGTGGGGGTACTTGACCCGGGGGGTCTTGGGGAACTTCGAGACGTCGGCCTTGTCGGCGAGGTTCTTCGTCCAGTCCTTCGCCCGGCCCGCCGCCACGTCCTCGCCCCGGAGATAGCGGTCGATGGACTTGGCGGCCTCCTTGCCGGCGTAAACGGCCTTGACGACCGTGGCGGGTCCCGTGACGACGTCGCCGCCGGCGAAGACGCCGGGGACGTTCGTCATGAACGTCACGGGGTCCACGTCGAAGTTCTTCCACTTGTTGATGGCGATGCCGCTGTCGGCGGGTACGAAGTCGAGGTCCGCCTCCTGGCCGATGGCGGGGATGAGGGCGTCACAGGGGACGACGAACTCCGAACCCTTGATCTCGATGGGGCGCCGGCGGCCGCTGGCGTCGGGCTCACCCAGTTCCATCCGGGTGCACTCCACACCCGTGACCCGGCCGTTCTCCCCGATGACCCGCTTGGGGGCCACGAGGAACTCCATCTTGATGCCCTCCTCCAGGGCCTCCTCGATCTCCTCGGGGGAGGCGGGCATCTCGGCCCGGGACCGGCGGTAGAGGATGAAGACGTCCTTGGAGCCCGTCCTGACGGCGGTGCGCACGGCGTCCATGGCCACGTTGCCGCCGCCGATGACGGCCACCCTGTCGCCCAGGAAGACCTTTTCCCCCAGGTTGACCCGCTTGAGGTAGTCGACGCCGTGGATGACCCCCTCGAGGTCCTCGCCGGGGATGTTGAGCTTCGTGCTCTTGGCGGTCCCGCAGCCGATGAAGACGGCGTCGTAATCGCTCTTCAGTTTGTCGAAGGGGACGTCCCTGCCCACGGCGGTGTTGAGGTGGATCTTCACGCCGAGGTCCTCGATGACCTTGATCTCCGCCCTCAGGACGTCCTTGGGGAGGCGGTACTCGGGGATGCCCACGGCAAGCCAGCCGCCCGCCACGGGGAGGGCCTCGAAGACGTCCACGTCGTAACCCTCGGCGGCGAGGTAGTAGGCGCAGGTGAGGCCCGCGGGCCCCGCCCCGACGACGGCCACCTTCTTGCCCTTGCTCTCCTTCTTCTCGGGGAGGTAGCGCGTCTCGTCCTTCAGGTCCAGGTCGGCGACGAAGCGCTTGAGGTGCATGATGTCGATGGGCTCGTCCACCTTGCCCCGCATGCAGGCGTCCTCACAGGGGTGGTTGCAGACGCGGCCGCAGACGACGGGGAAGGGGTTGTCCTTCTTGATGAGCTTCAGGGCCTCCTTGAACTTGCCCGCGGCGATGAGGGCCACGTAGCCCTGGACGCTGATGTGGGTCGGGCAGGCGGCCTTGCAGGGGGAGGTCCCGAGCTTGTCGATGGCGTAGCCGCTGGGGATGGCCTGGGGGAAGTGACGGTACGTGGCCTTGCGTTCGTCGAGGCCCTCGTTGAAGTCCGACGGCACGGAGACGGGGCAGACCTTGGCGCAGTCGCCGCAGCCCGTGCACTTGTCGAGGTCGATGAACCGGGGTGCCTTGGTGAGCTTCACCTTGAAGCGGCCCGCCTCGCCCTCCACGGCCTCGACGGTGCGCCGGGTGAGGATCTCCACGTTGGGGTGGCGGCCCACCTCGACGAGCTTCGGCGAGAGGATGCAGGCGGAACAGTCGTTCGTGGGGAAGGTCTTGTCGAGCTGGGCCATGACGCCGCCGATGCTGATCCCCTTTTCCACGAGATAAACCTTCAGTCCCGAATTGGCCAAATCGAGGGAGGCCTGGATCCCCGCGATCCCCGACCCGACCACCATGACGGCGCCTATCTTTTCGCTGTTTGGTACCACCTTGCGACCACCTCGCTGGAATTCTTTCTTTTCAAAGGGCATTGACAAACCGTCGCAGGGGCTACCACGATTGCCCTTCCCTGTCAAGAACTAATAGCCTTTCTCAATCCTTGGCCTTTTGAGGTTTCATGTTGACAACCCTCTGCGATTGGACTATCAAAGACGGCGCCCGACGGGGCCGGGGGCCCGCGGGAGTCCCAAGACACCGCCATTTCGCCTTCTGGAAATGTAATCCAGGGGGCGGAGCCGTGCCCACAAAACAGCAATATTAAGAACGATATATGAGAGGAACATGACTCTATGGAACGGGAAAACAACGTGAGTGTCGCCCCCTCCGGCGAGGCCTTCAGGCTGCCCCGACCGGAGGATTACGATAAGGAGTTCAAGCGCCTCCAGAGGCTGGCGGACAGGCACCGCCGCGAGGGGCGGGAGATAGTCGTCGTCGTGGGCGTGGGTTTCGTCGGGGCCGTCATGGCGGGCGTCATCGCCGACGCCGTGGACAGGGAGACCTCGCGGCCGTCGAAGTTCGTCATCGGCATGCAGCGGCCCTCCCCCCGATCCTTCTGGAAGATCCCCCTCCTGAACCGGGGCGAGGCCCCCGTGGAGGCCGAGGACCCGGAGGTGGCCCCCCTGATCGCCCGGTGCGTGAAGGAGAAGAAGACCCTGACGGCGACCTTCACCTATGATGCCCTCACCCTGGCGGACGTCATCGTCGTGGACGTCCAGTGCGACTTCATGAAGGAGGCCCTGGGTGACTGCCGCCGGGGGCGGGCGGAGATCGGGGCCCTCGAGGAGAGCCTCAAGGTCATCGGCGAGAAGGCCCGTCCCGACTGCCTCGTCCTCATCGAGACCACCGTGCCCCCGGGGACGACGGAGTACGTCGCCTACCCCATCATGAAAAAGGCCTTCGAGAAGCGGGGGATCGCCTCCGAGCCCCTCCTGGCCCATTCGTACGAGCGGGTCATGCCGGGGAGACAGTACGTGGCCTCCATCCGTGATTTCTGGCGGGTCTGCAGCGGCGTCAACGCCGAGGCCCGGCGCCGGGTGGAGAAGTTCCTCAGGGAGGTCCTGAACACCGAGGACTATCCCCTGACGGTCCTGGACCGCCCCATCGAGAGCGAAACCTGCAAGATCGTCGAGAATTCCTACCGCGCCACCATCCTGGCCTTCCTCAACGAGTGGAGCCTCTTCGCCGAGCGCAACGGCGTGGACCTGATCAAGGTCATCCAGGCCATCAAGGTCCGCCCCACCCACTCCAACATCATCTTCCCCGGCCCCGGCATCGGCGGCTACTGCCTCCCCAAGGACGGCGGCCTGGGCGTCTGGGCCTACCACACCCTCATGGGCTTCGACGACGAGATCTTCAAGATCACCCCCCTGGCCATCGACATCAACGACACGCGGGCCCTCCACGTGGCGGAGCTGGTCCGCGATGCCCTCAGGAACATGGGCAAGATCGTCGCCGCCTCCAAGATCGCCGTCCTGGGCGTCTCTTACCGGGAGGACGTGGGGGACACGCGCTACAGCGGCTCGGAGATCGTCGTCCGCAAGCTCGCCGAGATGGGGGGGGAGGTGGTCTGTCACGATCCCTACGTCAAGCGGTGGTGGGAGCTGGAGAAGCAGGACACCTACCCCGCCCCGGGCCGCTCCTGGGCCCGCTTCTTCCGGAACCAGGAGCGTCTCAAGGACACGGAGGTCCTCAAGGACCTGGGAAAGGCCCTCGCGGGGGCCGACGCCGTGGTCCTGGCGGTGCGCCACGAGGCCTATCTACACCTCGACCCCGACGAGGTGGTGGCCATGACGGGCCGCCCGGCGGCGATCATCGACTGCTTCGGCATCCTCGACGACGCGGCCATCCGCCGCTACTTCGAGCTGGGCTGCGAGGTCAAGGGCCTCGGCCGCGGCCACGTCAAGCGCCTCAAGGACTCCGTCCGCCCCCGCCCGGGGTCAGGTCTTGAAAATTAGCGTTTTTCAATTTCCCTGGGGTCAGACCTCAAAAATTAGCGTTTCTCCGGCGTCGTTGCCGCGGGGGCAGTCATCGGCTTCCTTTGAGGTCGCATTCCCGCTTCCGGGAACATGAGGGTCTCTGGGCCGCTGAGGCGATACAGGGGATGGCCAGAAAGAATCGCAAAAGGATGATCGAAGGCATCGTTTCGGCCCTGAAGGCCTATGACCCGGAGAGGGTCTATCTTTTCGGGTCCTGGGCCCGGGGAGAGGCCGATCGCCTCAGCGATATCGACCTCGTCATCGTGAAGGACACACAGGCCGGTTTCTTCCACCGCCTGAAGGAGGCCGCCGCCTGTCTCCCCGAGGACTGGGGGCCCGTGGACGTCCTCGTCTACACCCCGGACGAACTGCGGAGGATGGAAGAGGAGGGAAACGCCTTCGTGGAGATGCTCCTCGAGGAAGGCGAGCTGATCTATGAAAAATAGAAAAAAGAGGCCCATCGCTGGTTTCACCAGGGTCTCTACGACCTCCGGGCCGCGGAGTGGAACATCGAGGGGGGGCAACTACAGCACCGCCTGCTTCCTCTCCCAGCGGGGGGCGGAAAAGATCCTCAAGTCCCTTCTCTACTACACCGGCTCCCGGCGCCAGGCCCTGTTGACCCATTCCCTCCTTGAAATGACGAGGGAGGCCCAAAAAACCGTCGCCTCCCTGGCTTCCCTGACGGCGGAGGCGAGGCTCCTTGACCTCCACTACATACCCTCCCGCTACCCCAACGGCCTGCCGTCCGGTTATCCTCACGCCTTCTACGACAAAGAAACGGCCCGTGAGGCCTTGGCGGCGGCCCGAAGGATCGCCGCCGCCGTCGAGGCCGAATACCGCCGAAGGGACGAAAAAGAGATCCTGAATTCCGATGTTGAAAATTAGCCCCTCCACACCCCCGAGGACCCATCCTTGAAAACAGCGATTCTTACAGCGGATGAAGACTTGCTCCCCGGCACCGTCGGTGCGCTGGCGCATGGGGGAGGCCCCCCCGTACGCGGCACAAGTACAAATGAAGAAGTGTTTCTCAACGGGTGAGGCCCTGGGGGCGCCACGGCGCTTTCCGGGGCTCATGGGGCAGAAACGCTAATTTTTGAGGTCTGACCCCAGGGAAATTGAAAAACGCTAATTTTAAAGACCTGACCCCGGGGGGATGATGGGGATTTTGGGGAGGAAGGTGTTGCTCCTGGCGGGGGACGCGGTGGTCGTCGCCGGGGCCCTCTACGCGGCGCCGTTGCTGCGCTTCGGCCTCTTGATCGAGCCCGGGTCCCTCTTCGTCCCCTCCGATTTGGCCACGGTCTTCGTCTACCTGGTCGTCTTCTACCTCTTCGACCTCTACAACCTGGAGGAGGGCTTCGTCAGCGGGGCCTTTATCGTCAGGATCGCCCTCGCCGTCGCCGTCGCCGCCGTCCTCGTGGGGGCCCTGTTCTTCCTCGCCCGCATCCCCCTCTACAGCCTGGGGATCTTCCTCCTCCAGGGCGCCCTCGTCTTCCTCTTCTGCGCCGCCTGGCGCTGCGCCTACGAACGCCTCGCCAAGGGGACGGCCCGGCCCCGGCGCCTCGCCGTCCTGGGGGCGAAGGAGGAGGGCCGGACCTTCGGGGAGATGATGCGGGGCAACCGGGACTACGAGATCGTGGGCTACCTCGACGACGACGAGGCGACCCACGGGGCCTCCGTCGGCTGCGCCCCCGTCCTCGGGGGGACGGACCTCCTCCCCGCCCTCGTCAGGGAGGGGAAGATCGACAAGGTGATCATCGCCGCCGGGGACGAGGTTTCCCCCGACGTCTACCGGCGTCTCGTCCAGGCGAAGTTCGCCGGCGTGAACGTCTACGAGCTCCCCACCTTCGTCGAGATGACCGCGGGGAGGATCCCCGTCCGGCACCTCAGCGACACGTGGCTGGCCCGGGTCTCCATCGCCGGGGTCCGCCAGACGATCTACACCAAACGCCTCAAACGCATCGGCGACATCATCGTCTCCCTCCTTCTACTGATCCCCGCGACCCCCGTCATCGCCCTCCTGTGTCCCTTGATCCGCCTCGACTCCCCGGGGCCCGCCGTGTTCCGTCAGGCGCGGATCGGCCTGCGGGGTAAGCCGTTCACCCTCTACAAGCTCAGGACCATGGTCACGGGCCGGGAGGGGGAGCGCGAGTTCGCCGGCCGGCGGGACGACCCCCGGGTGACGCGCCTGGGGCGGATCCTGCGCCTCTTCCGCCTCGACGAGCTGCCCCAGCTCTTCAACGTCCTCAAGGGCGACATGAGCTTCATCGGCCCCCGGGCCCTCATGGCGGAGGAGGTGGCCCGGTTCGACGGGGAGATACCCTATTTCTCCCTCCGCCACGCCATCCGCCCCGGTGTCACGGGCTGGGCCCAGGTCAACTACCCCCACGGGGCGACGGCGGAGGACGCCCTGGAGAAACTCCAGTACGACCTGTACTACCTGAAGAACATGTCTCTCCTCCTCGACCTCCACATCCTCCTGCGGACGGTCAGGGTGGTCATCTTCGGAAAGGGGGCAAGATAGAAGTGAGCGGATTCATTCGCAAAGGCGTGACGACGGCCCTGGCGTCCCTTCTTTTGTTCCTCGCCGCGGCCGCCCACGGGAGCGACACGGCCGTGGAGAGGCAGTCCATGGCGGGCATCCACGCCCTGGGCCTCTTCGTGGAGGAGCTTCAGCCCAACGTCGCCAAGGTGGCCGCCAAGGCCGGCATCGACGCGGCGTCGATCCGCCGGGAGGTGGAGAGGCGGCTGACGGCGGCGGGGATCGGGGTCGTCGCGGGGGCGGGTTGGGCGGCCCTGCCCGGGCGGCCGTTCCTCTATATCAACATCAACACCCACGAGACCCAGCGTTTCTACTACGCCTACGACATCAAGGTGGAGTTGCGCCAGGTCGTCTTCCCCGAGGCCAACCCCCGGGCGCGGATCACGGCCACGACCTGGTATCTGAGCATGACGGGCCTCACCGACATCGGCAACCTCGCCGTCATCAAGAACGATACCCTGGTCCTCGTGGACCGGTTCACGGCGGCCCACCGGTCGGTAAACCCCCGCTGAAGCCTTGAAGAGGCTGTTGTTGGGGTTGTTCATCCTGACCCTGTGCGCGGCCGCCCAGGCGGCGGACGAGCCCTTCACGGGACCGGCGAACTGGGGCGGGACGGGCCTCATGGAGACGCCCACGGCCCGGGTCCTGAAAGAAAACCGCTACCGTGTCGGCGTGACTTTCATCAACCCCTACCGTCACTACTACGGGGCCGTGAGCCCCTTCAAGGGCCTGGAGATCGACGGCCGTTTCACGGAGATCATAGACGTCCCCGTCAACCCGGGCAGCGCTTACTGGTCCGGCTACGGCAACTACAAGGACAAGGTGGCGGACATCAAGTACCGTTTCCTCCCGGAGACGAAGTACCTCCCCGCCCTGGCCGTGGGGATCATGGACCCCCACGGGACGCGCCTCTACGCCTCTCAGTACATCGTGGCGAACAAGCAGCTCTTCCCCTTCGACTTCTCGATCGGCTTCGGCAACGGCCGCTATGGGCGCAACCCCCTGGCCGCCTCGGGTGAGGAAGTCAAGGTCGAGATGATCACCAAGCCCCGGGAGTGGCTCTCCGAGGGCCTCCTCTTCGGGGGAGTCCAGTTCGCCGCCGCCAAATGGCTCATTCTCATGGCCGAGTACAGCCCCATACGCTACGAGCAACAAAGGGACCCGGCGAGAGACCGGTATTTCAGGACCGCCCCCCCCTCGAAGTTCAACTTCGGGGCCCGCCTGCGGCCCTGGGACTGGCTCGAGGCGACGGTTTCCTACCAGCGGGGAGAGCAGGTCGGGGTGAACCTCTCCATGGCCTTCGACCTCGGCGTCCCTCTGATACCCCTTTACGACCAGCCGTACCGGGAGAAGAAGGAACTGCGCCACCACCCCCTGAAGGAGCGCGTCGTCACCGCCCTGAGCGAGTCGGGCTTCAGCGACATCGTCGTGGTCATCGCCGAAGGTGAGCTTGACGTCGAGGCCCACAACGACAAGTACTACTACACCCCCCGGGCTATCGGCGCGGCCCTGCGGGCCCTGGCGTCGATCCTGGAGAAAGAGGTCACCAAGGAGGACCTCGAGGCGGCCCCGGCGGGGGGGACGTTGAAGATCGCCGGCGTCGAGAAGGTCCGCCTCACCCTCACCGAGCGGGGGATCCCCCTGGTGCGGTTCACGACGACGGCCCAGGACGTGGTCCAATATTACGGCGAGCGGTTCACCCTCAAGGAGTTCCTCTCCCTCGCCAAGATGGAGACGGCGACGCGGGACAACCTCCCCGGCCGGAAGGAGAAGAGGAACTGGTGGGACTGGGGTCTCAAGCCCTCTTTCGAGACCTTCATCAACGACCCCTCGGGTTTCTTCAAGTACCGCCTCGGGGCCGAGGGCTGGGTCAATCTCTACCCCTGGCGGGGCGCTTCCGTAACGGCGGGCATCGCGGGCTACCCCATAAACGACGTCTCCTCCGTCAACGCCCCCATGCCTCAGGCCGTCCGCTCCGATCTGTGGCTCTACACGAAGGAGAAGGCGAACCTGGGGGTCCTCATGTTCGAGCAGATGGAGAAGTTCCCCTACGAGATCTACGGGCGGGTCTCGGGGGGCTACCTGGAGGTCCAGTACGGCGGTTTCGACGCCGAGGTGGCCCGGCCCTTCTGGGGGGGACGACTCCTCTTGGGCCTGGGGGGGAGTTACGTCAAGAAGCGCAAGCCCGACAGCCTCCTCGCCTTCAAGGAGGAGGACTACAAGTCCTGGTACACGACGGGCTTCGTCAACGCCCGGATCAATATTCCTGAGATCGAGGGCTCCATCGACATCAAGACGGGCCGCTTCCTCGCCGGGGACAAGGGGACCGTGATCTCCGTCTCGAAGTTCATCAACGGCGTCATCCTCCGGGTCTGGTACAGCTTCACCGACACCTCGATCTTCACGGACCAGTACAACAACGGCTACCACGACAAGGGGATCTCCATCGCCATCCCCTTCAGGCTCTTCAAGGGCTCCGACTCCCGGACCTCCTACTACTTCGGCTTCTCCCCCTGGACGCGGGACGTGGCCCAGGACGTCGACCACTTCACGAGCCTCTTCAACCACATCCAGCGCAACACGAAGCTCTACCTCGACAAGGACATCCGCACCCGGGGGTCAGGTCTTGAAAATTAGCGTTTTTCAACTTTCATGGGGTCAGACCTCAAAAATTAGCGTTTTTCCCGCCGCGCCATCGGGCCTGGAGGGGCGGCAGCCAAAGATCCAACACGGGGCGTCGTCTAAAACGATCGTTCCAAAATGGTCTTCGAGACGCACCCGGGGCGGGTCTCAGAGGCCATAGGGTGAACACAGGTCAATCACGACAACGGGGGTGGCGATGAAAAAGGCACTGATCACGGGCATCACGGGCCAGGACGGGTCCTACCTGGCGGAGTTTCTCCTGACGAAGGGCTACGAGGTCCACGGCCTCATCCGCCGGGCCAGCACCTTCAACACGGGCCGGATCGACCACATCTACGCCGACCCCCACGAAGAGCGGGCGCGCCTCTTCCTCCACTACGGGGACCTCTCCGACGCGGGGCAGATCGCCAGCCTCATCTACAACGTCCGGCCCGACGAGGTCTATCACCTGGGGGCCCAGAGCCACGTGCGGGTGAGCTTCGACATGCCCGAGTATTCCGGGGACATCACCGGCCTGGGAACGACGCGCCTGTTGGAGGCCATCCGCCGCAGCGGCGTCGCCGCCCGGTTCTACCAGGCCTCCTCGTCGGAGATGTTCGGCGCCTCCCCGCCCCCCCAGAACGAGGCGACACCCTTCTACCCCCGGAGCCCCTACGGGGCGGCGAAGGTCTACGCCTACTGGCTCACGGTGAACTACCGGGAGGCCTACGGCCTCTTCGCCTGCAACGGGATCCTCTTCAACCACGAATCGCCCCGGCGGGGCGAGACCTTCGTCACCCGGAAGATCACCCGGGCCATCGCCGCCATCCTCAAGGGGGAGCAGGAGAGACTCTATCTGGGGAACCTCGACGCCCGGCGTGACTGGGGTTTCGCCCCCGAGTACGTGGAGATGATGTGGCTGATGCTCCAGCAGGACGCCCCCGACGACTACGTCGTGGGGACGGGGGAGAGCCACTCCGTCCGGGAGTACCTGGAGAAGGCCTTCGCCTACGTCGGCGTCACTATCTCCTGGAGGGGCGAGGGGACGGCCCAGCGGGGCATCGTCACCGCCCTGGACGGCGACCGCCTGCCCGTCCCCGCCGCCGCCGCACGCCTGCGGGAGGGGCAGGTCCTCATCGAGATCGACCCCCGCTACTTCCGCCCCACGGAGGTGGAGCACCTCCAGGCGGACATCGCCAAGGCCAAGGCGAAACTCCACTGGGAGCCCCGGACGACCTTCGACGAGCTCGTGCGTATCATGGTGGACTACGACCTGAAGCGCGCCGGTCTGGAGCCCCCGGGCGACGGCATCCGCACCTGCGCTGCAAAAGGCTTCGGCTACACCAACCACGCCTTAGCCTCTACGGGCTCCGACCTCTAATACAATTTCCCGGAGGTCAGACCTTAAAAATTAGCATTTCTTATGTTTTGCTTCCCTTTTTTTCGAAAAATTTACTTGCAAAAACGATGGATTACAGATTAGGTGTCATGACCCTGGAACGCCAAGACGAAAGGTGAGACAATGACCGAGACGTTCAGCAAAGGTACCCTTTACCAGCTACCTTTGGAGTTGTTGAAGGCGGATCCCAATCAGCCCCGCAAGACCATGGAGCCCGAGGCGATGGAGGAGTTGACGGCCTCCGTGGCCCGCCACGGCGTCCTGCAGCCCATCCTGTTCCGGATGGACTGGAGCGGCAGGGCCGAGGAGCGGGCGAACCTCTACGTCGTGGCGGGGGAGCGGCGTGTCGAGGCCGCCCGCAGGGCGGGTCTCATCGCCATCCCCGCCCTGTACGTGGACAAGGACGAGGCGGAGATCGCCCTGGTGGAGAACCTCCTCCGCCAGGACCTCACGGCCGTGGAGGAGGCCGAGGCCCTCCAGCGTCTCTTGACGGATAAGAACTACACCCAGGACCAGCTGGCCTCCATCATCGGCAAGGCCCGCACGACCGTCAGCGATATCCTCACGATCAACCGCCTCCCCCAGGCGATCCGCGACGAGTGCCGGGGGGACCGGAAGATCACCCGCAACGCCCTCATCGAGATCGCGCGCAAGAAGCAGGAGCGGGCCATGTTCACGGCCTACCGGGCCTACCGGGAGAAGATGGCCAAGGCTCAGCAGAAGCGGTCGAGGAAGAAGACGGAGGCGGCCTCCCCCGCCGAATCCTTCTTCGCCCATATCGACAAGACCACCGCCAAGATCCGGGATCTCGACACGGCCGACTGGTCCGATGAGGAGAAGGAGAACCTCCGCATCTACCTCAAAAGCCTCCGGGAGGAGATCGACCGAATCCTGGAAGGAGGCGGTCCGCAAACCCTTTCCTGATTCGGTTTTCAGGCTCGAAGGAGCCCGGAAGGCCCGCCACGAGAGGAAATTATTTGAACGTCGCCGATTCCTCAATGATTTCATATAGCTATCCTATGACGGAACTCCGTCACCCCCTCCAGGAGGGGGCAAAACAGGGGGCAAAGGCGGCCCTGGGGTCGTTATGGCCCCTGAAACGCCCCCGCGGTCTCAAAAAATCATCCCCTATAAATATCTCCAAATACTAATAAACCGACGAATCGATCCCCGCTCCCAATGGCCTCCTCACGAAATCGGATTAAAAACCGAGGCGGGCGACCGCAAACTTGACTTAAAAGCCTCTTACGGACGGAGAAAAAGAATTGAAAATCCTCGTTTTGGGTGGAACCGGCCTGGTAGGGAACGCTATCCTAAGGAAGCTCCTCGAGAAGGGCTACGCGGATATCTACGCCACCTACCACGGAAGGAACCCTTTCCTCTCATCCTGGATAAAATGGATCCCGGCGGACCTCACGAGGCAAAAGGAAACAGAAGAGCTATTTTTCAATCTCAAGCCGGACCATGTCTACCTTGCCGCCGCTAAAGTTGGGGGCATCCTGGCCAACGATACGTACAAGGCCGAATTTATTTACGACAATACGGCCATCGCCTTGAACGCAATTTACGCCGCCCATAAATGCGAAACAAAAAAGCTTTTGAACTTGGGCTCCTCTTGCATCTATCCTAAATTCGCCCCACAACCTATGAAAGAGGAACATCTCTTAACTGGCCCCTTAGAACCCACCAATGAACCCTACGCCATAGCCAAGATTGCCGCCATCAAGCTCTGTCGCTACTTCAACGAACAATACGGGACCAACTTCCTCTCCGTTATGCCGACCAATCTCTACGGCCCCAATGATAACTTTAACCTCGAGACCGCCCATGTGCTCCCCGCCTTCATCAGGAAATTCTATTTAGCGAAACTTTTAGAGCAAGGCGACTTCAAGTCCGCAAAGAAAGACCTTCAAGCCCGCCCCATAGGTTTTGGTTTCGACGGTAAGATAGATTTCACAGATAACCCATCGGTCCTGCACACCTTGGCTAAGCTGGGCATTAAAGGGCCCAGCCACTCTACCCCACCCCCCGATGCGCGAACTTCGATCCCCGTTTCCCCCATCACCGTAACTATTTGGGGCTCCGGCGAAGTCTATCGGGAATTTCTATACGTGGACGACCTGGCCGATGCTTGCGTTTATTTAATGGAAAAAATCGACGCCCCGCACCTGCGCTCCCACTGCCCCGATTACTTCGTAAATGTTGGTACAGGGGAGGACATAAAAATAAAAGACCTGGCACTGTTGATTAAAGAAATTGTAGGCTTCAAAGGCGAAATAGTTCACGACCTTTCCAAGCCCGATGGCACCCCGAAGAAGCTTTTAGACGTCTCGAAGCTCTTTGAACTTGGCTGGAAACCAAAGGTAACCCTGAAAGAGGGCATAAGAAAAACGTATGAATGGTATGCGGGAACGTTTTGATATTAGGGATGAATATAAAACGGCCTCTGAAATTGAAAGTAAAAGCCCATGACAAAAGAAATGGTCTCACTCAGTGAGACCCCATTTTCGACAGAGAGGTCAGCGTGAGCAGGCCTGCTGGAGATGAATCATTTATAAAAAAGCTGGGGAAGAGGTTTTCATGCGGACTTCAGCGGCAAAAGGCAGGCAGACTACCAAAAAAGAAAAAAAGGCATCCGAATTTAGTGGCTTTCCCTGATTTCTCGCTGGTGTATAAATTAAGCGGATTGCGAGCTACTTTCTCTGGATGCGGCGGCCGATGTGCTGCGCCTGTACACGGCGGACCTGCGAGCGGCGCTCAGCGGCACGCAGGCGTGGGCTCCCCTGCTGGCCTTTCTCGCCCCGCTTCCCGAACGGGTCCAGCCGCTGGAGCGGATGTTCGCGCTGGAGCAGCGGTTCTTCCTGGGCGACCACAACCTGCTCTATACGGACAAGATGTCCATGGCCGTGGGGGTCGAGGTGCGCGTGCCCTTCCTGGACCTTGACCTGGTCGAGCTCGCCGCCCGGATTCCGGTGCGGTTCAAACAGCGCGGCCGCACGGGCAAATGGGTGCTCAAACAGGCGATGGCGCCCGACTTGCCGGCCGAAGACCGGTTTCGGGGCGCCGCTCCGGCGGTGGCTCAAGCGCGAGCTGCGGCCGTTGCTGAACGACGTCCTCTCGCCGGAGAGTCTCAAGCGGCGTGGGCTCTTCGATCCAGTGGCGGTGCAGGAGCTCCTCCGCGCGCACGACAGCGGCCGTCTCGATGCGGCGTACACCCTGCTCGCCCTGGTCTGTGTGGAACTCTGGTGTCGCGCGTTCCTCGATGGGGCTTGTCATGGACTCGGCAGTGTTGGGTAAGTTCTCCTTTCGGCCGTGATAATGACCGAACGGACCATCCGACCCGACAGACGGAATAGACCAGATGCCCACCATTGACCTCATAGCCGGGGCCAGGCCCAATTTCATGAAGATAGCCCCTATCATAGAGGCCCTGGAGAAGGCCAAGGCAAAAGGCAGCGCTCTTGGCTGGCGGCTTGTGCACACAGGACAGCACTATGGTCGCAGGTTGTCCCAGGCTTTCTTTGATGAGCTGGGCATACCCAAGCCGCACGTGAACCTGGGGGCTGGCTCCGGCACCCAGGCAGAGCAGACCGCGGCCATCATGCTGGGCTACGAAAGGCTGCTCCTCAAAGAGCCCAGCCACATGTGCATGGTGGTAGGGGATGTGAACTCCACCATGGCCTGCGCCATAGTGGCCAGAAAGTGCGGAATCCCCGTGGCCCACGTGGAAGGCGGTTTGCGTTCCAGGGACTGGAGCATGCCTGAGGAGATCAACCGTGTGGTGACCGACTCCATAACCAATTGGTTTTTCACAACCACTGAACTGGCTGGCGAGAACCTCCGAAAAGAAGGGGTAGAAGAGGAACGCATCTTTTTTGTAGGCAATACCATGATAGATAGCCTGCTCAAGCACAGGCATCGGTTTAGACCGCCTGAGATCTGGCAGGAGGCAGATCTTTCGCCTCGCAAATATCTTGTGCTTACACTGCACAGGCCTTCTAATGTGGATGATCCTGGGAGGCTGGAAGGTTTGTTAAACGCGATAACCGAAACTTCTAATGGGATGCCGATCATATTCCCAGTACACCCAAGAACGGCTAAAACAATGGAACTTCTAAACCGCAGGTACCCCGATCTTTGGTGTACTGAACCCGTGGGTTATCTGGAGTTCAATTATCTTGTTGAGCATGGCCTGGGTGTCATAACGGATTCCGGTGGCATAACAGAGGAAACTACTGTCCTTGGTGTGCCGTGCCTGACCTTGCGAGAAAATACAGAGAGGCCAGAGACGGTCACAATCGGGACGAATGAACTGGTAGGCACTGATCCTGCTAATGTTAGTATTGCACTCTCTCCGTTACTTTCTGGACAATGGAAAAAAGGTGGGGTACCTCCTCTTTGGGATGGTAAAGCTGCCCAGAGAATCGTGGCAATCTTGGAAAGGCTTTTCTCTGTATAGTCTATAGTTTTCAGTCAAAATTTAAGATGAAGCAGGTGTTACAATCACTTAAGACAGGGGACATCTTTATTTCAGATGTCCCTGTACCTCAAGTAGGGGCGGGTAGACTTTTGGTTCAAACGAGACGTTCTTTGATTTCTGCAGGCACAGAGAAGGATGCTCCTTGAGTTTGGAAAAGCAGGCTGGATTGATAAGGCGAGGCAGCAACCTGAGCTCAAGACCGATGGGCTTGCGGT
>ERZ795052.3483-NODE-3483-length-17329-cov-8.330091_pt1 | contig 17329 bp, 15 predicted proteins | sample MGYA00375136_ERZ795052 | MGnify/ENA primary metagenome ERZ795052 (study PRJEB30181, sample SAMN05720156) | activated sludge metagenome | isolation source: Anaerobic digester | place: Japan | collected 2015-05-26 ... | reverse complement strand
AGAATTAGTGGTTACACCAGAAGCAGTGCCTACGCTACATAAATTAGTGGTTGGAACAGAGGAAAAAGTACTGCCATTGGCTGTACCGCAAGAACCATCAATTTTTTTATTAGCCATACAACCTACTCCAAGTTTTCCCGCTACCCAGCTACTACCATAATTTGATGATACATAAGTCCTTTTAGAATTTATATCATAAAATGATATATATTGAATATTAGAAGAAACCCCTATATTATCAAAGGGTTGCATTTGAATATTGCTTATACTCGTTATTTGTGTCCAGCTACCACCATAATTTGAGGAGATATAAATTTTATCATTTGAATAAGCCAATTGATATTTGCCATCAGATGATATAAAAATATCGTTAAAACTCATGTTTAATTGAGAAATATAATCAGTGCTTTTCCAATGCTGGCCATAATCTGAAGAAGTATAAATTTTGCTACTTAATCCCCCTTCATATGTAACAAAAGATATATATTTTCCATCTGAAGAAATTCCGGAACCATTAATAATAGAACCTGGATTAATAGATAACTTCCATGATTGGCCATAATCTGAAGAAATATAAAAGGAGGATGCATTAATACTTACTTGGTATTGTCCATCTCTAGACATTTCAATATTCGAACCCAGGTTGGGTGCTGATTTTTGTACAAATGTTTGGCCATAATCTGAAGAAATATAATATATGTCTCTAGCCACTGCAACATATATTTGATATTTCCCATTAGAAGATACTACAAATGTTTTAATGACGTCACTTGATGTTTTTTTCTGCCAATTATTACCATAATCCGAAGAAAAATAATAATAATTACTAACTGTGCCTACTACAATTTGATATTGCCCAGTATCAGAAGACATAAAAACTCCACTAATATTTGCATCAGTTATTTTTGGAGACCAAGTAATGCCATAATCTGATGAAACATAAATCACTCTCCCGTTTGATGTAGTAATAATTGTTGTTTGATATTGCCCCGTTGAAGAAACGGCTAAATTAGCTGTTCCAAAACCAGAACCTACGCCAATTGAAAGACTTTTTATCCATAGCCCTCCATAATTTGAAGAAGTATAAATGCCATCAGATGCGGAAACTGTTTGATATTGTCCATTAGAAGACATTGCAATTTTTTTAACGGTTGCAGTTAAATAGCTACTGGTATCAGCACACCCCCAAATAAAATTAGTTGGCGTAGTTATAACACTTGAAGCTTGTCCCGAAGAACATAAATTACTTGCAGGAGCAGTATAAAAACTTTGACCATTAGCCGAACCGCAAGCGGCGGCTAAAACATTGCCACTAGATATTAAAATTCCAAAAGAACAAAGACAGAAGCAAAAAATTTTAAATATTTTTGAACTCATAATTTTTATAATTTTATTTTATTATTATTTATTATTATTCTGTTGTGTTTCCTTATTTTGAATTAATTTTAATCATTATCCCCCACATCAGCATTATTAATTTCACCTAAAACACTACTAACTTCTTTAACTTTTTCTACTAAATTTTCACTTGTTATGTCTTTTGCTTTTTTATCCAAATCAATGCCCTCTAAATTAAATTCTTTTTTATTTGGTAAATTAGAAGCGGAGGATGGCGTAAGAATTGATTCATTTTCTAAACCGTTATTAACGGCCGTACTAGCCGGCGCTTTTTCTAAAATATTTTTTAACTCTTGCTCTTTATATTGTTCTAATTCTTGCTGTTTAGCTTGCTGCCTATTTTTATATTCGTTTTTTAGTTCTTCTGTTACTTCTTGGTCTAAAAAATGCTTAACTAAAGCTGGGCGATTTACCACTGCTCCAAACATATTAATCTTTAACTCACCCATTTTCTTACCATCTTTATTTTTGTATATTAATTTGCGATTAAATAATCTTTTTTCAATCTCAGTAGTCCAACCATATCGTTTCTTTAAGATGTCTTCATCGTCATCTGTCCCCGACTCTTTTTTTATATCAATCTTTTTTTCAAAAATGTTCTTAGGAGAAAGATATTCTTTTTCACTAATATTTTGATATTTATCTTTTAGTTTTTCTTCGGCTTCTTTTTGAAAATCACGACCAGTGATTATTTCTGCTAATTTTATAGCTGAAGCTAAGCGGTCTCTTTGGCGTATTTTAGTTAATTCTGATTTATTGGCACTTACGCTCTTTTCTTGCTCCACTAAAGCATCTCTCATTATTTCATAAGCTGTGGCAATAGGATCTTTTTCTGCCTCAATTTTAAGTCTTTGACACTCAGCTAATTGACTTTTTGTTATTAAGGGATTTCTTTCTATGGTTAATAGTTGATTTTCTATTTCTCTTTTAATAGCGCCTTGCATTAAAAACATTTTTTTATCTACCTGACTCTTAATATCAGACCTAATCTTGGTTTGGGTTTCGGATATGGCTGTTTCTAATTCTGTTTTTTCTTTTTGACTCAATTCTAGAACTGAGACTTGTTTTTCTTGTTTTGCTGTTTCGCCTTTATCTAAATTATAGGGAAAAGTGCTTTCGGCAGACTCCGCTTGTTCGATTTGCTCGGGTTGTTCAGGTTGTTCGGGTTGTTCATCCTTTTCATCCTTTTTTTCAGTTCGAATCACTTGTTCAACACCACCCTTAATATCAGGACAAATATGTTCCGCTGCTGAAATAGATTCTTCTAATTCAGCTTGCTCATTAGACTTTTTATTTTCCGAATTTATTTGTTCAAAATTCTTAGGCATAATTTATTTTATATTATTTATAAACTATTATTAGTATAAAACTAAATTAAAAACAATTCAACCAATCAACCAAAATTATCCACCAATCGCCCAAATCTATAAATTAAGCGCTCGGCTAATTTCTTTTTCTACAATCTCTTTAGGTTGGCCGTATTTTTCATGCGCAAATTTTTTAATTGCTTGGGCTAACGCATTATTGCCAACAGTTGGTTTTAGGGTCTTCATTTTAAAGGGCGAGGCTAATTTATTATTAACCATCATTTTAATAATAAGTTCAAAATTATCTAAATTCAATAAATCCAATTTAGAAAACTCGGGAGCAAATTGATTTTCTAAAAATTCGGCATCGGTAGCCCCTACCCTAAAGGCTGCAAAAGTACCTACATTTCCAAGCACTGCATTTTTAATGGTTTCGGTCAATTGAGGAATATATTGATGGGCTAAAATTAAATTTAAACGATACTTTCTGGCTTCTGATAAAATTGTAGCAATACTTTCGGTCGTAAAGTTTTGAAACTCATCTAAATACAAATAAAAATCTCGTCTTTCTTCTTGAGGAATTTCAGCGCGCTTCATTGCCGCCATCTGCATTTTTGATACTAAAATTAAACCTAATAATGAACTATTGAGTTCGCCCGTCCTTCCCTTGCTTAAATTCGCTAAAAATATTTTTTTCTGATTCATAATATCCGCCAAATTAAAACCCGAATAAGGCTGTCCAACTATATTTCGCAACATTTCATTTTCCACAAATCTCCCAATTTTGCTAATTACATAACCAAGCATATCAGATCGCGTTGCCCCAGTGGTTTGTTTCCATTCTTTAAGCCAAAAATTTCTAACTAAAGGGTCAGAAACTTTTTGCAATTTATTTTCCATAAAATTATCGTCGGTAAAAATACGCGGAATCTCAATTAAGGTACCGGGATTACTGGGGTCAGCCATAATCGCCAACATCGCATTGCGCATATAATGCTCAAACATTGGTCCAATTGTTTCGGGCGGAAATAATTTATAAAAAATAGAAATCATCTCTGAGACAGCCATATCTTTTTCTTCAGGGGTTTCCCATTCCAACATATTTAATCCGCAAGGTCGGTTCGTCTCAAATGGTTCAAATAAAACTACATCGTTTGCTCTATTTTCAGGAATAATCCTTAAAACATCTTCCACTAATTCACCATGCGGGTCTATTACCCCCACTCCCTCACCATTAAAAATATCTTGACGAATCATTTCCCGAAGAAAAGCAGATTTCCCAACTCCGGTTTGTCCTACAATATAAAAATGACGGCGGCGGTCTTCGGCGCTCGCAATATAAATGTCTTTAATCTGACCGCGAAAAACAGCTTGACCCAACAAAACAGGCCCATAACTTGGCAAAATTGAAGGAGGTTCAACTTCTTTGGTGGGCGCCCATTTAATGCCCGGGCTTTCTATATGCGCTAAAGGAAAATGATAAAGGCTCGCAAGCTCTTCGGTGCTTAAAATAACTTTCTCGTTCACATCAAAGTTTCTAAAAATATAATTATAAATCAATTTTTTCGCGCGCCTTCCTTTAGTCCGCACTGCATAAAAATTATTATAAGAAGAATGAAACTGAGAAAAACTTGATTCTAAGTTTTGCAGTAATTCATTAGCCCGCTCTACTGTTTTTCCTGAAGTAATTAATCTAATGTTAGCTTCAAAGAACGGCTTTTTAATTTTAGAACGCAAAGCTTCTAAGGTAGCTTCATCAACTTTTATTTTTTGTTCAGAATTTTTAGAATTATCTTGCGTTGAACTTTCTGCTTTAAAAAGCTTAATTAAAGAACTATCATTAACTGAGGCAATGGCTTCTGCTAAAGTTTTACCTTCTTTTATTTTTTCCAAAATTTTTTCACCTTGCTGAGCATAATCAGAATTAGTTGGCCGAATAAGAATTTGGATAGCCGCCCCTTCTTCTGCGCGAATATTAGTTAAAGAATTTACAATAGCTTCTAGAGGGTCAGCATCTAAATTACGATAAGTATTTAATGGTAAAAAAAATGTTTTTTTCAATCGCAAAAAACTAGCTCCCGCAAAAGCATTTGGTTCAAAAATAGTATAATCTTCAGGCATTCTTTGGACAATGGCATCAGGATAAGCGCCCTCCACATATTTTGGCAAAGCTGAAGCTATTTTTTTAGGAACAGCTATATAAAAAGATATGTCTGTTCCTCCAAATTCCGAAGCAATTTCTAGGGCTGCTTTGGGTTTATCTCCAAAAAAAGAATCCCAAAAACCACCTCCTTTGAGATAAAGAAAATTAGAAAAAATTTGTTCCATTTTTCCCACCATTATTTTAGGGTCCAATTTCTCATTCCCAACTTTTTCTGTTTTTGGCAATTTAATTAAAAACAAAACCATATTTAAACTGGTTTTGATAAAGTTTTTTTTCCGACTGGAAAAAAAGGAAAAAAGCAAAAGAAAAAATAAACCAACGATTAATCCTAATGTGATATAAAAAATAGGATTGGAAGGATAAAAAATTTCCATATTTTTTAATTTAATCAGACGAATATTCTTGCTCGGCAAAACGGTCATGAGCTTGGTCTAAAATATCATAACGCCCGGTCTGATTAGCCATTTCTTCTGCCACCCTTAAGGCATAAATTACTCCTTTTTCTTTAGCTATACATTCTAAATAATTTAGAGGGTTGGTAGATTTAATTAGCTCCGATGTCTCGGGCGCTTGAGTCGGTCGCGGGCCAGATTCTATTTTATGAAAAGGTGGCGCAAACTCTTTCTCGTTTTTTGTTTTAGTTTGTTCTGGATTTATCTCTTTTCCAAAGATATTTTCTTTGAACTCTTCCCTCTCTGGATTAGATTCGTTTCTTTTAATTTCACTTTTATTAATCATATTAAAAATTATTTTCTTATTTATAATTATGTCTTTATTATATCAAACAATTTTTAAAAAAGAAAGAAAAAAGTAGATTCTTTTAAGTAAGTAGGATATCTATATCCTATAATATTAAAATTATGAATCTGTCATTTTTATATTTTGTAAAATTCCAAAAGAAATATAGGTAAATAAAAGGTTGCTCCCCCCATAAGAAACCAAGGGCAAAGGCAAACCAATCACAGGCAATAAGCCCAAATTCATACCTATATTAATAGCTGTATGGGCGAAAATAGAAATAGCCAAGCCAGAAGCAAAAAGTCGCGAAAAATTAGAATTAGCATTAAAAGCAATCTTAAAAATACGCCAAAAAACCACCACAAATAAACTTAGCAAAATGGCAACGCCTAAAAATCCTGTTTCTTCGGCTAGGGCAGAAAAAATAAAATCAGTTTGCGCTTCTGGTAAAAACCCGGATTGAGTTTGAGAACCTTGGCCAATTCCCTGCCCAAATATTCCACCAGCGCCAATACTAATTTTAGCTTGATTTTGACTCCAACCCTCAGTTAAAACATTCTCTTGCGGCGCAATAAAACTTAAAACTCTTTTCTTTTGATAATCTTTTAAAAAAAATTGCCAACTCGCTCCCGCTAAAATTAAAAATATTAAAGAAAGAATAGCAAAATCCCTAATTTTAATTCCAGATACCAAAAGCATGCCTATCCAAATCGCCAATAGAATAATTACTGAGCCAAATTCCGGTTGAAAAAAAATCAAAACAGCTGGCGGAATAATATAAAGACTAGATAAAAAAATATGCTTTAAGTTATAAAGTTCAATGTGCCGATAAGAAAAATATTTTGCCAAAATTAAAATTAAAATTAATTTAGTTGGTTCAATGGGGTCAAAAGAAATTGGTCCAATTCTATACCAAGACCGAATCCCTCTAATTTCTGGAGCAAAAAAGAAAACCCCTACTAACAAAATCAGACAAATAAAATAAATTAATAATAATAGTAAAGAATTTTCCCGTAAAATACGATTATCCAAAAAACTCATGCCTAACATTGCTAAAATTGAAATGACAAAAAAAATAAGTTGCTTATAAAAATTTGAATAATCTTTATCGGCTGAGCTATAAATAGATATTAAGCCAAAAATAACTAATAGCACCGAAGCGCTAAATAAAATCCAATCAAATTTTTGCAGTTTTGAAAAAAATTTCATAAAATAGAAAATATAAATTTAGAATTTTATTATTTTTCTATAATTATCTAAAAATTTTAATAGTATATCTCGTTTATTTAATCAGCTTTTATCATTTTTAAAAATTCTGGTTCGCTTAAAATTTTAATTCCTATTTTTTTAGCTTTTTTATATTTAGAACCAGGATTTTCTCCAACTACTAAATAATCTAAATTTTTAGAAATAGACGATAAAACTTCTCCTCCTAAGTTTTTAATTTTTTCTTTAGCATCATTGCGAGTCATTGATTTCAATGTCCCAGTCAAAACAAAAGTCAAACCCCTTAATTTATTTCCCCGTTGTTTTTCTTGAATAATTTTAACACCTTTTTCTTTTAACTTTTTTAAAAAATTAAGATTGCGTTCCTCTCTAAACCATGAATATATTGATTGCGCTACTATAGGACCAATATCCTTTGTTTTTTCTAATTCTTCTAAGGATGTATTTGCTAAATTCTCCAAACTCCCATATTGCTTGGCTAAATCATAAGCTGTTTTTTCCCCAATATTACGAATGCCTAAGCTATAAATAAATCGGCCAAGCTCAATTTCTTTACGGGATTGAATTTTATCAATAATTTTTTGAGCAGACTTTTCCGCAAATCTTTCTAATGGCAAAATATCACCGACTTCTAAATCAAATAGGTCAGCAGCATCATTAATTAATCCTTCTTCTAAAAACCGGTCAAGAATTTTTGGTCCAAGACCTTCCATATTAAAAGCTCCTCGCGAAACAAAATGCCTTAAATATCTTCTTTTACGGCTGTAACAATTTGGATTCGGACAATATAAAATTACTTCTCCTGATTTTTTAATCAGCTTGCTTCCACAATCCGGACAATTTTGAGGCATCTTAAAATCCTTTTCTTTTCCAGTTCTTAGCTCTGGCAAAACTTTTATAATTTCGGGAATAACATCTCCAGCTCGACCCACTATTACTGTGTCGCCTATTTTTAATCCTAATTTTTTAATCTCATCTTCATTGTGTAGAGTTGCTCTTGTGATAATAACCCCTCCAACTTTAACGGGTTTTAGGTGTGCGACTGGGGTTAATGCTCCAGTTCGGCCAACTTGCACTACAATATCTTCTACTTGAGTAGTAGTTTGTTTTAAAGCAAATTTTAAAGCAATTCCTCCACGAGGCGCTTTCCCAACTACTCCTAATTTTTTAAAAATTTTATTGTCATTTATCAAAACCACAATCCCATCAATCTCATAAGGCAGCTTTTCTCTAATTTTTTGTAAATGTTCATAATAGTTAAAAACCTCGTCTAAATTACGGCATAGTTGATTATATTGATTATTGGTTTTAAAACCTAAAGCTTGTAAAATTAAATGTTCTTCATAATGGGTAGTTTGCCCTAAGTCGCTTATTAATGAATAAATATTAGATTCTAATTTTCGCTCGGCGGTTACTTTAGGGTCAAGTTGACGAATTGAACCAGCCGCTAAATTGCGCGGATTAGCGTAAGGAGATAATCCCTGCTGACGCCTTTGCTCATTAATTTTTAAAAAAACATCTTTGGTAATTATAGCTTCCCCCCTTACAATAATTTCCTCAGCCCATCTTTCTTTAACTATTTTGGCTAAATGCTGATACCCTATTTTATTTAACTCCTCAATAGCTTCAACCGGTTCTCTTATTTTTAAGGGTATAGATTCAATGGTTTTAATATTAGCTGTCACATTTTCTCCCATTAATCCATCTCCCCGCGTCGCCCCAACTGTTAAAATTCCTTGACGATAAACTAATTCAATAGCTAAACCATCTAATTTAGGCTCGCAATAATATTCTATTTTTCTAATTTCCGCTGGAGTTAAAAGTTTCTGATTGCGACTTTCCCACTCTTTCATATCTTGACGCGAAAAAGCATCAAAAAGAGAAAGCATTGGCTGTTTGTGTTTAAATTTTTCAAAAAATTCTAAGGGCTTTCCGCCCACTCTTTGCGTAGGAGAATCTGAAGTAATTAAATCTGGAAAATCTTGCTCTAAATCAAAAAGCTCTTTTTTAAGAGCATCTAAAGCTGCTTCGGAAATTTCTGTCTTATCTAAAACATGATAAAGATAACGCTCCTGATTGATTAATGCTCTTAGTTTGGCAATTCTTTGTTGGGCTTCTCTTTTGTCCATAAAAAACTGACATAAAAATAAAATTAATAATTAATTTCAACTTTACGAATTGAACTTTTATAGGTTCCAGTAGATTTTATGGTGGTCCCGGTCCCACAATTTGGATCACTGCTATTTATGGCTGTTCCTGAAAAAGTATAATTAGAATCGTTAAGGTTGCCGCTAAAACTTGTCCCGGGACTAACTTGACATTGCAAAACTGATAAGCTAAGAGATGAATAACAATTTGTATTTACTCTGCAAAGAGCATATTCTACACCAGAATCAGCGCAATGGAAGGCCTTGATTGAATCTGCTACCGTACTAGTAATTTTAGAAGAAGTTACAATGAGAAAAGCAACACTTAAAGAAAAACCCATTAAAACAGCTAACATAATTACTACCATATATAATACCACTCCTCTTTGTTTATAGTCTTTGAAATAATTTTGATAATATTTTTTTTGTATTAACCTCATTTTATAAAAATTTAATAAAATTGAAAACTATTTATCTTTAATTTTTAATATAATTATTCTACATTTAAGTTTCTTAAGGAGGCTGTAGTTTGTAAAACCATTCGCGGAATAGGATTAACTCTTTTGGTGTTAGATTGAATATCCATTAAAATTGTTATTTTAGGCTGATTAGTCCCAATAGTATCTCCGGAAACATAATATTGCAGTTTATTAACATAAATTTGCGAAGAAGTAAGTTCTACTGCCGTAGCAGATTGCGCGCCCGAAGCTGTAAAGTTGGGACTAATCTGAATTTTAACTTTGTGAGTAGCGCTATCTAAATAAATACGCATACACCTATAAGCAGAAAGTGAATAATCATAACCTATAAAATAAATATCCGTACTCGCTCCATCACCGCCGAAAGTAGTATTTTCAGTAACACAACTACCACCATTATTAAGATTGCCCGGTGTAGTATCATCATCGCGGTGCGCCATTCTTAAAATTCTATGCATATATTCCATTGCATATCCTGATTCGTTAACAAGCTGCTGGTTTTGCAAAATAGAAGTTTGTGTATTAATAGAATTAGTAAATAATTCCACGGTTGCGACTGATAAAACTATAAAAATCGCAATAGCTACTAATGTTTCTATTAAAGTAAAAGAATGCTGTCCGAATATTTTATTTTTAAAAAAATAATTTTTCATTTTTACCATTTCCAATTATATAAATCTTCTTTAATGGTAGTTTGACGGCCACCCGCCCAATAAATATTAACTACTAAATGTAATAATTTTCCTCCGGTTTCATCAATACAAATTTGACGTTTATATGATGTCATTGTTCCTGTCCCGCCATAATCATAAAAACTATCATTGTTTATCCAAAGATAACCAGTAGTATCATTATATGCCGATAAACTCGCATCATTATAATCGGCTTGGCAGCCATTACTATGTCCGTTGCACCCACTACAACTTGTTAATCCCGCATCCCAAGCTGCGCCAGTAACCCAATTTTTATCCCGAATATTTCTTACAATTTCAATTCCTTCTTGTCCTAAAAGAGAAGCAATATAAGTATCTTTAATTTGTTTAGTTTGCTGAGCATATTTAGAAACAGCGCTATATATGCCTAAAAAAGCAATAGACACCATCATCATTGATACTAAAGCCTCAACCAAAGTAAAACCATTTTTTTTAATTTTAGTTTTAAGCCAATTTAACATTTTAACATTTTTATTTTTTTAATTACCAAAATCTATGCGGCCTATTTTGTTTATTTTAACAATTTTGCTTTTTGCGGGCGCAGTACAATTAGTTTCGCTTACGGGCGCTAAAACAATAGAAACATCATCTGTAGTGTTGGCATCACCAGCTAAATAAACATTCGGCATTGGCGGAGCAAATTCAATACTTAAAGGAGAAGTAACTGTACTGCCTTTTTTAATTGAACAAATTTTTATCCCCTCCTCAATTTTAATTGTTTCAAGGTCAACATCGCCAGCGCTTCTAATGTGGTCAACGAGCGTATTTCTTTCTGAAAAAAGTATATACTGAAGCGGATTATTAATATTAAAATAAACACCAATAGCTTGACTTCCTTGTGTCTCTTGATAATTAGAAAGAGATAACTCACTAGCCCTTCTTAGATCTTGCGATAATCTTTGAGCGGCTCTATCTAAAGCTAATGTATCACGGCTGCTTTGATAATTTCCAAAAACAAGTGACGATAAAATAATTATAACAGAAACAACAGTCACAAGCTCTATAAGAGTAAAGCCTGCTTCTATCTCAACGTTTCTATTTCTAAGCTTATTCAATTGAATTATTCCTTTATTAAAAAATTTATTTCTCATTTTATTAAACTTAAAGATAAATACCAATTAAATATTTCTGACCCATAAAAAATAGTAGCAAATGAACCCACTACTAAAAACGGACCAAAAGGAACAGCTGATTTTATTTTCTTTTTTTTCGTTCCTACTAAAATTAATCCTATTATAGCACCTAAAACAGAACCAATAAAGATAGCTAATAAAATGTTTGGAAATCCCAAAAGTAATCCTAAGAAGAAAGCTAATTTAACATCGCCGAATCCCATTGCTTGCCCCCGCGAAAAAAACCAAAAACAAAAGAAAAATAAAGCCGCCCCCAAACCTGAATAAAAATAGGTTAACCATTCTTTAAAAGATAACAATCCTAATGAATAATTTAATCCCTGCCACACTAAGACACAAACAATGCCCGCAATGATAAATTTATCTAAAATAAGATAATATTTTAAATCGTATACAAAAATCAAAACAAAAATTAAAGTAATTAACCAATAAAATATTACTTGGTAAAAATTATACGAAAATCCTTGTTCTAATAGATTAATCTTAAAATAATTATAAATAAAAACAAATACTAATCCGGTTATAGCTTCCACAACTGGATATTGCCAAGAAATTTTTTTATGGCAATATCGGCAACGACCGCCCAAAAATAAAAAACTTAATAAAGGAATCAAATCATACCATTCTAATGTATGCTGACAATTAGGACAATAAGAACGCCCTTTTAAGAAACTTTCTTTTTGATTTGAACGATACAAAACACAATTTAAAAAACTGCCGATTACAAGTCCTAATATAAAAACTAAAATTAATTCTAATGACATATCTTATAAATATTAAATATTATTATAATCTTACCATAATTATTAAAAAATAACTACATTTAAATTAGGATGCCCTAAAAGCAAAAAATTTATACCCCAAAAAATTAATCAATGTAGAAAAAACAATAGCCACTAATTTAATAAAATTTAGCCAAACATAATCTCCGCCCCAATGCTTAAAAAAGGTCATTCCCAAAAAAACAATTCCAGTATTAAAAATAGCTGAAATAACGCTTACAACTAAAAAATTTAGAAATTCAACTGCCCACTTCTGTCCACTCGCCCTAAATGTCCAAAATTTATTAAAAATGTACGAATTTAAAACTGCAATAAAAAAAGAGGTCAAATTAAATAAAGCCAACCAAGGTCCTGAAAAAATTTTAAAGAAACTAGTTAAATAATTCAAAACCCAAAAATCAATAGCTGTGTTTAACAATCCGACAATTAAAAATTTTATAAATTCGTAAGCTCTTTGGCTTAAAATCTTCCCCATTAACATTATTAAAAAAACGATTATTAATGAGCCAATAAAAACGTTGCTGCCTTGATTTATCTTTAATAAATTTTGAGACACTAAAAAAAGGAGGCCAACAGCTATTTCGCTTAAAATAATTCCAATTAATAAATCAATCCCAAACTTTTGGTTAATTATTTTATTTTTTCCATAAATTCCCTTCAAAAAATTTAATTTAATTTTTAAAACATCTAAAAAAATTCTCCAAATACTTTTTATTTTTACTTTACTTTTCCGAACATTATGCCATTCAATCGGCATTTCTAAAACCTTAAAATTTAAACCATTAGCCACGCAAAGAAGCTCTATATCAAAAGCAAATCCTGTTATTTGCATTTTTGAAAAAATATCTTTAGCCGCATATTTTTTAAACCCCTTAAATCCGCATTGAGTATCATTATAAACTGGTAAATCTAAAACTATTTTAATAAACCAATTAAGACCGTCTCCTAAAAATCGTCTTAACCAAGATTGAGGTTGGGTAATTTTTGCTCCTTTAATTTTACGGGAACCAATTACTACATCATAATCTTCTAAATTTTTAAGCAGTGGTTTTAATTCTTTAATAGGCGTAGAATTATCTGCATCTAAAAAAACAATATAATCGCCTTGTGCTTGCATCACCCCAGTTTTAACTGCCGCACCCTTGCCTTTGTTTTGAGGGTGGTTAATAAGTTTAAATTTTGGATAACCCGCTCCGTTATTTCTTGCCACTTCTTCGGTCTGGTCAGTTGACCCATCGTTTATCACAATTACTTCGGCGTCTAAATTAGCTTCTTTCAAAAAATTAAAAATACTTGCCAACGTTTCTGGCAATCGCTCTGCTTCGTTATAGGCCGGAATAATTAAAGAAATCATTTATTTATAATTTAATTCAGTTTCACCATTAGCAAAAATAAACATCATTGAGGGAGTAATCCAAAAAATGGTTTGGTTTTTATCTAAACTTTTCCATTTTGGGAAATAAGAAAAGTTTACCAATGTTCCTCCTTGGCTATTAAATTTTATCTTTTCGTTTTCAATAATCTCTGGTTTGACTTCTTGAACTGAAAATTTTTCAGGACTTAAATTAGCAATAATATTATAAGCTTGTTCAATTTGAGATTTTTCATCTATATCTTTTACAAAATAAATATTTTCATTCGGTTTTTGACAATCTTCTTTAGAATCTAAAAAAATAATTGGCTTATTAAATTTAATCCAATAATCCATTTGCTCGTTAGAAGGACATTCGGATTTACCATTTTTATAACTTACCACAAAACCACCCAAATAAGATTTTTCAACTTCAGTTAATTTATCAACTGGCTTATTAGTATAAATCAATGGTTGATCTAAGGTATAACCATTTAAAAACCAAGGTAAAGATAAATTCTTAAAGCTTAATTTTTTAAAAATTCCACCGCTATCCACAAATAAAAACGGCGCATAATCAGTTTGACCAATCAAAGGAGCGCTATCTTTTATTTCCAGTAAAGTAAAATGTCCAAATTCTTTTACAGTTTTAATTTCTCCTTTATTATATTTTGAATTAGCAAAATCCAAAACTGGCGACCTATCTATGTTTTTATTATCTACAATTAAATACTTAACACCCATTTGCCCCATTCTTTTTAAAACTTTAATTAAATTTTTAACATGCTCTTTATTGACATTGTCTTGCCCTAAGGTTCCTTCATTTCTATCATCAATAAAAACAACGCTCATATAACTTTTATAATCAAAGAGGGAGCCGGTTGAGGAATATATAAATCTTCCCGACAAAGAAGATTCATAAAGCAATCCCCGCATATCATAAATTTCATTTTTCGGAAAAATATAATCAAAATAATGTTTTGTTAATAAAGACGCTGAATTAGTATCTACTAAAAATCGTCCGGCTAATTGATTGTCTTTAATATAATTTACTATATTGTCAATTTCTCCAATATCTTGAGAATAACTGCTTGAAGTAGGCCTGAAATCCTGAAAATTTTCTATATTAAAATAAGCTAAGCTTGATGAAACCATTAAACAAGCTAAATAAATAGCTAATCCAGCCACCCATGGTATTTTGGAAAATAGTTCTCCCTGCTTTAAAATTTTCCAACCCTTAATCCAATTCATTAAAAAATTAAATCCATAAGCACTAATAAAAACATTAATTAAAGCAAGACCAGAAATAAAACGATAATAATGAACTGGTATTTTAATTATTGTATTAAGAATATCTCTTGGAATTATAATTAAGGAAAACAAAAAAACGGCAGGAAAAAAATATTTTTTTTCTTCAATCAGTTTTCCTATTCCGCAAATTGAAAAAACAAATAAAAATGCTCCTAAAAAATATTTAGGAAAAATCCCAAAAATTGGATCTTGGTTGTTGGTGTTAAAAATAGATTCAGCCGAAGTATATGTTAAATTTAATAAAAACGGCAACCACCAAAAAACTGTTAAAATTAAAGAGCCGAATCCAATTATTAGAGCTGGCTTCCACATTTGCTTAAAATTTAAAAATACATAAACAATAATAATAAAAGCGGCAAAAAGAGCAGTAAAAATATGGCTTAAAATTAAAGAAGCTGCTAAAAAAATAGCTAACCATAAATATTTAGATTGATTAGTTTGCCTTAACCGTTCTAATGCGGCTAATAAAAAAAGCATTAGGGGCCACGCTAAAGTATTTAAAAATAAACCAACATTAATTTCTGAAGCAAGCCCCAAGCCATTATTGCCAAGTAAAAAAAGCGTTAAAAATCCAAATAATAAGGCGTATAAATTAATTTTTTTATTATTAAAGAAAACATTGCTTACATAATAAACAGATATTAAATAAATGAATGGCAATATAAATAAAACTATATTAAGACACAAATATAAAGGAATTAGCTTAAAGCTTAATAAATGAATAAGGCAAACTATAACATAAAATAATGGATTATAAAAAACAAACATTGGATGGCCCGCATAACTATAAATATTATAGCCACTTAAACGAAAATGCTCTAAATAATTAAGCATTTGCTCAGTTAAATAATAATGAGCTGGCGAATCCCAACCAATAATAATTTGATTATCTAAAAGCGGTTTTAAAATATATATTAAAATTCCAAAAAAAATTAGAAATACCAATCCAGTTAAGGTTGTCCAGTTAAAATATTTTTTAATATTCAGTTTAATTATCATAAAATAAAAAATAATATATTTTTAAATATATTATTATTTAAGCAAAAATTTAAATTTTCTGCAATAAATAAAAAGCCCCGCAGGGCTTTTTATTTAAAATTCTTAATTAATTACATGTACCATGAGATACTGTACAAGAAGTGCTAGCGCTTCCATTGTTGCCAAGACTATCAATACACCATTTGCTTGTTGTCCCATTTAATGATGCTTGGACACAATAAGCAGTAGCTGTAACATACATCACTGGCGCACCGCCTTGACCGCTTATATCAGCAAACAATCTTTGCCCATCTCCAAAAGTTGCATCTAAAAAATGAGCGGTATTAGCTACGCTAGTTGTAGCTGTAATTGCTACTGTACAACCCGTACCACTGCAATAAGAGCCATTCCCGTTTGTAAGCTTAAATATTTCAGCCGTAGTCCTTAATTGGTCAAGATCAGATTGAATCCTCGCATTTTTAGCCGCATTTTGAGAACCACTCATTGATATAATCACCAAACCAGCTAAGATACCGATGATGGCAATGACGACTAACAACTCAATTAAAGTAAAACCTTGTTTTGATTTCATTTTAAAATTTTTAAATTAAACGACCTTTATTATTATTATTTTTATTAATAATTATTGACAAGTATAAGTAGTACCAGTGCATTTAGTTAAAGTTCCGCTTAATTGAGTAGCGTTACCTAGACTATCAACACACCAATAATAATTAGTACCAGTTGCAGGAGGATAAATAGAAACAACAGCGCAATATGCTGAATAAGGAGAAGGAGAAATTAATATAGAAACATTCGCAGGAGCAGTAGCATTAATATCGCTTATAAGTTGAGATACTGCAGGAGCGGCTGCTAAACCAGAAAAGCCACTCGTTCCGTTATTAATATAATGCAATTGAGCTTGCGATCTCAACTGATCCATATCAGATTGAATCCTCGCATTTTTAGCCGCATTTTGAGAACCACTCATTGATATAATCACCAAACCAGCTAAGATACCGATGATGGCAATGACGACTAACAACTCAATTAAAGTAAAACCTTGTTTTGATTTCATTTTAAAATTTTTAAATTAAACGACCTTTATTATTATTATTTTTATTAATAATTATTGACAAGTATAAGTAGTACCAGTGCATTTAGTTAAAGTTCCGCTTAATTGAACGGCGTTACCTAAACTATCAACACACCAATAATAACTAGTGCCAGCTACAGGAGGATTAATAGAAACAACAGCGCAATAAGCTGAATAGGGAGAAGCAGAAACCAATATAGATACACTCGCCGGAGCATTGGCATTAATATCACTTGTAAGTTGAGCTATTGAAGGAGCGGTTGCTAAACCAGAAAAGCCACTCGTTCCATTATTAATATAATACAATTGAGCTTGTGATCTCAACTGATTCATATCAGATTGAATCCTCGCATTTTTAGCCGCATTTTGCGAACCACTCATTGATACAATCACCAAACCAGCCAAGATGCCGATGATGGCAATAACAACCAATAACTCAATTAAAGTAAAACCTTGTTTTGATTTCATAATTTTTTATTTTTATTATTAATATTTATTATTTTTT
>ERZ795052.3470-NODE-3470-length-17361-cov-4.359008_pt1 | contig 17361 bp, 10 predicted proteins | sample MGYA00375136_ERZ795052 | MGnify/ENA primary metagenome ERZ795052 (study PRJEB30181, sample SAMN05720156) | activated sludge metagenome | isolation source: Anaerobic digester | place: Japan | collected 2015-05-26 ... | reverse complement strand
TTTTCACCGCATCAAGCTGAGATTGCAAAATCTCCGCCTGTCTGGCAAGGGCCTGTCTTGCCATTTCGGGATTCGGTTGCTGTATCGGCGCAGACGCAATCGGTGCGGCGCTTCCGCCAAATCGCATCCAGCCCGGTTGCCCGGTGGCATAAAACATGTTGCGATATCCGCGAGCGCCGCCTCCGCGTCCGCCGCCCATACCCAACCCGCGCGCCGGAATAGGATTCGCAAATCCCGGCGTCGCATAACCAGCGCAGAATCCCGCTGCGCGACCCGTCATGGGACCCATACCCGCAGGTCCCGTTCCGTCTCCTCTTGGCATGATTGTATCCTCCTTTTTAATTAAATTATCGCGTTAAAAAAACAAATGAAGACCGCGTTAAAAAAACTTCTCAATGATCGCAATAGTTGACCCCGGAAACAAGCGTTCCATAAAGATAACCGAAGACGATATCTTCCGGAATTTCTGCCGGAGCGCCCACAATCACGCGAATTCCCCGCTCAGCAAATAACTGTTGGGCGCGCTGTCCCATACCCCCGGAGATAATCATCGTCGCCCCGCGTTCGGCTAACCACCGCGGCAGCAAACCCGGTTCGTGCGGCGGCGGAACGACATCTTCCCGCCGCAGGATTTTTTTCTCATCAGGATTCACATCCACAAGGGCAAACTGCTCGCAATGTCCAAAATGCATCGCCAGTTTCCCATCAGCCAGCGGTAACGCAATTCTCATTCTTTTACAACCCTTTCTAAAAAATTTAATAAAAATTAAAAATCACAAAAACTTTAACGCCTGCTCAAGGTCGCCGATGAGCGCCTCCGGTTTTTCAACGCCCATAGAAAGCCGCACCGTGTTATCGCAAACGCCAAATGAAAGTCTGCGCTCCGGCGGCAGATAAAGCATCGTCGTCAGATACGGGATGCAAATGAGACTCTCTGTCGCCCCGAGACTCACAGCATGTTTGATGACCTTCAAAGAGGATATAAACTTTTTGGCATCCTCCTGCGTTTGACCCACATTAAAAGACAACATCCCGCCAAACCCGCCGCGCATCTGCCGCTTGGCTACGGCATGCCCGGGATGGTCTGAAAGCCCCGGATAAAAAAGCTCGGAGATGGACGATTTCGTTTTTAAAAACTCCGCAACCGCCATCCCATTCGACGCCATCCGCTCCGCACGCAGCTCAAACGTCTTTAAGCCGCGCTCCAAAAGCGAGGCGGAATAGGCATCCAGCGTGCAACCAACCGCCTGACGCGTGAACCAAAGCGTGTTGTAATCCTCTTTGGAACCCGCAATCGCGCCCGCCATCAAATCATTATGACCGCCCAGAGCCTTCGTCGCGCTATGAACAACCAGATGCGCCCCCAGTTCAAGAGGATTTTGATGATACGGCGTGGCAAAGGTGTTATCTACAATCAACCGCGCGCCCGATTTATCCGCCGCGCGCCGCGCCTCCGGAATGTCAATCACCTTGCAAAGCGGATTGCTCGGCGATTCCAGAAAAATCATCGCCGTGTTCGGCTTCACATACCGCTCGAGCTCCGCGCTCTCATCCGCATTCAGCCACGTAACCTCAACACCCAAACGCTCCAGAATCAAAGACACCTTGTAATGCGCCCCATAAATATCATGAAAGAGAATCAAATTGTCGCCCGCTTTTAAATAGGAAAGATAAACCAACGTGCACGCCGCCATGCCGGACGTGCAAACGATGCAATCCTCCGACCTTTCCAACTCCGCTATCTTATCCTCAACAGCCCGAACCGTCGGATTGTCGTCCCGATGATACGTATAACCGTCAATCTCCCCGTCCGTGATGCGCCGAAGCACCTCAAAATCGCGGTATTCATAATTCACCGCATTCACAATCGGCGTCACCATCGGCTTATTGCCATAAGGTGTTAAAGGGTCAGACATATACAACTCCTTTGCCATCATAAACCTTTGTGATTGCCGCGCCCGCCTCTGCCTCCGCCTCCGCCAGCGCCGGCGCCGCCGCGCCTAAAATCGCGGTCATCCGCGCTGCGATGAAAATTCGCGCTCTTGCAATTCAGACACCCCGCCGGACGTCCCCCGCCGCGGGGCAACTCCCAGACATGTCCGCAGTCCGCGCACTGAAACCTCCGCACGTCCGCCATAACCACTTCACCCCCTTCGATACGAAGCGCCTTGCCCATGACAAGCGCCTCCGCGGTCTTGCGCCGCGCCGATTCAATAATCCGCCCGAACGTCTGACGCGAAACATTCATACGACCCGCCGCCTCCTCATGATAAAGCCCATTCAGATCCGCCAGACGCAGCGACTCCATCTCATCCAACGTCAGACAGATTTCCTCAAGCGCGTTTAAAGGAATCCCCGCCGGTTTGAAAAACGCGCACAGCGGCGCGCCTGAAATTTTTCGACGGCAAAAAGGACGCGGCATTTCAACTCCTCAACAAAATAATAAGTGATTATGGGCATATGCTCATAACCCCCGTCAACAAAAAAATGAAAAAAAATAAATTAATATGCAACGGAATAAAACGCGCCGTGCGCTTTCTTCGGAAATTCGAGAACTTTTTAGATGCTAATGAAGTGCCGCATGTGTCAAAAACAAAAAGCGATGTTATGCCAACGATTATCCCCGCGTAGATTTTCCAAAAGATGGTTATTCCCCCTGCGGTTTATTTTTGTGAGAATTTATCCAAAACAGATTGAACAGCGCTCCTCACGTCGGGATCTTCATCTTCTAATGCCTTTTTTAACGGCTCGATGGCGCGCGGATCTTTTATTCTACACAGAGACTCAGCGACATACCGACGAACATCCTTATCGCCATCGCCCAGCGCCTTAATCAACGGCGCAACGGCGCGTGGGTCTTTTATTTTACCCAGTGCCCAAGCGGCGCCCTGTCGAACAAACGCGCTGCCATCGCTCAGCATCTTAATCAACGGCTCAACGGCGCTGGAGGCTTTTATTTGCCCCAGAGCCGTAGCGGCATTCCAACGAACAAGCGTGTTGCTATCGTCCAGCGCCTTAATCAACGGCTCAACGGCGCGCGGGTCTTTTATTCTACACAGAGACTCAGCGGCGCTCTGGCGAACAAACGCGCTGCCATCGCTCAGCATCTTAATCAACGGCTCGACCGCGCGCGTGTCTTCAATTTTACCCAGAGCCATAGCGGCGCTCTGGCGGACACCCTTGTCGTCATCGTCCAGCGCCTTAATTAACGGCTCGAACGCACGCGGGTCTTTTATCTCATCCAGAGCCCGAACGGCGCGAAAACGAACACTTACGGCGCCATCGCCCAGCGCCTTAATCAACGGCTCCACTGCGCGCAAATCGCCCAGCATGCCCAATTGTTCCACCGCATTGATGCGGACAAATTCGTTTTTATCATCAAGGTCGCGGATAAGACGTTCAATTTTTTTATCTTTATTCCCCTTCCTTAAGAAAACCCCCGTGACGGATATTGCGGCAATGATAAGAATCAAGATGATAACGGAAAATTTTTTGAATCTCATCATGCGCCCCTTTCGAAGCTTATTCTTCACAAATAGATAAAAGGCATCAAACGCCAACGTTTATTAAACGATGGTAAAACCTATAATGCGCCAACGCCAGTTATGCAAGTTCAAAAGGGACGGATTACATAAATACGCAGACGGCTATTATTTTCCCCCGCTGTTTTATCTACATCAAAAGAGCGATAGCTGCATCTTGGCGCTATCGAATGATTGACAAGGCGCGTGTGGCTGTTTTAGAAGGTCTTCGATTTTATGGATAAAGGAGTTGTGAATCATGCTGGGAATTATTCCTGTTCGCGAAAATATGTTCTGGATTGGCATGAACGACCACGAAACCGACCTCTTTGAATCCATCTGGCCCCTCCCGCGAGGCGTGTCCTATAACTCCTTTCTTGTGCGCGGGGAAAAAATCGCCGTCATTGACGCCGTCAAAAGCAACTTCATCGCCGCATACACGGATAAAATCCGCGCCTTGCTCCCCCCAGGCGGCAGCGTGGATTATCTCATCGTGAACCACATGGAGCCAGACCACTCCGGCGCGCTCAAAGCCATGCGCGGCATCTTCCCCGATATGAAAATCGTCGGCAATAAAAAGACCGCTGAGTTCATCCGCGACTTTTACGGCATCGCGGATAATGTCATCAGCGTTGATGACGGCAGCTCGCTCGACCTCGGCGGTTTCAAACTTAAATTCTTTTTGACGCCGATGGTGCATTGGCCCGAGACGATGGTGACATATGAGGAGACGCAAAAGGTTTTATTTTCATGCGACGCATTCGGCGGCTTTGGCGCGCTTGATAATCGCATCTTTGACGATGAGTCCGACCTTGTTTATTTTGAAAATGAAATCTTGCGCTACTATTCGAACATCGTGGGACGCTACAGCAATATGGTTCAGCGGGCGATTGATAAATTGAAAGACTTGGAGATTGCCGTCATCGCGCCGTCGCACGGTCCCATCTGGCGCAAAAACCCCGCGCATATCATCGCCCTCTACGACCGCTGGAGCCGCCACGAAACCGAAGAGGGCGTCGTCCTTGTCTATGCCTCCATGTATGGCAACACATGCCGCATGATGGAAGCCATCTCGCAATCGCTCGCCGAAGAGAAGATGGAAAAAGTGCGCGTGCATGACATCTCCCGCTCGCATGTCTCGTTCGTCCTTGTGGATATCTGGCGATTTCGCGGCATGATTCTGGGCAGTCCGACCTATAACACAAAACTTTTTCCCCCGATGCAAAGCCTTGTGCATATCCTTGAAAATGAAGAAGTGCGAAACCGCTTTATCGGCGTCTTCGGTTCTTATTCATGGAGCAAGGGCGCCGTCAACGCCTTGCATGAATTTGCCTGTTGCGGAAGGCTAACGCTTGTGGAGCCGGTGGTGGAAGCCAAATGCGCGCCGACGGCTGCTGACCTTGAGCAATGCCGTCTGCTCGGCAAAAACATGGCGCAGATGGTCAGGAGATAAACGCAAATCGCGCGGCTAAAAAAATCTCTCCGATTCAAACGCGGCAAACTTTTAAGGCTCTGTCTGCCCGCCGAATTTTTTAACCATGCTTTTCGCTTGCATTTGTTTTTTTAAAACAATTAACAGGAATGTTATTCATTATAAACGTTTGAAAAAATGAAACTGTTAAACTTTTTTTTATATTTTCAGGAGTGTTTATGATAAGCGGAAAAAGCTCAATCTTCTTTCTCGATAATCCCAAATATAATATTAAAACTCTCGAAGAATCCTTCGCGGAGCACCTTGAGTATTCGCTCGTGAAAGACCGCTCCACCGTCTCCATACTTGATAGTTACAAGGCGTTGGCGCTGGCTATCCGGGATAGGCTGATTAATAAATGGATTCGCACGCAGCATGAGTATAAAATTAAAGATGTGAAAAAAGTTCATTACCTCTCAATGGAATTTTTGATGGGGCGGCTTTTGGGCAATATCCTGCTCAGTCTTGGCTTTTATGATGAATGCTCGAACATCCTCAAAGAACTGGGATACAGCCTTGAGGAGATTCGCGAATTGGAGCCGGATATGGGATTGGGCAACGGCGGTCTCGGACGCCTTGCCGCCTGCTTCCTCGATTCTATGGCGACGATGGAAATTCCAGCGGTCGGCTACGGCATCCGATATGAATTCGGCATCTTTCGGCAGGAAATTCAAAACGGCTATCAGATGGAAAAGCCCGATAACTGGCTCCGTTTCGGCAACCCGTGGGAGATTGTGCGACCGGAGTTATTATACCGCGTGCGATTCAACGGCAGAGTCCTTTCCGAAGAGGGAGAATCCGGTAGCGGGAAAGACCGCTGGGTGGATACCGACGAAGTTTTTGCCCTTGCGTATGATATCCCCGTGCCCGGCTATAAAAATAATACAGTTAATAACCTTCGCCTATGGCAGGCGAACGCCACCAACGAATTCGATTTCCATTACTTTAACAGCGGCGATTATATGGCGGCAGTCGAAGCAAAAAACCGCTCGGAAAATATTTCCAAAGTGCTTTATCCGAATGATAATTTCCACCTCGGAAAAATCCTGAGACTCAAACAAGAATACTTTTTTGTTTCCGCAAGTCTGCAAGATATCATCCGCTCCTATAAAGAAAACCATGCATCTTTTGAAGAGTTCCATGATAAAAACGCCATACAACTCAACGACACCCATCCCGCTGTCGCCATCCCCGAACTCATGAGAATACTCATTGATGAGGAAGGGGTGGAATGGCAAGAGGCGTGGGAGATTACCAAAAAGACGTTCGCCTACACCAACCACACCGTTTTGCCGGAAGCCCTTGAAAAGTGGTCGCTGCCTCTCTTCCGCGAACTCCTGCCCCGCCATTTGCAGATTATTTACGAAATCAATCAGCAGTTTTTGGACGGCGTAAAAAAACATTTCGTAAAAGATGCCGCCATCGCCGAGCGCATCGGAATCATCGAGAACGGGGGAGAGGAGCGCATACGCATGGCGAACCTTGCCATCATCGGCAGCCATGCCGTCAACGGCGTCTCCGAGCTCCACACCGACATTTTAAAAAATCAAATATTCCCCGATTTCTATACCCTTGAGCCGAAGAAGTTCCAAAACAAGACCAACGGCATAACCCCCCGCCGCTGGCTGCTGAAAGCAAATCCGCCCCTCTCCGCGCTCATTACCCAGTATATCGGAGAAACGTGGACAACCAATCTTGACCATCTTCGGGAAATTGAAAAATTTATACACGATGAAGATTTCAAACAGGCGTGGCGGAATGTGAAATTCTCCAATAAGCAAAACCTTGCCCGCCATATTCGCAACATTATGGGAATCGCCGTCAACCCCAGCGCCATGTTCGACGTTCAAGTCAAACGGATTCACGAATATAAAAGACAGCTGCTCAACGCCATGCATGTCATCGCTCTTTATAACCAGATGAAAGACAACCCCCAAGAAGATTACGTCCCGCGGCTGGTTATCTTCGGCGGCAAATCAGCCCCCGGCTACCACCTTGCCAAACTGATTATCAAACTAATCAACAACATCGGCAAAATCGTCAACAACGACAAGGACGTCGCCGACCGGCTCAAAGTCATCTTCCTGCCGAATTACTCCGTTTCGCTGGCGGAAAAAATCATCCCCGCCTCAGACCTTTCCGAGCAAATATCCACCGCAGGTTTTGAGGCGTCCGGCACCGGTAATATGAAATTCGCATTGAACGGCGCCCTCACCATCGGAACGCTCGACGGCGCCAATGTGGAGATTATGGAGGAGGTCGGCGAGGAGAACATCTTCATCTTCGGCAACACCATCGCGGAGATTGCGCGGCTAAAAAACAACGACTATTCCCCGGCAGTCTATTACAAAACCATCCCCGAACTCAAACGGGTCATTGATATGATTCGAGACGATTACTTCTCCCCAGACGAGCCAGGAATATTCCGACCGATTTTCGATAATTTAATCCATCACGGCGATTACTACTGCCTGCTTGCGGATTTTAAAGCGTATATACAAATGCAGGAGGAAGTCAGCGAAACCTATCGAGACGCTGATTTGTGGACAAAAAAATCCATCTTAAATGTCGCGCGCATGGGACGCTTCTCCAGCGATTACACCATCCATTTATACGCCCGCGATATCTGGAACGTCCAACCCGTTGACATCCCCGATAGCAAACGCATCATACAAGATGCAGATATTTTCTAATCCGCTAAAAGCGCCCGAACTTCTTCATCGTCCGGTTTGATGGCAAGGGCTTTTTGCAAATAATCCTTTGCGTATGCGGGATTGCCGACCTTGATATAACAAAGCCCGATGGTCTTATTGGCGTAATAGACGGAATCTTCATAATAATCGGCGGCGCTCTTCGGCGCATTTTCCGGCGCCTTTGACGCATTGGCGAGCATCTTCGAAAGAACCGTCGCCGTTTCCGAATACCGCCCCTGCGCAAAATAAACAGAAGCCAGCTCGCGATAGCCCCACGGGTCTTGCTGCCATGCGGCGATTCGCAAATGCAATTCGCGAAAATCCAACAAATCCTTTGTGGCGCGGTCTTCGGGAACCAACTTTGACGCCTCCATATATTTCAAAGAGGCTTTCAAATGTTTCAAATCGCGGTAAAGGGCGTGACCCTCTATAATCAAAGGCGCCGCCTCGGCGTAACGTTTCATCAAATCGCCCCATGGCGCCCCTTCGGGAATATTGAAAAGATAAGGCATGACGGATGTTTCATATTTGAGAAGCGTGTTCAGATTGTCTATCATCGGCTTGTCGCCATATCCATATTTAGGCGATAAAAATTCAAGATAGGGGCGATTCTCGGAGTTTATCTTTTCCCCCGCCAGATAATCCTTGAGAGATTGATTGTCGTTCAAAAAACAGGAAAGAATCTTATCCGCATCGTCAAGGAACAACTCCGCAAGGTCTTGCCGAACCGACTCTTCTTCCAGCCGCTTTTTCATAAGGGCGTAATCAACACGCAACGGCTTGGGCGTGCCGATTATCAAAATATAATGAGTCGGCTCGTTGTTCATATACCAGATAGTCATCTCCGGAAAAACGCGATAAAAAGTGCGAAGCGCAAGACGGAACGTCTCATCCGAAAGACCGCCCAGCGGCATCCAGACCACCACCATCCCGTCATCTGACAGATGCTCGCGGCAGAGCTTGAAATACTCATAATCATACAAATTGGCGTTCGATTTATATCGCAAATCCGTGCAATCCGTCGCAATGATGTCATAGACGCGCCCTGTGAACCGCAAATAACTCCGCACATCATCAATGATAATTTTATAGCGCGCATCAAAAGTCATATAACCCGGCAGCGCTAAATATTTATAATCAGAAGGCTCGCGCGGCGCCCTGCCGCCCCAGCCCTCCGGTATCAAAACCCCGCGGTTCGAGGCGAATAAATACGGCGCCGCATCCAGAACCTCCTTGCAGATTTCAACGCAATGTATCTCTTCAAGAGACTTAAAACAAGTGTAAGAATAAGAAGCGCCGCCGCTGCCGAAACCCACCGTCAGCGCGCTCTTCGGATTCGGCAGAAGAAGCATCGGCACATGCGCAAGACTTTTCTGATCCGTCAAAAGAATGCGGTCCGTCCCAGCCACGCCCACATTATCAACATACAACGTGCGATATTTGAACGAATCTTCAAGAACGGAAACAGTCGCCAAAGAACCCTCCTCATAAAAAAGCATCCGCTCCGTCTTGCTCAATTCCTGAAAACGGGCATGGCGCGGGATGCGGATAATCACAAGCAACATCGCAAACACGCAAACGCCGATGAAAAAATTCCGCGAACGCGGAAGCATAGCAGGGTTAATGTGGAACATATAAAGCGCAATCGCAAGATTGCCCAGCGCCAAAATCGCAATCGTCCCCGCAACTCCCAAAATCGGAATAAGAATAAAACCGGACGCAAAAGAACCCAAGATTGAGCCGAGTGTGTTGACGGAATAAAGCCTGCCAACGCCGTAGCCAACGGCGCTCATGCGGGCAACGCAAATCCGCGCCGCAACCGGAAATGCCATACCCATCAAAAAAGTCGGCAGAAAAATAGAGGCAAACGTCTTCGAAAAAACATTCAAAACACCCATCCACCAATTTATCTGACCTGAAGCGTCCCGAATCTCAAACGGCGCAATCGAACCGCCGAAGTAATATATCACAAACAAAGAATAAGCGCCGGAAAGCCCCAGCAAAAGCTGAATCATCGCATACAAACGAAGGTGGTCTTTTGCCCGGTCAACAAATACGCTCATGAGCGCGCCGCCTATCGCCAGACCGATAAGAAAAACCGTCAACATCGCCGTAAATGAAAACGTCGTATTCTTCATAATATCAAACGTGAAAACCAGCGCGCGATTCCACGACACCTGATACGATAGGGCAATAAAACCCGAAACGCCATAAGATATTAAAACCGCTAAAATAATACGCCGAGACTTTTGCGCATCCTCGATAACCCCGTCCGGAATCTCCCGCACAGTCTGACCGCGCTCCTCCGAACGCGCCTCTTCCCCCGAACGCAACGCCAGCAATAAACCAGCCGCGCCCACAATAAAGTTGATGCCCGCCGCAAAATATGTCGCCCCGCGAACGCCGAACGTCTCAATCAGCAAAAAACCCGCCGCAAAACATCCCAGAACCGCGCCGAGCGTATTCACAGAATAAAGCGCGCCGATATTCAAACCAAGCCAATCGCGCTTATGGACAAGATACCTTGAAAGAACAGGAAGCGTGCCGCCCATCAGCGTGGCGGGAATTAAAAGAATTATAAAAGTCAGAACAAACCGAAGAAGACTTAAAATGAAAAATGAAGTCAACTGACGATAGGCAACCCTGTATATCGGATCCAACGCCAACAGCATAAAAGGCAGCGCCAGACCCGCAACGCCGATGCCCAATTGCAGCCAGCCGTAAACACGCAAACTATTTCTGGCGCGGTCCGCATACCTCCCAAATAAATACGACCCAAGAGCCATACCCCCCATAAAAGCCGCAAGCGTCGTCGAAACAGCATAAAGAGTCGCTCCGAATAAATAAATCAAATGGCGAGACCAGACAACCTCATAAATAAGACCCGACACGCCCGATAAAAAAAAGAGCGCAAACACCGCCGACTGAACCGCCGTTTTTCGATTATTTTCCATATTCCTTCCCGCATACATGAATAATAATGAGGGATGAAGAATGAAATCAAAATCGAAATCAAGCACTGATTGGATAAAAAAACACGCCGCCGAACCGCGCATTAAAATTTTATTGTTTCATAAGGGGATTTTAATATCCCTATGGGAATTGACAACACAGTCCGCCGCGATTAAAAAACGCGCGATAATGGATTTTTCTCCATTGTCTTGTGTCTGATTTCCGTTGAGGACGTCTCATGCATATTGATGAATTCCTCGCACGTCTGGAACGCGCAAAACCCGCACCGGGCGGATGGCTGGCGCGATGCCCCGCCCATGGCGACCGCCGACCATCTTTGAGCATCGCATTCCGAAACGGCAAAATCCTTTTAAAATGCCACGCCGGTTGCACAAGCCAAGAAATCGTCCGCGCCATGAGATTGACGATGAAGGACCTCTTTTTTGAGCCATCCGCAAACGCTCCAAGATTTGCCGACGCCGCGCCGCCAAGAGCCGCATCCCAAACACCCGCGACCCCCGCAGCTCCGCCGAGCCTTCGCCCCGCCGAGCATGCGCCCGCGATTGCGCCGCCGCCTGCGCCGGAAAGGCGGCATTTCTGGCAGACCGCACAAGAAGCCCTTACCCAATATGGGGCGCTGCCAAAAGCCTGCGAAGATGCCGAGGCGATTGAATTTCTGCGCAGCAATCACGGCATCGAACCGGAGCACATTCCGCACGATTGGAAAGTGCTGCGAAGCGAAGGATATAACGGCATCGTTTACCTTGCGCTTGACATCGGCAGCGCGCCCATCTGCTTTTTTTACGGCTCATTCGAACGCGGCGGCAACGGCAAACGCAAAAAGCGTTTCCTTTTCCATGACCGGCGAAATCCGTGCGTGCAATATTACGACGCCGAATCCGCAACGCTCGTCATCTGCCACGGCGCGGAAAAAACCGCCGCCGCGCGCGCCGCAGGACATAACGCCTTCGGTCTGCTCACCGGCGAAGGCTCGGCAATCCCGCCGCCTTGGCTCGATTACTTTTTGAAAAAACTCGTCCCGGAAAAAATCATCCTCGCCAACGACAACGATGAAACAGGCAGGCGCGCCAATCTGGAAACCGCGCAGGCGTTGGAGGATGCCGGATTCGACGCAAGCCGGCTCTTCATCGTGCGCTGGGATGAATCCGACGCAAAAGGAAGAGACCTGAACGACGTCCTCAAAGAACGCGGTTTGAAAGGTTTGCAAGAGTTTTTGGATAAGGCGCCGCCCTACGAGTCGCCGCGTCCGCGCGCGCTTTCGCTGGGCGGATTCATCACCGCGGCGCGCCCTCCTTTGCGATTCCACATCGAAGGCATCCTCCCCGTTCAAGGGAAACTCACATTCTCCGCAACCTCCAAATTCGGCAAATCCATGTGGGCAATACAGACAGGCATGGCGCTTGCGGCGGGCGATTGCAAATGGCTCGGATTTCAATTCGGCAAACCTGCGCGCGTGCTATATTTGCAGGCGGAAATCGCAGATTCGCTTTTGGAGGCGCGCCTGAAAGCAGTGCTGCAAACGCTGCCGCAAGCCATAAACCGCGAACGCGCTCTGGCAAATTTGTTCATTCAGGAGACCGCAAAGGCGCGACCCAACCTTGCCACGCCGGAAGGGCGGCAGATGACGGAAGCGCTCATCGCGCGAATCAAACCCGAAGCGCTCATTCTTGATCCGCTGGCGGCGGTCTGCCCCGGATTGGAGGAAAACTCGGCGGAAAGCATGGGCGCGGCGCTTTATTATTTTTCCGAACTTTCCAGCCGCCACACCTGCGCCATCATCCTCATCCATCACCACGGCAAAGGCGGCATCTCGCGCGGCTCAAGCGTTTATGAAGCTTGGTCAGAAAGCGACCTGCAAGCGGCGCGCATAGAGGACGACCCCGACGTCTGCCGCGTGGACATGCGGCTGCGCTGCGTCTTTAACGAAGGACCGCGCTATTGGGTGATGCCCGCGCCGGAGCGGTTGTGGTTTGCAGACCTGCCCGATTATGAGCCGGAAAAAAAGTTAGGCGGACGCCCCTCAAAACTTAACGAAGAACAAGTGCGGGCTGTGCTCGGCATCGCCGGACGCCCCATGTCATGGACCGAATTGCATCGCGGTCTGAAAAACATCTCCGGCTGCGTTGATTCAACCGCCAGCGACGCCATCAACCGCGCCAAAGACCGCGGCATCATAAAAAAAGATGGAAATTTTTACGCCTTATCCATTACTCCGAAAACCCCTCCTTATTAAGGGAGGGGTTTTCGGAGAATGTTCTTTAGAGGTTATTTGAATGAAAGCAGCCTAATGACATCGGCGGCGTCAAGTTTGCCGTCCTTGTTTATATCCGCCTCCTTGCGCGCATCGGGCAAAAGCGCCTCCCTGCCAAGGATGTGGTCTATAAGATCGCTCAAAAGTATCTTATACGGATAAGCTATCAGCGGGGCGTTGACGCTTTCAATCGGCGAATCGTCAAAGCTGGCAACCGCCTCGGCGAGCAACACGCCGTATGCCGCCGCCTGATGCGGCATCGTAACCGTGAATGTCGTTTCTGAATCGCCATTCAACGTGAAAGCGCTCGGGCTCGTCGAATAAAGAGGAGTGTCATCCTCGCTGACAACGAACGCGATTCGAACCATTCCATCTTTTTGCGAGCGGTTGACGGCGCGGACTTTAAATAAAATGTCGTTATTACTCTTGTTATATTCGGCGGCAAGGTCAACAAGGTAAACCTTGCGCACGCTGAAACTGGCGGTGGCTGTGGCGGGATAATCGGATTCGGCTGCCAGCTCCAGCCATGCCGAATACGAGCCCTCCGGCAGCGGCGAAGAAAGCGAGTTCGTAAGAGGGAAGACAGCGCCCGGCTGGACGACGATTCCAATATCTGTCCCCGCAACGATATTATTTGTGGCATCATCGCGGATTTCCATCTTGCCGCTCAGCTCCGTCGCCGCATTGCCCATATTGAATATCTCCGCATTAAAGACGGGATTCTGCGCGGCGTCGAAAACGTTTTGCATCGGCTCAAAGCCCGTTATGCCATAGGGGTGCTCGGTCTCATAGGTGATAGTCACATAAATCTGACTGTGGAAGATAGTTTGACCGTCCGTGGGGTTGTGCTGGATGGGGAAGACGTTGAAGAGGTAATGCCCGTCCGCAGATTTGGTATATTGGGCAAGTTCCTTCGGATAATATTCGTCAATATCCGTTTCATCGGTCAGCATCACACCGGATTCCGACCAAGGTCCGATAATGACAGTGGGGATGTTGAAGACTCCGATAAACGAATATAACGACGCGGCTGATATTTTAACGATTTTCCCATCCGGCGGCAAGATGATGCTGTATTTTGTGGAAGCGGGGAGCAGCGGCGCTTTGTGGATATATTGCTGGACGCCGTCGGGGATGTTGATAATTTCAAAACCTTCCAGATTTGCCGGCGTAAAGGATTCTGTGTTGACTTCAAAAGACTGCTCATAGGTGTTGGCGGAGAGTTGCTTCACGGAACGCGGGGAAATCGCAAGGGTAGTTTTTTGCTCAAGGGATTTAGGCAGGAGCGGCTTTTTATCATCCTTGCGGCGGAACAAGTTTATAAAGAAACCGGGATATTTCATCCTCTGCCAAGGGATGCCGAAGAGGTTGTATTCGGTGACGGTTTTCTTGTCAAGATTGGCGTCGTTGCCGATGCCGAACGTCCAATGCGTTTTCGCATATTTGATTGCGTCGCCGATCGGGTATGTCTGAGTTCCCATCTCGGCAAACATACGCCAGAAAATTATCTGAAGATAACGCTCGGCAAATGTGCAATGCTGGAGACTCCCCGGCGAGCCGTAAGAATAGCCCGACGCGCCAAAATAAGCGCGCGCGCCGTTATGGATTACGTTATAGACCATAGAGTTATTGGCTCCGCCGCCCCATCCGACATTGGGAACGGGCAGACCGCCGTGGCAACCGGTAATCATCGCAATCGGTCTGTCGCTATCAAAACGAGTGTATTTGGACGGGACGTCGCTTGGGTCAAAACTGTCTTTGGGGATAGACGCCCCGTTGTAAGAATTGTGACCGCCGATGAAAAACAAATCCATGCCGCCGTTGGCGGATTCTTGGAACTTTGTCGCCCAGTTGGCGGCATAAGGAGCTAAAACATCAATCGTGCGCGGAACTTCCGTATCGCGGAAAACGGAAAAGCCGCGGCTAATCATTTTTTGCGGAACGTTGATAAAATCATTGATTTCCCCCGCGCCGCCCGCGCTCGGCTCATAGCCCAGCTCCCAGCCGTCCACGCTCGCCATAACGGAGCGGTATGTGTGCCCTGTTTCATAATGCCCATTCAGATAAAGCTGGCGCATATCCGCCGCCGAGTCGCCGATGATTCTGCCGACGGTTAAATCCACATCGCCCTCCTTCCACGGCGCGCTAATAACAAGGTTAACAAGCGATGCGTAAAAATCGTCCGTCAGGTAGCAATTATTGAAACAGGCGCGCAGGGCGGGATTGCCCTTGTCCCCGCCGGGGAAACTGCCTTCCCAATTCTTCTCGCCATTGTAGGGGTCGAGATGGCGGTAAAATGGGAACTGCTCATCATTGCCGACAATCAGGACATATTTGATAGACGGGCTGATGAAAGCCCCAAAACGTTCGCGCATGAAATGCCTTATCATGATGGCTGCTTCATTTCGAATAGATTCCGTCGAACCATAATTCACCGTTGTATTATCCCAGTTAACAACATACGATTGCAAAATATAAGAATCAACGTTGTAAATAATGGCGCGCCTATCCTGAAGCGTTCGCTTGCCGTCAAACTGACTATGGGAATAAATATCCGCCAAAAGAAGCGCCGCTTCGTTATCGTCCATATCGCGGAAAAGGGTGTTTCGATTGATGAAAATCCCGACTGGGGCGCCGTTGACGATACGAATCTGGCGCGGGGTAGTCACCGCGCTCAAAAGATTCCCATCAGAATCAAATGCGGCGCCTGTTACGTCAATATACTGAGACTTCGCCGTGTTCTTCGGAATGCGGAAGCGGAAGACAATTTGCTTTGAACCTGATTCAATTGTGGCATGATATTTCCCCCCACCATCCGATGTGAAAACAGTTGGTATGGGAGCGCCCCCGTGACCGGCGCGCGTATAAACTTTGGAAGGCGCGCCCAATAAATCATCCTCGACGGAGACCTGCACCTTAACTTGCCCCGCGGGTATCAAAGGCACGTAATTGCACACCACATCCACAATGGTCAGCTTCCAAATGCCGGAATCGCCGGCGACAACTTTGTTGACTATCGGCTTTTTCCCCTGTTCCGTTCTCCATGCGTCATCAATCCACAAATCAAAATCTACCTTAGGCACAAGAACCTGAAAACCATTTGCAAATGTGCCCGATTGCCCGCCGCTTAATTCCGTGATAAGACTATTTTCGCCCGATGCTTCAGGCGGCAGCTTCACCGTTCCCGCAATACGTCCATCCGGCAGAACATGCGTCGAGCCTAAAAGATTTTCGGGCGAAATCTTATTGAAATAAAACTTGGCGATTGTGGGATTGCGCAACGTGCCCGGATTCAACCCCTCCGCATGGACAACAAGATTTCCGCGCGGTTTTATAATATTGCTGCCCAACGTCGGCGGGCGCACCTTTTTCACCTGCAGCTGATAAGGCAGATAAGAAGAGATTTTATCCCCGGCAACAAGGATGATGATGCTCATCGGTTTTGAAATCTCGGTCATAAAAGATTCTGACGTCCTGCCGGAATTCGAAGACTCCCCAAGGAGCGTCCCCTCCGAATCATAAACATAAAGATCGAAATCCTCCGGCAGATTGTCCAACATCACACGGTAGATGCCGGCGGACGGGAGCGCGCACGAAAAATAATCCTTGTCGCCAACGGGACAAATATAACCGTTGATCTTTTCTTCCACCATAATCTTGGACAACTCGCGCATACTGTTGTTCGGCTCGTAGCCATCGAACGGACACCCTTTCATAATCGTAACATAAACAATCTCGGATTGCGCCTCATAATTGCCCTGACTATCATCCCTAACCTCCACTGTTGCCCTGTTGCTGGAAGGCGCCGTCATAGACTCCGCAATCCCTTTGAACGTTACAGAAATCGTTATTGATTGCGACGGCATAAGCGGACCATAACGCTCGGTCAAATTTGTCCAAGAAAGCATGCCCTGTTCCTGAGAAATAACATCCGGCTCCGGCGATGCGGACACATATTCTAAAAAACGGCTGGAAAAAAAATCATTAACCTTTACGGAAACAAATTTTGACACGCTCATATTCTTAACCACAATCTGATAGTTCGCAAACTCGCCGATGTTGACAGACTTGGATGCAGGGGAGACCAGCGACTTTTTAATGGTAACCACCGGCGCTGGCACTGCAAAAATGGAAGAAACCATCAGCGCCGTCATGAAAACGACAAGTACCGCCTTTGAAAAATTCCCGTTCATACCGCACTCCTTTTTTTTATATTTAACCTATTAAAGGCAATAATAAAAACCGCCGCCTTTTGCGCAACTATCACATTGTTTTATGCAGTCCAATTCGCAGCTCAGTCAAGCAAAAAGCGCATATTTTAACTGTCAAACCCTAATCTTTCAACATAGTTGAAAATTATTGAAGGGCATAATCGGCGCTGTCGGCGCTGTCGGCGCTGTCGGCGCGTGCGGCAAGCCATGCCCAAATTTCCCTAAATATTTCTTGCAATTC
>ERZ795052.3469-NODE-3469-length-17362-cov-3.755532_pt1 | contig 17362 bp, 16 predicted proteins | sample MGYA00375136_ERZ795052 | MGnify/ENA primary metagenome ERZ795052 (study PRJEB30181, sample SAMN05720156) | activated sludge metagenome | isolation source: Anaerobic digester | place: Japan | collected 2015-05-26 ... | reverse complement strand
CAGGAAAGCCTTGGCAAAATTTCAGATATACTCGAAAATGCCCAAAGATATCATGATAAATTTTATGAGGTTATGTGTGATTTTGACTTATAGAATTCATATATGCAAGTTTGGTATCATGGGGAACGCATAGAATGGGACAAGGTGGTCCCAAAATGCAAGACTTTAATATTTTTAAAGAAAGTATAATGGAAATAAGAGAACAAGTTAAGCAGGCAAGGGCGATAGACTATCAAAACATGAAAGAAGCCGATTGGAGCCTTCTCAGAGAGATATTTTATAATATAAAAATTACGGCAAGCAAAACAAGTCTTGTTGGTAATTCAAAAGTTATGGCTCACATCTGTCCTAATATAGTCCCTCCAATAGACCGTGAATATACATTAAGGTATTTACAAGGCAATACAAACATAATGAAATGGATTTTGAGTGGAATTTGATGAAAGAAATTATAGAGAAGTTTTTTATCCCAATAGCAAAGAAAAAATGTTTTATCGATAAAGTAAATAATTGGATGGCTAATAAATCAATGTACCCCTGGGATACATCTATCTTTAAAATCATAGACAATCTAATTATAGGGATAGGATTAATAAACAAAGAAAAGAAGAAGAGAAAAACCTAACAAAACAATTCAACCAACTGCTAACTGCCGCCGCTGAGTTTGGACGTTATGAATAGCAAAGAATATAATCGAAAATATTACGCTAAAAACCGAGAACGGATTATCGAGAAACGCAAAAAATCTGGATATTTGGAGAAGTATCTGGAAAAGGTGCGAATACGCTATAGGACTGACAAGGAATATAGAGAAAGGATTAAAGAGAGATACAGAAATAAATATAGAAATGATCCTGTTTATCATGAATACACTTTGAAAAAAGCAAAATCACGATACCATCATGATCCAGAGTACAGGGAAAAGACAAAGCGGAGAGCCATAGAATCAAGAAAGAAAAAGATTCATAATGACGGGCATGCTCCTAACCTATCCTGAGTAGTTTTGATTTTCCAGAAAAATTTTTTCCCTCTGGAGCGTTTCATTCTGGAAAAATTCTTCTCTCTGAGGAAGTTTCAAAAGTGCGTGTAGTGGAGAAAAATGGACTTTTTCAAATACTCCTTCAGAGGGAAAGGCCTTTTAAAACCTCCCGTAACTGCACAACTTGGGTTAAGACTTCACTGAAAAATTCAAAAAATATTATATAATTATTTGACAAATAAGTGTTTATATACTATAATGTTCTCAAAAAAATGGTTTAAATTGCAAGGAATATCAAGATGTCCCGGCACGGTTCCATGTGATGAGGGGTGTGAATACGCGTCGAAGCTGTCCAGGCTTGGGCGTCCTGCGCTTGATGCGCGGTTGGGGCTTCTCAGAATGAACCTGAAAACGGCAGCATCAAGAGCCTAAAACTGAGAAAAACAAGAAAAAAAGACGGCGGAGTCAGAGAATTTTTCAGAAAATATAGGGGATATGCAGAAAAACTTTTCGCACAAAAACTCAAAAATCTTTTTTCAGTAGGCCCTATTTAAAATTCTTTCCGAGTCCACGTTTCAGAGGAGAATTCATATAATAATTCATAGCCATTGGTAGATTTTTTTGCATTTCCTCTAATCTATCAGAACCTACTGGGTGGGTCGAAAGATACGCAATATATTTATCAATTTTGCTTTCTTTTGATGACATTTTTTGCCAAAAGGACAGAGCTGCTCGTGGATCATAACCTGCCTTAGCCATAAGTATCATCCCAATTTTATCTGCTTCATACTCGTGCATCCTACTATATGGCAATATTACACCAAGATTAGAAATTCCCGCATATGCTATAAGCCAAACTTCGGTTTCTGATGCGCCAGATAAACCTGCTTTTATGGCCTCAGCTCCAACCTGTTGAATGAGTTGTTGTGTCATTCTTTCTCCACCATGACGTGCAATCGCGTGCCCGACCTCGTGTCCCACCACTGCTGCAAGTTCAGCTTCATTGGCGCATACACCAAATAAACCTGTGTAAACTGCAACTTTCCCACCCGGGAGGCAAAAAGCATTAACTTCTGAATTTTCAAGAACTTTAAATTCCCATTGGAAATCAGCCCGGTCAGATACTCTTGCAATATAAGTACCACATTCTTTAAGGACAGAATTATAAAAAGGGTTTGAAGATATTTTTTCCTTCGCTAAAATCTCTCTCCATGCTTGTTCGCCGATATCATTTTCTTCATTAATAGATGTCATTATAAATTGGGTCCTACCCGTATACGGTACGGTTGCACAACTACTTAAAAACAAATATACCGAAAAAAACAAAGGAATAGTTCTTCTAATAATCATATTATATTTAATATTTTTATTTGCTGAAAAATATAATTGGAATAAGATTATATGCAAGTTAAAAAAAATTCTTGCTTTGTGTCTCTTTTGATATATCTTTTTACTTCTAATCTTCAATTATTATACGAAAATATACAAACAAAGGGAAAAAAATAATGAAAACAAACAATAAAGAGGCTATTTATCTACCTGATATTTATGGTTCAAACATGGTTATTCAGAGAGAATTGCCTGTAAAATTTTGGGGCAAATCAAAATCTCGAGAGAAAATTCTATTAAAACTCGATGGACAATTAGTTGGAGAAACTAAGAGCAATAAAAATGGTTTCTGGAAAATCGAATTAGAACCTCAACTCCCGGGTGGTCCTCATTGTATTGAATTTCAGAGTAAATCCGCTACAAAAAAACTTGATAATATTTTATTTGGAGATGTGTGGATATGTTCAGGCCAATCAAACATGGAATGGACAATGGATAAAATAGAATTTGCTGGACCAGATATTGAAGCATCAAGTAATCCCCGAATAAGACTTTTTAATGTTGCAAGAATTCCAGCATCTAAAAAAAACAGCGAATGCTCTGGGAAATGGATGGAATGTAATCCTGAAAACGTCCGTTATTTTTCTGCGGTAGGATATTATTTTGGCAAGGAAATCGAAAAGAATATAGACGTTCCTATAGGCCTAATAAATACCAGTTGGGGAGGAACAAAAGCAGAAGCATGGACAAGTAAAGAAGCCTTGCTTGCAGAAAAATCATTGTCTTATCTCTTAAATTGGGATGCAGAACTAAATAAAAAAACAACAATTAATCTCAATAAATATTTAAAAATTGCAGATTATCGTGTCAGCAATTTAACAAGAAATGATGATGGGACATTACCTGATCCGGGGAGAAGAGAATTTACCAAAAATTGGGAAATGCAATCCTATGATGACTCAAAATGGATTCCATTTAGATTGCCTTCAGATATAGAACAATATGGCCTCGAAATAGATGGCGCAATATGGTTTAGAAAGAGAGTTTCACTTCCTTCAAACTTTATAGGTAAGAAACTTATTTTATCTCTTGGCGCGATAGACGATTTTGACATTACTTTCTTCAATGGTCAAGAAGTTGGACGTACTGGAAAAGAAACACAAAACTGGTGGGTACATCCTCGTAAATATGCCATACCTGCAACTCTAACGAAAGAAGCTGATGCCCTGATAGCAGTAAGAGTATTTGATCACTTTATGAAAGGAGGAATAATCGGACCTGAAGATATGATGAAAATTTATCCTGAAGGGGAACCTGAAAATGCTATAAGCATAAGCGGGGAATGGCGTTCTGCTATTGAAATTGCAGTAAAACAACAGGGCTCATCTCAACCAAAGTCCACCCAACTTTTTAATGGTATGATAAATCCTCTTCTACCCACAAAAATTAAAGGAGCAATATGGTATCAAGGAGAAAGCAATGCAGATAAACCAATAGAATATAAAACACTACTTCAAACTATGATAAAAGACTGGAGAGCTCGCTGGGATTCAGGAAAATTTCCATTTTACATAGTTCAACTTTCAAACTACATGCCTATAAAAAATGAACCTTCAGAGAGTATGTGGGCACAGTTGCGAAATTCGCAAATGATTGTGGCAAAAGAGCTTGAAAATTGCGGATTGGCAACAGCAATTGATATTGGCGATGCAAATGATATTCATCCAAGAAACAAAAAAGATGTGGGTAAACGCCTTGCCCTACAAGCTTTAAGAAAGACTTATCGTATAAAATCTGTTCATTGTGATTCTCCAATGGTGAAGAGTGCAAAATTTACTAATGGAAAAGTTATCGTTGAATTTGAAACAGAAGGATTAGCATTAAAAACAAATGACGGAAAAGATCCGAGAGAATTTGCAATTTCTGGCAATGCATTTTTATATTTTTGGGCGAAATCTGCTAAAATTGTAGATAATAATAAAGTAATCCTTGATTTACCTGAACAGGTTTCAAGTCCTGTCAGGCTCCGTTACGCATGGGCTGATAATCCACAGATAAATTTATATGATGACGCTGGATTACCAGTTTTGCCATTTGAAATTGAAATTACTTAATTTAAGGAATCATAAAAATGAACTTATCAATACAAGCTCCTGGACCTGTTTTTCTAACAGGGGGTTCAGGTAGAATAGGAAGTTATATAGTAAGAGGTCTATCCCAGGCTGGATATATCGTAACATCAATGGATAGAGTAGAACCGCAGTTTCCTGTAGAAGGAGTAAAATACATTATTGGGGATATTACAGACTTTAATTTCATATTGGAACATATAAATGGGGCTGAAGCTCTTATTCACCTTGCCGCTTTGCCATCTCCTGGTATGGGTTCTACTCGTGAAATAATGAGAATAAATGTCCTTGGGACTTTTAATGTATTTCAGGCTGCGGTGAAGAGAGGATTAAAAAAAGTCATTCAGGCAAGCTCAATAAATTATCTTGGTATTGCCTATGGTGTCAAAATGTTCCGCCCGAAATATTTCCCTGTTGATGAAGAACATCCGTCATTAATAAGTGATGCCTATTCTCTTTCCAAAAAAATGGATGAGGAAATTGCGGATTATTTCTGGCTCAGGGACAATATGTCAAGTTTTTCATTAAGATTTCCGGGCGTTTTTAGTAGAAGTTGGCTTGAAAATTGGTCTACAGGAAGGAGAAAAAGTTATTTTGAAATTGTAATTCAGGAGCTTGAAAAAAAGTCGCCAGATGAGAGAATGAAACTAATTGAGAATGTCTTTGAGAAGTCTAAAGATAAAGAATATCGCAAAGCAGCAAAAAGTTGGGAAGATGCATCAGAAGAAGAAAAAATTCAATGGGTTACAGCATCCTGCATAATCAGAGCAATAAGAGAACTATATGCATATCTAGAACTATCTGATTGTTTGCAGGGAATAATAAAATGTCTTCAAGCTGATATTGCTGGTACTTATCCTCTGTTTCTGAATGGGCCTGATACGGGGAGGAAAATTGAAACAATGAGGCTTGCAAGAATTTTCTTTCCATGGGTGAAAGAATTTAGAAAAGAATTAAAGGGCAATGAGCCCCTGGTATCGTATCAAAGAGCAAAATCTTTGATAGGGTTTGATCCGAAGTTTTCACTAATAGAACACTGGCAATTGCAGGAAAGTAAGGAAGAAAAAAAGAACTGCCCGGAAAAACAGGCGGCATTTTGTTCATCTCCATAATTTTGTAACTAAAAAGTTTAAAGATATTATTTCCATTAGAATAACAGGTCAATTTGTATATTGTCTTAGCTCCTGTCATGTATAAAAACTTTTTTTACAATATAATAAACTAATATTTTTATTTGCTTTATTTAAAAGAATAAAGCTGAAAGCTGAATTAAGTATTATCAGATGAATAAAATTGAATCAAATAAAAATATAAATTGTTCCTTTAAATTTGCAGTTCAAAGCAAACTTTCTAAAAATTTAAAAGAGTTTAATTTAATGACTTCCTTGTTTGGAAGAATTATACAAGATGAAAATCATGCATTTAACGAATTATGCGAGTGTTTTTTTGAGCGGCCATTTTCAGATATAGGAACAATTTTTGAACTCTTTTCCTCATTTTTAAAAGAGACAGGGGATTTTTCTCTTTTTCTCAAACCTCTTTCAGATAATAGAAATCAGGCTTTACTTACACCTTTACAGTTTATGCGTAATATGATTATAGAAAATTCCATTAGTTCAAAGCAATTAAAGAAAAATTTTATTTTGACTGTTTTTTTTGAATTAAACGAAATAACTAAAATTTTCAGATTGAGGCATGCTCTCAAAATTTTTATAGAGATGTCTATGGCTTTAAGATCTAATTCATATATAGAAGAAGCAGAAAACAATTTAAATCACCTTGATCTATTTATATATGAGAATGTAACCCCTGAAGTGATTGCGAATTTCACAAGAACTATCGACGATGATATAAATAATTTTGTGCTATTTGTAGAATTCTGTTCGTGGGCAGTGATATCAAACTCATTTTCTATTGAAAAATCAAAAATAATAATGGATTTAATTCCTGAGAATAAACTATCTCTTTCTCTGAGTAAAGATAGCCTGGGGTTATTAGCTTCGGCCTATTGTCTTTTATCAGACTATAAGAAGGCGATTCAATGTTTAACTCTCTCTTTTTCTTCTGGAGAGGATTCATTTATTGGATGGAACACTCACGCCTTATTCAAGTTTTTCTTTGGGTTATCGCCAGAATATCATGGTATCAGGATAGTTCCAGCTTCACATTTTGTACTTGAAGGGATTCGGATAAACAGAAATTTTAGAGGAAAACGAATAAAAATAAAGTATCGGAGAAATAATGAAAGCGAAAATTTAATGAATAAGATATCTCTTAATGATGAGGAATATGGAGGAAGAATAATAGATTTTATGGATTTAAAAGAAGATAATAATGTAGTAGTAGATACATAGTCTAAGAAAGTAACAAATTACAAAAAAAACGATAAAAGACTTAGAGAATCGTTTATGAAAATTTTAGTGATAAAAACAAGTAGTCTGGGAGATGTTATACATTGTTTTCCTGCAGTTTCAGTATTGTCTTCTCTGAATCCTGATGCTGAAATTCATTGGCTTGTAAATAATGCTTTCAAAGAATTAGTTTCCCTGCATCCTGCTGTTGTAAAAGTAATTCCATTTGAGAGAGAGAAACTTGGACATCCTTTTAATTTTTTAGGGGAATTTTTGAAATTATGCAAATTGCTAAGATCAGAAAGATATGACATTGCTATTGATTTTCAGGGATTATTGCGAAATTCATTATTTGCATATCTATCATCGGCAAATAATGTTGCCGGGTTTAAATCTCCAGCAGAGAAAATATCGCAGTTTTTTTATGATCTAAAAATAGATACTTCTGATTATGAACACGCCCTTGAAAAAAATTGCGCTCTTGCGAGCAGGATTTTTGGTGAAGAAGTGTTCATTCCTGATTTTGAGGGAATAAAAAATAAGGAAAAATCTGAGTCTGTCAAAACGCTTCTATGCTCTTTTAATATAAATCCGGAATTGAAATATCTGATTGTAGCGCCTTGTGGCAGATGGGAATCAAAGAATTGGCCTGTTTCCTTTTTTGTTTCCGTTTTAAAAAAAGTGTGTAAAGGTAAAACAAATTTACCTGTGATATTTGTTGGAAGTGACAAAGATAAGAAAGTGTGCGATCAGATTTGCAATGAACTAAATGGTAATTGTTTCAATTTTGCTGGAAAAACAGATTTAATTGAATTACTTGAACTTATACGAGGAGCTAAGTTAATGTTTTGCGTCGACTCAGGTCCTATGCATATGGCAGCGGCTCTTTCAATTCCGGTATGTGCATTATTTGGACCGACGGATCCACTTAAGACGGGGCCTTATGGTAAAATTCACAAGGTTTTTCAATCTGGCACTTGCATAAAATGTTTAAGAAGGTATTGTTCTCGCTCTTCGGAAACGTGTCATTCATCAATAAATTATGAAGAAGTCGCAGAGTTTATTATAAATAAATTAGAGGGTCAAAAATGAAAAGAGCAATATTTATCATTCTGATTGTGCTGTTGCCTGCAAGCCTTTTTGCTCAAATAGGAGTGGGGCTTGCTATAAACCAAGAATCATATCTGCTATATGAAAATATTATTGCAAAACTTATCATCCGGAATCATAGTGGAAAAGCTTTAATATTCAGCGATACGAATAAAACTGATAGTCCTCAAGGTTCAGTAAGTTTTATAATAGAAAGTCCGGGGGGAATAAAAGCCGATAAGAAAAATATAAATTACAATCCTCTCGTGGGTTTTGTAATTGCCCCTGGCGCGGAACAAACAGTGCTTATTCCAGTGAACAAGCTATACATAATAGACAAACCAGGTTCATACACAATTAAGGCTCTAGTCAGTCACAATCAGTTAAGTGCTACATATGAATCTTCTGCAGCTTCTTTTACAATATTCAATGGTCTTACAGTATGGCAGAAAGAGCTTGGGGTCCCAAAGTTATATCATAAAGAAGGAGAAGTTGAACCATTACCCAGAACAGTAAAAATATTGAGTTTTTATGATAAAAAAAATAAGTATTTTGCCATAATGATAGAGGATAAAGAAAAGGTATATAATGTAAGGAGAATTGGATATGATACTGGCAATGTAAAACCAAAGATAGAGACAGATATGTTAAACAGAACACATATTTTGTTGCAGATTTCACCTTCAGTTTATTGCCATTATATCTACGATATTAATTGTGATCCAGAGGAAAAAGAAGTTTATGTAAAAACGGATACCACTCCTTACTTTGCTGTTGATCCCGATGAAGGAACGATAATGGTTTTAGGTGGAAGAAAAGCTATCAAGGATGTTGACTATATTGAAGAGAATGGAGTTCCTGTTTTAAAAGGAGATTTGTAAAAATGAGCGAATTAATAAAAAATGAATCTACGAGTTCTGAATCTATCCAATTAAATGAATCGGAAATGTTTGCTCAGCGAAGGGCAAAATTAGATAAGTGGAAAGAATTAGATATAGCTCCATATGGTGAGGCTTTTGAAACAGATGGAAATATTGCAGATGTAAGGGCAAAGTTTACGGAAGGTTTAGAAATTGATGTTAGAGTAGCTGGAAGAATTACAGCCATACGCGATATGGGGAAGTCCTCTTTTATGGATATTAGAGATTTTTCAGGTAAAATTCAGGTTTATATACAGAAAAATGTTGTGGGGGATGAATTATATTCGCAATTTAAACTCCTTGACATTGGTGATTTTGCAGGTATTTCAGGGAGGCTTTTTCTTACAAAAAAAGGGGAACTCTCAATCAAAGCGAACAAATTCAAAATCCTATCTAAGGCACTTCGTTTCTTGCCTGAAAAATGGCATGGATTGGCTGATATAGAACAAAGGTATAGGCAACGCTACCTTGACCTGATAACAAATGAGAATAGTGTTCAAATATTTCGCAAAAGAATAGAAATAATAAGATATATCAGGAATTTCCTGACTGATCGGGGATTCCTTGAGGTTGAAACTCCAATGCTTCAACCCATACCAGGGGGAGCATTAGCCAAACCATTTGAAACATTTTATCATGCTTTAAACAGCAAAATGTATATGAGAATCGCCCCTGAACTCTATCTAAAAAGACTCCTGGTTGGAGGCTTTAATAAAATTTTTGAACTAAATAGAAATTTCAGAAATGAAGGAATGTCCAGAAAACATAATCCTGAATTTACTATGATTGAAATATATCAGGCTTATGGAGATTGCAAAACAATGATGATTTTAGTAGAAGATCTTATAAGTTCATTGGCTGAAAATATTAATGGCAGTAAAATATTGCAAAAAAAAGATGGCACTACAATAGATCTCACGACTCCATGGAAACGAGTTGAATATGATGAACTTATCAAAGTATATGCAGGAGAAGATTGGTTTTCTTTAGATAAAAATGCGAAAATCGCAAAAGCCAAATCATTTGGAATTCCAATCTCTGAAGCAATGACAGATGGAGAAATTACTCATGAAGTATATGAAAAGTGTGTCGAACCACAACTAATTCAACCTACCTTTGTAACAAAACTACCAATAGAACTTGTTCCTCTGGCAAAACATTGTAAAGATGATCCTTCTAAAGTCGACGTCTTTGAACTAGAAATTAATGGGCAAGAAATATCTCCAGGATATTCGGAATTAAATGATCCCATTGAGCAGAAAGAAAGATTTTTAAAACAACATGGTGAAAATCAGGATGCAGGAAAAATGGATGAAGACTTTCTTTGTGCTCTTGAACACGGAATGCCCCCGGCTGGAGGTATGGGAATCGGGATAGACAGGCTTGTTATGCTAATTACAGGAGCCGAATCGATTAGGGATGTAATACTTTTTCCTCAATTGCGTCCAAAATCATGATAACTGTTTGATTTTCCATAATAAGCAAATAAGTTAAAGAAAAATATGAAGGAAAGATTGTGATAAAAGTCGCTATTCTAATGGGCAGCATTAATGATGCTCCAATTCTTGAAAAATGTTTTGAAACGTTGAAAGAATTTGATGTTGAATTTGAAGCGAAGGTTTTATCAGCACACAGAACACCGGATGAAACGGCAGAATTTGCGAAAAACGCGGCAAAGAACGGTATAAAAGTTATTATATGTGCGGCAGGTATGGCTGCCCATCTGGGTGGAGTTGTTGCATCTCTTACTACCTTACCTGTTATAGGGATTCCTATTGCATCTGAACCTTTCAATGGTCTTGACTCCCTTATGTCTATGGTGCAAATGCCTCCTGGTATTCCTGTAGCAGTTGTCACCGCCGGGAAGGCAGGTGCTCAAAATGCTGCTCTTTATGCCATTTCAATCCTTGCTCTCTCGGATAAAAATCTTAGTGAGAAGTTAAAGAATTATCGAGAAAAACAGAAGGAAAAAATTCTCGAATTCGATAAAAAACTAAAAGAAAAATTAAATATAAAATGAAATTTTTATATAAATTTTTACTTTTATCAATATTCTCCTCTATTTTAGTACATTCAGAAGAAAACAGCTTAAAAACAAATGTAAACAATACCGGACAAATTATTGATAAAAAAGAAATTATTAATCCAGAACAAAATGCTCTTCCTGATAGTAGTTCTATACCTCAAGAGAAAGAAGAAAACAATAAGGCCAGTACTCAGGCCGGCAGGAAAATAACTGAAATTGTAGATGAAATTGAAAAACGCGTTCCTAAAATAATAGAAAATAGGAAAAATTTTTATCTTGAAGGCATAAGAGGATTTCTCTCTCAATTTGGTCCTGAACTTGATTATATATCCGACGAAAACCAAATAAATCAAAATAAAGATATTAAAAATCCTTCTGAATTTTACAAACCTATATTAATAGACTCTCAAAAAATTCTATACATAAGGATTGATGGATTTAGTGATGAAAATTTCATAAAACTTAAGGAAGAGTGTTTAATTATTTCAAGATATAAGAATCAGCCCGTTGGAATTATTTTTGACCTTCGTTCCGGAAAAGGTGAAAATCCTTTGTTGGCTGCCGAATATGCGTCGCTATTTTATGATGGAGATATTCTTGCTTTTACAAAGAATAAGATTAGGGTAAATATAAAAGCTCCCATTATAATAATTGTTAGTAGTCAAACTAATGGCGCAGCCGAAGTTTTTGCAAATTTTCTTCTAAAATCGGGCAAAGCATTACTTATTGGAGAAAAAACTTATGGAGTTCCATTTCCAAAATATCCTGTAAAACTCAATAGCGGAGGAGTCCTATTTTTGCCTGATATTCCAACCGATCTTGAATGGATAGAAATTAAGCCTCTTAACCCATCAATAACAATAAATCCATACCCTCAGATAGATTATTCAAAAATCAGTATGGAAAAAGAAGCTGAAAAAAATGATTTTGTGATAAGGAGAGCATGTGATTTGCTTGTTTCAATTGACGCTTTACACAAGGAAAAAAAAGAAAAGTAACTATTTACATAATTGTGTTAAAAATACCTGAAACAGAGTTTGAAAAAATTCTCCTAAAAAAGGGAACTAGCGTAGTTAAAATTTCCAAAAGGCACTGGGGAATCTTTGAGAATCCGCAAGAGATTATTTATACTACAAAACAAAAAGACATAAAAGTCCTCATTGATTACATAGAAAGTAAGGTCAAATCGGGTTTTTTTTGCATTCTTTCGCTTTCATATGATTCGTCCGCTGCTTTTGATTCTGCTAATGAGTTAAAAGTAGACCCTGTATTTCCTTTATTGTGGGCAGCATTTTATAAAGCTCCATTAGTGAAATTAAAATATGAGGATTTCCCTCACAGCAAAAATTTTTCTTTAAAGACTACAGCAGATATTTCCAGAACTGAATATAATGCAGCAATTACGAGGATAAAAGATTATATCAAAAATGGAGACACATATCAGGTAAATTTTACTTTCAGAATAAACGTAAATACAAATTTAAATCCAGCAATCCTGTTTTTAAATTTATTCAGGACTCAGAAGCCAGAGTTCGGAGCATTTTTGAATATGGGAACTATGTCTGTGATTAGTCTTTCACCTGAATTGTTTATTCATAAAAAATCTTCTACTTTAATATCTAAACCAATGAAAGGCACAATCTCAAGAGGTATAGTTATTGAAGATGATCTACAGAAAAAATTTTCTCTTGAAAATGATCCCAAGAACCGTGCCGAAAATCTAATGATTACCGACATGGTACGCAACGATTTAGGAAAAATCTGCAAATACGGAACTGTAAAAACGAAAAATTTATTTAATGTAATTACCACACCATTTGTTCATCAAATGATAAGCACTGTGGAAGGAGAGATAAAAGAGGGGATTTCCCTTTTTGATATATTGAAAGCCCTCTTTCCTCCAGCTTCAATTACAGGTGCTCCTAAAATAAGAAGCATGCAAATAATCAAGGAACTTGAAAAAAGTCCAAGAGGTATTTATACAGGAACAATAGGAATGATAAATCTCGATTACGATTTCATTTTCAATGTTGCGATAAGAACTGCAGTTCAATATCATAATAATCTTTGTGGTGGAATAGGAGGGGGAATAGTTGCCGATTCAAAAATTGATGGCGAATGGAAAGAAGCGAAATTGAAATCTTCTTTTCTAATTTCCAAAAAAACTTCTTTTGAGATTTTTGAAACAATTCTGTTCGATAGGAAAGATGGTGGTTTTATATGGTTAGATGAACATATCAATCGACTCGGAAATTCCCAGAAATATTTCCTGAGAAAATTTAACAGAAATAAAGTTGTCAACTTTCTTTATGCAATTTCAAAAGAACTTCCTGATCTTGCAAAAGTAAAAATTTCTCTCGACGAATCTGGAAAAATTAAATGCAAATGGGAAAGGTTAACCTTTAAAGGATGGGGAAAAAAATACGCAAAAGTTCTAATCTCAAAGAAAAAAACTGATCCTTCAAATATCATGCTATATCATAAAACAACTGAAAGAAAATTATATGATGAAGAATTTTTAAATGCACAAAGTATTGGATATGATGATGTTATATTTTTAAACAAAAGAGAAGAAATTACTGAAGGTGCTATTAGCAACATTTTTATAAAAACAAAAAATGGATGGTTAACACCTCCGTTAAAATGTGGATTACTTCCTGGAATCTACCGAAAACATTTAATTTTACAACTTTCAGCAAAAGAACAAATCATTTATATAAAACAACTTATATCTGCAGAAAAAGTTATAATTTGCAATTCAGTTCGCGGAAAAATCGAAGTTATGAGAGAAAAAAAATAATTTTTTTTCACTTTTTTTGTTGACATTTTTTTTTAGTATGCAATATTTTTTATAATTAGCTGTTCGTTGTAGAACTAATTTCCAACCATGGAGGTGGAAGATGGCGACAAAGAAAAAAGCAGCAAAAAAGGCTCCGGCGAAAAAGAAAGCAGCTCCTAAAAAGGCTGCCAAGAAAAAGAAAAAATAACAAGCATTCTCTGTTGAATGCAGAAGCTAACCCCGCAAAATGCGGGGTTTGTTTTTTTTATACTGATTTTTTTTATTTAAGAGTTCTATTAGTTGGTCGTGTATCAAACCATTAGTTGCAAGAGTACCGTTTTGAGGGAAATTTTTCTTTCCACTAAAATCAGTAATTTGACCACCTGCTTCTAAAAGTATAAGTGCTCCCGCACAAATATCATATAATTGAAGATTTAGTTCCCAGAATCCATCAAGTCTACCACACGCAGTGTAAGATAAGTCTATTGCGGCAGAACCAAATCTCCTGATTTCTCTTATTTTTGGAAGGATTTTAGAGAAATATTTTATATTATTGTTTTTCTTATTTGAACGCACACATGCAAACCCTGTAGAAAGAACAGATTCTATCAGTTTTTCTCTTCTGGAAACTGATATTTTTTTTCCGTTAAGAAATGCTCCTGCTGATTTTTCTGCATAGAAGAGTTCGTTTAATGCAGGAGCGAAGACAACTCCTAATATGCTTTCTCCTTTGTATTGTAAGCCGATAGATACAGAATAAAAAGGCTGATTATGTAGATAGGATGTTGTTCCATCTATTGGATCTATTATCCATTGAAAATCTGAATTTAAATTTTTCTTTCCTGTTTCTTCTCCCCAGATTCCATCATCTGGAAAGTATTTTTTTATTTCTGATATGATAAATTTTTCCACTTCGCGATCTGCTTCAGATACGAGATCTTTTTCAGATTTATATGATACGGTGAGTTCACTTTCTCTCATTTTCTGCGCAATTGCACCTGCAGTTTTCGCAATTTCTGATATAAATGTTATGTCTCTATTTTTCATATAGAGTATTGAGAAATTCCTACATTGATTCAGAGATAGATGTCCCTATTATGCTGTAATTTAATACCATCAAGCATTTTTCTAATTTTTTCGCGTTGTTCTGGATTTGCGATTTTCGCAAGTTCACTTTCTATGGCTTTTTCTCCGACTTCTCTTGTTTTTGGCGATGCATAATCACAGAGGTATTCTTGCAACGTAAGAAGAGCATTTGGTGTACAAAGGTTCTGAATAAATCCTGGTATTGCGAATTCCATAAATTGTTGTCCCGTTCGTCCTTTTCGATAGCATGATGTACAGAAACTTGGAATATACCCATTTTGCAAAAGTTCTAACATAACCTCATCAAGTGGGCGCATGTCTCCAATAGAAAATTGTTCTTTATTCAATTCCTGTTTTTCTTCTTTTTTTGTGTATCCAGCTAATTCAATTCTTGTACCAGCATCTATTTGCGAAACTCCGAATTCAAGGACTTCGCGGCGAATTTCAGGAGTTTCTCTCGCGGTAAGTATCATTCCTGTATATGGTGTTGAAAGACGTAAAACGGCAACAAGGTGTTTGAAGTCTTCATCACTTACAATAAACTCTTGCTTGAGAGTAACTCCATGTGCTGGGCGAATTCTTGGAAAACTTATGGTGTGAGGACCACAACCATAAGTTTTTTCAAGATATCTTGCGTGAGCAACAAGACCTAAAACTTCATATTTCCATTTGTATAGGCCAAAAAGAGCTCCTATTCCGACATCATCACAGCCCCCCTCATAGGCACGGGAAAGTCCATCAAGTCGCCAATCATAATCTCCTTTGTGCGTATATGCGGGATGATATTCGACATATGTTTTTTTATGATAAGTTTCCTGAAATATTTGATATGTACCGATACCTGCCGCTTTCACTATTTTATATCCTTCTATATCAAGAGGGGCTGCATTGATATTTACTCTTCTGATAGAGCCTTTTCCTTTTTTAATAGAATAAACTTTTTTAACTGAGTTTGCTATGAATTCTGGGGTATAGTCAGGATGCTCTCCAAATACGAGTATGAGACGTTTATGCCCTTTATCTTCAAGGGTTTCAATTTGTTCAATCAGCTCTTTTTCAGATAGCGTTTTTCGAACAGTAGTTCTGAGACTTCTCCTGAATGCGCAATACTTACAATCATTTATGCAATAATTGCCAATATATAGAGGGGCAAAGAGGACAATTCTATTGCCATAAACATTTTTTTTAAGTTCTCTTGCCGCATTGAATATAGTTTCTTTTAAATCCTGTGATTTTGCAGCAAGTAAAATAGCTGTTTCTTCAATAGAAAGGGGATTTTTCTCCATGCTTTTTGCAATTACATCTTTTATTGCTGAAGCATTTTCGTGAATTTCACATAGGTTTTCAAGTTTGTTATCATCGATAAATGGTTTATAATTTTTTGATAATTCTTTCTTCATATTTTTCTTTCCTCGGCTTTTAGTTTTATGGTAAATGTACTACCTTTACCTTCTTCGCTTTTTACATCAATTGAACCGTTATAAAGTTCTGCTATACGCTTGAGAATAGAAAGACCAAGTCCGCTCCCTTCAACACCCTTATTTTCTTCTTTTTTAAATCTGACAAACTCGGAAAATAGTCTGGATAATTCCCCTTCTGACATTCCTATACCTGTGTCAGCAACTGAAATAATCAGTTGATTAGCTTCCAAAAATGCATTTATAGTTACCATTCCATTTTCACGATTATATTTAATTGCATTTGAAATGAGGTTATTGAGAACGATATCAAGTTCTGCAGGATCTCCTTTGAAAGGCAAATTTTCATTGCAATTGCATATAATTGTAATATTTCTCTTTTGTGCATCTGGAGTGAAAGTTTCAATAGCTTTCTTTACAGAATCATAAACGTTGAATTCTATTAAATTACGTTTTTTTTGTCCTGACTCTATTCTCGTCAAGTCGAGAAGGTCATATATGAGTTTTTTCATTCCATCGATTCTTATAAGACACCTTGAAATTATTTTTTCATAATCTGAAATTTTTTCCCCTGCTGATCTTGCTTGCATGAGATTAAGATAGCCTTCTATTGCATTGAGTGGAGCTTTTAATTCATGTGATAAGACGGATAAAAATTGAAATCTAATTTGTTTTTTTTCTTCAGCGAGTTTCTTTGCTTGTCTTTGTAGAACAAGACGCTCTGCAGCTTTTCTAATGACAATTCTTAGTTCATCCGTAGAAAATGGTTTTGCGAGGAAATCAAACGCGCCACTTTTTGTAGCGCTAATGGCTACTTCAATAGATGCATATGCTGTCATCATAATTACAAGGAGGTCGAAATTTCCTTTTTGAAGGAAATCAAGGAGTTCTAATCCATTACAATCAGGAAGTTTATAATCAAGTAAAACTATATCAAATTGTTGTTGTTTTATGATGTTATAAAATTCTGTTCCTGAACTTGCTTCAGAGAGTTGAAAGTTTACGTTGAGCGGAATATCTTCAATTGGAAAAGAGAAAGAATGCAGGGAACGAATAGCTCCTCTCCGCATTCCTGGTTCATCATCTACTACCAAAATTTTTAAAGTTTCATTCATTTTAGTAAGCGTCTTATTTCTTTTTCCAACTGTTCTGGTCTTATTCCTTTATTGAGGAGAACATCTGCTTTTATCCATGATTTTTCTTCGTTTGAGGTTGAGTCAAATGAGATGCCTGTTTCTGAGCTTACAGCTGTTACC
>ERZ795052.3457-NODE-3457-length-17399-cov-4.825646_pt1 | contig 17399 bp, 16 predicted proteins | sample MGYA00375136_ERZ795052 | MGnify/ENA primary metagenome ERZ795052 (study PRJEB30181, sample SAMN05720156) | activated sludge metagenome | isolation source: Anaerobic digester | place: Japan | collected 2015-05-26 ... | reverse complement strand
TCTTCAGCATTCGCTGGAGCTCATTCTCGTCCTTCGGCGCCATCATCACCATATCGGGCAACGAGCGCAGGTAAGAATAGTCGAAGAGGCCATGGTGGGTAGGCCCGTCGTCGCCGACGAAACCGCCCCTGTCCAGGGCGAACACCACGGGAAGCTTCTGGAGACAGACGTCGTGGAGGACCTGGTCATAAGCCCTCTGGAGAAACGTGGAATAGATCGCCACCACCGGTACGAACCCTAGCGTCGCAAGCCCCGCCGCAAATGTGACGCCATGCTGCTCGGCGATGCCCACGTCGTAGAACCGGTCTGGCAGATGCCGGGAAAACTCTTCCAGGCCGGTCCCCTGGCACATGGCTGCCGTCACGGCCACGACTTTCCTGTTCTCCCGTGCCAGCTTCAGCATCGTTTTCCCGAATACCTCCGTGTAGGACGGCGGGGCACCTTTATCGACGATTACTTCTCCCGACGCGACGTCGAAGGGGCCGATGCCGTGAAATTTCGACGGTTCCCGTTCCGCATGGACGTAGCCCTTTCCCTTTTTCGTGATGACGTGGACGAGGACGGGTTTTTTCAGTTCCTTCACGTTCTGCAGATTTGCGATCAGGTGGTCGAGCCTGTGGCCCTCCAGAGGTCCCACGTACTGAAAACCCAGTTCCTCGAAGAGGACCCCCGGGACGACCAGGCCTTTGAGCGATTCCTCCGCCTGCTTGGTGAACTTCAGCATCTGTTCGCCGATACCGGGGATGGTCTTCAAGAAACTCTTGACCTCCGCACGCCATTTCATCACATGCTGGCCGGTCATGATCCTGTTGAGATAAGAAGAAAGGGCCCCCACATTCGGGGAGATGGACATCTCGTTGTCGTTGAGGATGATGATCAGATCCTTGTTGCGGTCTCCCGCCCAGTTCAGCGCTTCGTAGGCCATCCCGGCCGTCATGGACCCATCACCGATGACGGCGATTACCTTAAAGTCTTCACCTGCGAGGCACCGTCCTTCCGCGATGCCCGCGGCGGCGGAGATGGACGTGCTCGAGTGCCCTACGTTGAATACGTCGTAAGGACTCTCTTCCCTCTTGGGAAACCCGCTTATCCCGCCCATACGACGGAGGGTATGAAACCTGTCCCGTCTGCCCGTGATGATCTTGTGGGCATAGGCTTGGTGTCCTACGTCCCAGATCAATCTATCCCGTGGCGTGTCGAAGACGTAATGGATCGCGAGCGTCAGTTCAACAGTCCCCAGCGACGGCGCCAGGTGACCGCCGTTCCTGGACACGGTCTCGAGGATGACCTGCCGTATCTCGGAGGCAAGCCGCCCCAGTTCCTCGACGGTCAGTTTCCTTATGTCCTCCGGCGAATCAATACCCGGCAGTATTTTCCGTGCGTCCATCTCGCTCCCGTACCATTGATTCATTGTGTTCTTTATTTCTTTCTTTCCCCGATAAACCCTGCGATCCACCTCAGTGGGTCGGCCTTTTCGTCGAGAGAATCGATGGCCCCGAGGGCCATCGCCACCAGTTCCCGTGTCTTTTCCCGGGAGGCCTCGACCCCTATGAGGGCGGGAAAAGTCGCTTTCCTCCGGGATTGGTCGGCCCCCGTTTCCTTCCCGAGCTGTTCCCGATCCCCCTCGACGTCGAGCACATCGTCGGTGATCTGAAAGGCCAGTCCTACGTAATCACCGTAATCGGTCAGGGACTGGAGGGTCTCCGCGGCCGCTCCGGCCAGGATCGCCCCCGTCCTGACCGACGCCCGGATCATGGCACCGGTTTTTCTTGTGTGAATGTCGTGGAGAGTCGAGAGGTCCACCCGTTTGCCCTCAGACATTATATCCACCACCTGTCCCCCTACCATCCCGAAGCAACCCGCCGCTTCAGACACCTCCCGGATCACCGTGAGGGCGTTCTCCGGCGGAAACCGGTCCGTCAATTCTTTTGCTGAGAGAAGGTGAAAGGCCTCCGTCAGTAAGGCGTCACCCGCCAGGATGGCGACGGCGTCGCCGAAAACCTTGTGGCTGGTGAGCATGCCCCGCCGGTAATCGTCGTTGTCCATCGCCGGCAGGTCATCATGGATCAGAGAGTATGTGTGTATCAACTCGAGGGCGCAGGCCGCTGGCAGGACGGTCTCCATCACGCCCCCGACGGCCTCGGCGGCGGCGATACAAAGGATAGGCCGCAGGCGCTTGCCTCCGGCGAAGACGCTGTAGCGCATGGCTCGGAAAAGCAGGGGAGGAAAATTATCTTCGCCGGGGAGAAACCGGGCGATCGCCCCGTCGATCACTTCCTTTCTCGCCTCCAGGTAGGTGTCAAGGTCCTGTTGTACGTCAGTCACTGTTTCCTTTCTCCTCAAAAGGCCTGATTTCGAACCCCTCTGTCGTTTTCAGCAGGGCCTCCACGCGTCTTTCCGCCTCGTCGAGCCTTTCGGCGCAAAGCCGGGAAAGCCGGACGCCTTCTTCAAAGGCCTCCAGGGATTCGTCAAGGGTCAATTCCCCACTTTCCATCCTTTTTACGATCTCCTCGAGTTTAGCAAGAGCTTCTTCAAACTTCTCTCCCGCCATTTTCCTACCTTTCTTCAATTTTCACCACCCTGGCCTGGAACCGACCTACATATAGTTTTACCATCACATCGTCGCCCGCCGCAATAGAGCCGGTCTCTCTTAATATTGTTCCCTCCGGCAATCGCCTCACGATGCCGTATCCCCTCCCCAGAACGGCCAAGGGGCTCAAGGAATCGAGAACCGCCGTGTCGGTAGCGAGCCGCTTCCCGACCCTCTCCCGGAAGAGAAACCATGCGGCTACCATATTCTTGTGGAAGTTTTCAACTATAAACCGTCTCTCCCTGATTGTCGCCGCGGGACTCAAGAGTCGTAAATGGTTTTTCAGCAACGAAAAACGCCCCTTCACGGCGGCCAGCCTGTTTGCAAGGGCTGTTGCAAGCTGGTTGGAGCGGTCGTCGATGCGAAGCCTCATGTCGGCTATCAAGCGTCGTGGGTCCCTCAATCGTTCCAGGAGAAATGAGAACTTTTCCCTTCGGTCTTCCAGGTCGCGCCTGCATACGCGGCACATCCGCAGGTATAGGGCTCCGACCGATTCACGGAGTTCCCTTCGGTCGGGCACCGCCAGTTCGGCGGCAGCAGACGGAGTCGGCGCCCTGAGGTCGGCCACAAGGTCGGCGATGGTAAAATCGATTTCATGGCCTACGGCCGAGATCACAGGGATACGGGAGCGGAATACAGCCCTCGCCACCCTTTCGTCGTTGAACGGGGCAAGGTCCTCGAGCGACCCTCCGCCCCTTGCCAGGATTATGACATCGACCTTCCCCCAGGCGTTCAAGTTCTCGATGGCCTCGACTATCTCCATGGGGGCGTCGAGGCCCTGGACACGCACGGGCACGATAAGGATATTCACGGAGGGAAAGCGGCGGCCGGTGATGTTGAGGATGTCGCGGATTACGGCGCCTGTCGGCGAAGTGACGACCCCGATATTCCGGGGGACCGCAGGAATCTGCTTCTTGTGCTTAGCATCAAAAAGCCCCTCCTCCTGGAGGCGGGCCTTGAGCTGCTCGAAGGCCTTCTGAAGGGCGCCGAGGCCTTTCGGCTCCACGGCATCGGCGATGAGCTGGTATTCTCCCCTCGGCTCGTAGACGTTGAGGCGCGCCCGGAGGATGACCTGCATCCCGTCCTCGAGCTCGAAGCTAAGAGACCTCAAGTCCGTCCGGAAAATAACAGCCCTTATCTGACACGTCTCATCTTTCAGGGTGAAATATGCGTGGCCGGAGCCCGGCCGGCGCAGGTTGGAGACCTCTCCCTCAACCCAGAAGACCTCAAAATTTGCTTCGAGCAGGAATTTGATCCTGAGGGTTAATTCCGTAACGCTTAGGATCTCTTTCATATACCACCGTTTAACAAAAGGAACCCTCCCCTTGCAAGTACTTATTTTCCGGGCCTGGTTCCCTCTTCGATTAAGCTTTTGACATTCAGAGGCTCATCGTTTAAATAGTATGAGCCTGTAAAAAACAGGCAAAACACGGTCATTGATGCCGCTTATTATTATCGTGCTCCGTAAATTCTTAAGGCACGTCATTTCGAACAAAGCGAGAAATCATCGAGGAGCTGCAGGGGGATCATGAAGAAGAAAGATTACTTGAGATCGAAAGTTCAGCATATCGACATAACGACCTTAGACGCGCAGGATATCGTCGAGGCCATGCGAGGGATGTCTTTTACGGCCCGGGACCTGGCGACGGCAGCGGATATCTACGACAGGATGCTGCGGGACTCTCGGTGTTCCATCATCCTGACGATCGCCGGCAGCACGAGTGCCGCCGGCTGTATGCAGATATACGCCGACCTCGTGAAATACAACATGGTCGACGCCGTGGTCGCCACGGGGGCCTCCGTAGTGGACATGGATTTCTTCGAGGCCCTCGGTTTCAACCATTACCAGGGGACCCCTTGGGTCGACGACAAAGAGCTGAGGAGGCTCTACATCGACCGGATATATGACACCTTCATCGACGAGGAGGAACTACAGGTCTGTGACCGGACGGTCAAAAAGATAGCCGATGGCCTGAAGCCGGGGCCGTACTCGTCGCGGGAATTCATCAGTGAGATGGGTAAATACCTCAAGAAGAACGCACGGAAGAAAGGCTCTCTCGTCGAGACCGCTTACGACTGCGGCGTGCCCATCTTCTGCCCGGCCTTTTCCGACAGCAGCGCCGGCTTCGGCCTCGTCCTCCACCAGCACGAACACCCGAAGAAGCACGTCTCTATCGACTCAGTCAAGGACTTCCGCGAATTGACGATGCTGAAGATCGCGGCAAAGAATACGGGCCTCTTGATCATCGGCGGCGGCGTTCCGAAGAATTTCGCCCAGGATACCGTGATCTGCGCCGAACTCCTCGGCAAAAAGGTGCCGATGCACAAATACGCCGTCCAGATTACCGTCGCGGATGCCCGTGACGGAGGTTGCTCGGGCTCTACTCTGAAAGAGGCGTGCTCCTGGGGTAAGGTGGACACTGTTTTCGAGCAGATGGTCTTCGCCGAGGCGACTTCCGTCCTGCCTCTCTTAGCAAGTTATGCCTACCATAAGGGGAATTGGAAGAAGAGGAAGCGGCGGAATTTTGCCTCGCTTTTCGCGTGAGGCCTTTGTTTCTGACTCATTGCCTAATAAGGTATCTTGATGCCCGAATACCTTCTCAGTAGCAACCCGCTGTCAGCATGGCATCCGCCCCCCTCGACAGGGCAAAAAAGTGGTGGAGATGAGGGGGCTCGAACCCCTGACCTTCGCATTGCGAACGCGACGCTCTCCCAGTTGAGCTACATCCCCACACGAGCCATTTATTCAAGAAAAGATTCATCTTGTATCTACCAATCTGCCTCTTTTTTTGCAAGCAAAAAGATTCTTTGTGAGTGTCGCCGCTCCATTACCCATTGAAAAGACCCGCTCACGGTGATAACAAGTGGGGGACCTTACCGAAGGAGAAAGTCCATGGCCAAGATCGATGCCTTTTTCCAACTGATGAACGAGCAGGGGGCATCGGACCTCCACCTCGTCGCCGGCCAGCAACCCGTGTTGAGAATCCGCGGGGAAATGGAGAGGGTGAAGTACAATGTCCTCGACAACGACGAATTGAAGGCGATGCTCTATGAGATAGCGCCGGAACACAAGGTCAAGCAGTTCGAAGAGACGGGGGACATCGACTTTGCTTACGAGATCCCCGGACTTGCACGATACCGGGCCAATTTCTTCCAGCAAAAGTACGGCGTCGGCGCCGTCTTCCGGGAGATCCCGACCAAGATCTTGACCTGTGCCCAGCTGGGTCTTCCGGCGGTCGTCTCGAAACTTGCGTCCCTCCCGAGGGGGCTCGTCCTGGTGACGGGCCCTACGGGCAGCGGAAAGTCGACGACCCTCGCGGCCATCATCGACGAGGCAAACCGCACCAGAAAAGACCATATCATCACGATAGAAGACCCCATCGAATTCGTACATCAAAGTCAAAGTTGTGTCGTGAACCACCGTGAAGTGGGACTCCACACCAAGAGCTTCAGCGCCGCCCTCCGCGGCGCCCTGCGTGAGGACCCGGACATAATCCTGGTAGGAGAAATGCGTGACATAGAGACGATTTCGCTGGCGGTTGAAGCGGCTTCGACGGGACATCTCGTCTTCGGAACACTGCATACGATGAACGCCGCAAAGACGGTCGACCGCATAATCGAAGTCTTCCCGGCAAATGAACAGGGGCAAATCCGTTCCAACCTGGCCGACGGTATCCGTGCCGTTGTATCGCAGGTGCTTTTCAAGAGGGCCGATAAGAAGGGCCGTGTGGCGGCACTCGAGATACTGATCGCCAACTCGGCCGTCCGCAATCTCATCAGGGAATCGAAGACCTTCCAGATACCCTCGATGATCCAGACGGGGAAAAAATTCGGGATGCAGATGCTCGACGACGCCATCCAGGACCTGCTGCAGCGAGGCATGATCACTCCCGACGACGCTTACTTGAAGTGCAACGACAAACAGCGATTCAGGCCTTTCCTGAAGACGCCGCCTGCTGACTTCACGGAGATATGAACGAGGAGGTCCTGTGAGAAAACCGGAAATCGACTACATCCTCTCGAAGATGCTCGATTCGAGCAAGAATGTCTCCGACCTGAACATCACCGTGGGCAAGCCGTTCCAGGTGGAGTCTTCGGGACAGTTGACGCCCGTTCAGCTCGACCCTCCTGTCACCAGACTGACGCCGTTTCAGACGGAGATCTTCGCGCTCAACCTGATAAACGGCGACCATCGTCTAACGGAAACCCTGCTGAACACCGGTTCCTGCGACTCCTCCTACGAGCTGCCGGGAAAGGCCCGTTTCCGGGTGAACATCTTCTCCCAGCGGGGCAACTACTCGATAGTCTTGAGGAAACTCGAATCGAAGGTCCCGACATGCCAGGAGCTGAACCTACCCCCGATTTTTCAACAGATAGCCAGGGAAAAGAACGGCATCGTGCTGGTGACGGGCGCAACAGGGAGCGGCAAATCCACGTCGCTCGCCGCCATCCTCGACGAAATTAACGAAGAGCAGGCCGTCCACATCATAACCCTCGAAGACCCCGTCGAGTTCTCCCACACACACAAGAAGGCGACCTTCAACCAGAGGGAGATGGGGACCGACTTCGACACCTTTGCGAGCGGGTTGCGGGCCGCCCTCCGGCAGGCTCCCAAGGTCATCCTCGTCGGAGAGATGCGGGACCGGGAAACGGTAGAGATAGGTTTGAACGCGGCCGAAACGGGGCACCTAGTCTTCAGCACCCTCCACACCATCGACGCCGGCTCGACGATCAACCGCATCATCGGCATGTTCACCACGGAGGAAGAGAACCAGATACGCATCCGGCTGGCCGACACCGTCCGGTGGATCGTGTGCCAGAGGTTGCTCCCAAAAGAAGGCGGGGGGCGCGTCGCCGCCTTCGAGATAATGGGCACGAACCTGCGCGTCAAGGACGCGATCCTCCACGGCGAATCGGAGGGAAAGACGTTCTACGAGATCATCCAGGCCGGGAAACCCTTCGGCATGATAACCTTCGACGACTACATAGTTGACCTGTACAAAGACGGCCTGATCAGCGAAGAGACGGCCCGGGCGTACGCCTCGAACAAGGGGATCGTCGGTCGGGGTATCGACGCCGTCAAGAGCAGCAGGGGACAGGCGACGACGGAAATCGGAAAACTCACTGTCGATAAGGATTACGGCAAGAAGAAATCATTCTGAGGCGAGGCGACATGGACGAGGAAAAGAGCCTTCTCGAGGAAGTGGAAGCGGGCGGGTATGACTCCGCGGACAGACCTTTCGATTTCATCGAGGAAAACGCGGAAACCGCCCTTCTCTGCTGTACGGTTCCCGAGGTCAGGGAGAAGGTGAGTGCGGCACTGAACAGCCTTGGCTTTCATATCTCCGAGGCGTCGGATGCCCGTGACGCCCTCAAGAAGATGCGTTTTCACGTCTACGACGTCGTTGTTCTCGATGAATACTTCGATACAGGAAACCCAGAAACAAACGACGTCCTCGCCTACCTACAGGGACTGTCCATGTCCACCCGCCGTCGCATGTTCGTTACACTTATCAGCAGCAAATACCGGACCATGGACAACATGGCCGCCTTTTACAGGAGCGTCAATCTGGTCATCAATCCGAAGAACATCGATAGCGCCGGTGTGATACTGAAACGCGGCATCAACGACCATGTTGCCTTTTACCGCGTCTTTCACGAGATGCTCAAAAAAACGGGCAAGGCCTGACAACCTACTTCAACGATTGAGCCTTTTCGTTTTCCCTCCGTGCTTCCTCCGGGAAACCGGCCGCCTCGTAAGAACGGGCAAGGTGCATATGGTAGAAGGGGTTTTTCGGTTCTTCTTCGATGGCTTTTTTGAAAACCCGGATCGCCTGCAGGTAGCGTTTTTCACGGTGGAGGGTGTTTCCGAGACGGTTGAGGTAGACACCCCGCGACCCGGGGTTGATCGCCGCAGCCTCCTCATACACCGCCTCGGCTTCGTCTAGCCGCCCTTCCATGGCCAAGGCGTCGCCCACGTTGCAATAGTAGATCGGCTGCGTGGCGTTGCAGTCGATGGCCTTCCGGAAGGCTATCTCGGCCCGGTCGAAATAGCCCGCCCTGAGATAGGCCATACCCAACCGGTTGTAGTAAACGTCGCTGGAAGAAGGGTCGAAGCTCCCGGCCTGCTCGTAGGCCTCTTCCGCCCCTTCAAAGTCGCCCGCTGCGACCTGGGCATTCCCAAGGCTCATGAATGAAGATGCGTCCGGGTCCATCATGATGATCTTCTTGAAGGCGTCGATGGCCTTGACGGGGAAGCCGCCAGCGAGATAGGCGTCCCCCAAGGTAAAGAGGAGACTCACGTCGTCCGGCTGCGCGGCAACGGCCCTTTCGCAGATTTGTATCATCCGGTCGTATTGCTTCTCTTCCCGGAAAATCTTCACGAGGTCGTCGAAGGCGAAACCGGTGAAGAGCTTTCTCGAAAGCTCTTTTTCCAGAAGTTCCTCGAAAAGGGCGACGGCCTCGTCGAGGCGTCCGCTGTCCTTATAGGCCCAGGCCAGGGCCAGACGGTGAGAATCCTCTCCCGGATTGAGTCTGACCAGCTCCTCGTAAAGAGCGACCGCTTCGTCGTAACGCTTTTCCTGCATCAACTTTTCGGCCAGCCTGTATTTCTCATCTGTCATCGTCATATGCATCCCGCTTACTGTCGGCCGTTTCGGCCGGAGTGGTTATGTGCCGTAACACATTGTTTATTCACCCTTCGCCATCTGCCACTCAGCGCGTATGTGGTCTGGCGACTCCGAGGGAAGTTGCACAACAGAAATGCCCACCTCTTCTATCACGGAATTGATGACGGCGGTAAGAAAAGCGACCGCTTCCGGCAGGGAGCAGCTTTTCGTCGCCTCCAGCCCGAGGGCGACTTTGTTATGCCGCGATAATGCGTAATAAGTCAGAGATTTGCGCTGTTCCTTGTGGCGTGACTCCTCCGCCGCCGTGTTAGTGTTGTTAACGAGAAAGTGATACCTACAGTCTTCTATCTTTGCGTTCGCCCTCGCTGCAACGGCCTTGGCAAACCGCTCCAGCTCGAGTTTCTGCCCGTTCGGCAGGTCGAAACTCGACGCGTCGATGACGTTGCACTGTCCCCACTTCAGGGGATTACGCTTATGGGAAACCCATCGAGGGGAATAAAACCCGTCGCCCTGGTGCACGTTGAGGACGTAGTCGGCGTCCCTGATCAGGGACTTGGCCAGGTTGACGACCTTCGAATCTTGCAGGGTTTGACTGTCGTCGGGCAGATGAAACAGTCGGTTCATGTCGCCGTCAAAACCCTCCCGTCTTTCTTTTCTGATCGCCGGGAGGTTTAAACGGGGAACTACCACCAGGGTCCCTTTCCGGACGTTCAGGTTTGTGTAACGGTCAGCCGCGAGATATCCTCCCTTCTCATCACCGTGAATTCCGCTGAAGATCAACAGTGTCGGCCCCTTTTCCCTCCCACGCAAAAAGTACACCGTCACTTCCTGTGGAGTTCCCGCAAAAAAACGCTTTACCTGGACGCCGGGCGACCCTTTGTCCACCGTTATATTCTTTTCCCTGCTCAGGGTATCGGCAATGAAGAGGATGAGAAATATAAACGCAAAGACTAAAAGGGTTAGAATGAGGATTCGCCGATGATTTGCCATCCCCCCTGCCCTTTTTTCAGATAAAGAACCTTGTTCGATTCCGTCTTAAAGTTGCTCGACTGGTATTTCTGAATGAACCGTGCAATCGCAACCTTTCCCTCTCGCTCCTGCGGCAGCATAATCATGAGGTCTTCCGTCGTCACGCGGATGAACTTCTTCCCGCTGTTCACCCTTTCCTTGTGCCTTTTGAAGGCCTGGTAGCTCATCCCGTCGGCGCTCACAAACTCCGCCGCATAATGGCTCATGTACTTCTGAACGTCCCGGCTTTCCCAGGCCCGTCTCCAGGACTCGATAAAACCACGAAGTTCTTTAGAAAGAGCCTCCTGGGAGGCCGCCTTGGTATAGGACAGCTTATTGACGACCGCTATGGCCGTTCCCCTCGGCTTGAGGTACTGGCTCATTTCTTTCAGGGCGTCGTTACTCACCACGATGCATCCCTTCGTATTCACGATTTGATCGCCGAGGCTCTTCCCTGCGCTGTGACCGTGAAGCCAGATTCCCGTCCCGTCCCGTCCCTCTCTTCGGTCGGTGAAATTGGGGTAGTTGAGGACATAAGCCCCGAACCCATAATTCTCCGCGAGGTCCTTCCCGGGAATGAACCGAAGAAAGAGATACGTGCCCAGGGGGGTCGCTAAGTCGCCGTTTTTTCTCTTGTCCTGCTGGTTGGCGCCGGTCAGGCAGGGATAAGCCTTGACAAGGGTCCACTTACCCCCGCTTTTTCGGAAAACATAGAGGATCTTCGTTTCCTTTTCACAGATGAGCGCATTTTCCCCCTCTCCCGCATAAACGAATGGATAGGGGGTCTCCTGAGAAAGGTCCGGTGTGGAAACCGAAGCCTGTGGAGGAAGGACCTTTTTCTGTGCCGGCGCTTCCACCGCGGCGACGGGCACGACGGGCTTCTCGACCTGTGGCTGTGGCTTCAACACCACGGCGACCTGCTTTTTAACCTCCTGGAGTTCACCGAAGGCCTTCTGCAGGTCCTTTTCTCCCAAGGATTTGTCGATCGCTTCCAACCGTTGACCTGTGTGGGCGACCAGATCCATCAACGCCCGATTCTTCATCTCTCCCCGAATCAACAAATAAACGAGGGCTGCATTGCTGAGCAGCAACACTGCAAAGCCGATGGCGGCGAATTTCAGGTGAGAATGTTTCAGGTAAATGTAGCTGGACGGGTATTTGTTGAAGGAAGGGGACTGATATGATCTCGTATTCTTCATCTTCGGACCGACAGAACCTCAATAGAAACTTTGCCGCTTTAAACCGTAATTTTACGATTTTGTCAAGAAAACTAACGACACCCTCAGCCTGGAAATTTTGCGGGGGCGGGCAGATGCGCTCTCCGCACCGGTTTATAGTTCATTGCCTGCTCCAGCATCCTGTCGCCGTTGTAAACATCCCGGCAAAAATGGACGAGGCCGTTCCGGTCCACCCATACCGTTAGGTAGAAAATGTACACCGGGACCGGCTCGGCCAGGGTGACCACCTGCCTTTGCCGCGAAGCTACCGCCTCAAGGATGTCTTCCCTTTTCCAGTCGGAGTAACCTTTCAGGAGATAGGCAGCAAGGTCGAGGGGCTTTTCTATACGTATGCAACCGTGGCTGAAGGCCCTCCTTTCCCTCTCGAAAAGTTGCCGGTCGGGGGTATCGTGAAGATAGATGTTGAATTCATTGGGGAACATGAATTTGACCCGCCCAAGAGGGTTCCGCGGCCCGGGATCCTGACGTAACCGGTAACGGAATTGTCCGGGGTCGAGGGATTCCCAGTCTATGCTTTCCGGGTCAACCTCCTTCGCCGGTTCGCTCCAACCGTCGATAATCCGGATGCCCCGGGAAGACAGGTAATGCGGATCATCCTTCACCTTCGGGATGATTTCATTCACGGCGATGCTCTCCGGCACATTCCAGAAGGGGTTGATTTCCAGGTAAGTGATGTTACTCGTGAAGACTAAGGTACGTTGGTCGTCTTCGTCCCGGCCCACGATGATGCGCATTGTCATAACGGTCTCATCCTTTTCTACGACTTCCAGGCTGAAATCGGCCAAATTCACGAAAATGTATCGGTCGCCGAGCACCCGGGGCAGCCACCGCAGCCGTTCAAGGTTGAGCTTGAGCTGCCTGACCCTCTTCTCGACAGGGATATTGAGCTCTTCTACAGTTGACGCGCCGAGGACACCGTCCGCAACGAGGCCATGCCTCGTCTGGAACCGCCGAAGCGCCCGGTCAAGCTTTTCGTCAAAGAGACTTCCTCCCTCCGCTCCATCATCAAGGTCACCGGAAAGGGACAGACGCTTCCGGAGCAAAAGGACCCGGTCGTCCCGGTCACCAGCCTTAAGCTTAGGTCCGCCGGGCACGGACGGCCATCCACCCCGTCTTTCTATGTTCCGGTACCGAAAGAGAGCTTCCCGGAGTCTTTCGTACCCCGAATCGGCCGGCTGAATGACCTTCAACGCCTTTCCCAGCTCATCCTGTTTTAAGACCTTGAGGATTTCTCCGTCGCCGTTTTCTCGTCGAGGAAAGTTATACCAGTCTGGGTAGACCATTCGGGGATCTACGCGGCCGCTCCTGACATGGCGTCCAAAAGCGACGAAGGCGTCCGTCAGAAGGAGGTCGAGGTCGATGCGCTTCTCGACCTGCCGTTCCCCATTGCGCCATTGCCTGACCAGGGACTCAACCCTCGCCAGATGATAATCCTTCGGATTCAGTCCCTCATCGTCTGCCCCGCGGAGGACAGCGAGAAACGCCTCCGCCTTCGACGTCAGGTGCTTTTCCGAAGACCAGACAGGCCGAAAACCCTCTTCTGAATAGAATCCGGCAACCAGGTCAGGATTGTGGAGAGGCTCACCCTCGACGAGGGTCGCAGCGTCGATGCCCTTGATTCTGTCGCGAATCAGGTGAGTTGCCGGGTCGGACATATACAATGTGATCCCCTGCCTGACGACCAAGAGGAGCACCATACCCACAACAACCGCTGAGAAGACCGAAACCCTGCGCATGACTTGCTTTTCGCCGTCCCTTTTTCGTACTTTAACTATTTTAAATGGTTATTTATCCCAGATTTTCCATTAGCATGTTTTGGCCATTCTAAATAGCCGTCAGCGATTATGGTTGCATGATTTGTTTGAACATATTCTAATGGTTTCCATTAGAAATACACTTTCGATTTCAGCATGTTATGTGGGACAAGATGGCGCGATCGCTTAATGGGAATAGCTTTCTTGATCGTCTACGGTGGGTAACGTGACTCTATTCACGATCCAATGGAAAATCTGGGTTTATATTTCCTTTTCAGCCAATCTGCAAGAGGTTCCTGTAGAAGAAAAATATCCTTGATTGCCGGCCCCACTTGAAGATAAAAGAGGGATAAAAATACCTTAGGATGCACGGCTATGCATAGGGCTTTCATCATCGCTTTTTGTGTGTTCGTTGCAATCGCCGGCGCCTCCGTATCGCGGGCGGAGTCGGTGCCGGATGACGCAACTGTCGCCATCCACGCAAACGAAAAGGCGGTGCCGGAGAAAAAAGACGACGACAGAAAACAGCAAGTTTCGGAGAAGATGGTCACGGAACTGCGTATCGTACCCTTTCAGAAAACACAGAAACCGGACAGCACCATGCCCAGAGGTACAGTCAAGGTCGTGCAGCCGGGTCGGGAGGGTCGTGAGTTGGTGACCTATCTGATAAAGATGGTGGGCGGGAAGGAAGTCGAACGGACCGCAGTGGGCGTTGAAGTCCTCTCGAAACCGAGGCAGCACATCGAGCTTGTCGGGACGGCACCCGTCCTATCGGAGCGCACTATGACGGAGCTGCGGGCGATACCGTTCCAGAAAGAGCAAAAACCTGACGACAGCCTGCCTGCCGGGACGGTGAAGGTCATCGAGGAAGGACGGGAAGGGCAGGAGCGCATCACTTACCGGATAAAACTGGTGGACGGAAAGGAGACGGAGAGGATCGTAGTGAACTCGGAGGTTCTTTCTCCGCCCGTCACAAGGGTCGAGGTAGTGGGAACCGGCAAGGTCGTCCAGGAGCAACCGATTCAATCACCCTCCGTCGTGCCTTCTATGCCACCGAGGAAAGAGGAGAAGTGATCATAACCCTCGACAGGGAGGGACAAACCATCCGCGTCTGAGACGAAGGGGGTCTCACAGGCTACGAACACCCCTACTTCCGTGAGGGGTACATCCGCAAAGGGCCACATTTCCCGCAAACGTCCCTCCTTTTTTCCCGCGACCGCAAAGAGCAATTCATAATCCTCTCCGTCCGTAAGGGCCTCCCGCAGGGTCGTGTCAGGGGTGCGACGGGGGATACGCTCCGTTTCAAGCCGGAGGCCTACTCCCGAAGACCTGCACAGACGGTGGGCGTCGATGAGGAGGCCGTCGCTTACGTCGATCATCGCCCGGGCGTAGCCGTTTCTTGCCAGCCATTCCCCTTCACGGCAGCGCGGCTTAAAGCTCAGATGATGCCCTGTCCGCACCGAGCGCCCGAAACAACCGGTGGCGAACAGAAGGTCACCGGGACGGGCGCCGGAACGGCGGACGACCTGTTTCTCCCCTACCTCGCCGAGAACCGCGAGACTCGCCACGTCATCGGCAATCCCAACCGCCAGGTCGCCACCGACCATCAGGACGCCAAATTCTCCGGCCAAGGCGATCAAGCCGTCGAAAAACCGCCGCAGCCACCGTGCATCGCGACGGGGGCTCGACGCCGTCGCCGTCAAACAATAAAGCGGCCGCCCACCCATCGCAGCGATATCACTCAAGTTTCGTGCAAGAAGCTTCCTTCCCGCCTCCTCCGGCTTGGCGGCTCCCGGCCCCTCAAGCACGTAGTGCCTGCCTCCGACGAGCTGGTCGATAGCCACAAGAAGAAGACGGCCGCGACCTACCCGCAACCCCGCACAATCGTCGCCGGGAGGGATCACCAGGTCAGGCGGCGGCGAGGGTAAACGCTTGAACAGGGCTTCCAGGAAATCGTCCTCGTTCATAGAAAAATTCTTCCTCCTCTCGGACAATAGAACCTTCGGACACAGCAGCGGGCAGGTTCGCCCTCCCGCAAGGTTTCATGCCCATGTTCCGTCTTGCATTCAATGATTTCAATGTGTTATGAAAATGTATAACAGATGGCGCAGAGATTTCCAAGTCAATAATCGTTTCTTTTCTGATCAACACGGTGGTGCGGGAAATACCGACCCAGACCTACTTGATGGACTCGTAAAAAGTCGAGAATTACGCGTTTCGTCATTCCGGCGAACGCCGGAATCCAGTATATTCAATATGTTCTGGATGCCCCCGTATCGAGTACGGGGCAGGCTTAATCAAGTCCGGCATGACGTTTTTGGACTTTTTACGGGGACGTCCTGCTTGATTTTTCGTTTTTTATGTGTTCTTTTGTCGGAAAGCTTGGCTGATAACATTGGTGAGTTTGCCGGCAATTCAAGAATATCCATTCGGTCAACTGATCAAGGAGGGTATCATGCAATTCCTGGTTTTTGGTTACGACGGCAAGGATGACAAGGCGATGGAGAGACGGATGGCCAAGCGGGAGGCGCATCTCGCCGGAGTGGCGAAGATGAAGGCCGAGGGCAAGGCCCTGTACGGCATAGCCATGCTGGACGACGAGGAAAACATGGTTGGCTCCGTCATGGTCATGGATTTCCCTTCCCGTGCAGAACTGGACGGCTGGCTCAAGGTGGAGCCCTATGTAGTCGGCAAGGTATGGAAGAGGGTCGAGGTGTTCAAGGCGAAAGTGCCGCCGATCTTTTTACCCTGATCATAAATCGAGTCGCCTTCTACAACCTGAGGGGAAACATAATTATCCCGTCACGAGCCCTCTCGGGGCGGACTCAGACTGCCGGGGATTAGAGTTGAAACTGAGCGAGAAGGAATTCGACAAGGTCGTCAGGCGGGCCGTCAACCGCATCCCAAAACCGATCCGCCGTCATCTAAAAAACGTCCTGATCACCGTCAGGAAACGCCCTCCCAGGGACATGCTGGAAGAGCTCGGCATCCCGCCGGATGAACCCCTGCCCCTCGGTCTTTATGTGGGAGCATCGCTCCTGGAGCGCTCCGAGACACAGCCGCCTCTTTATCCCGACAGTATATTCATCTTTCAGGAACCCCTCGAAGAGATGTGTGGAACGGTCGAAGAACTGGAGCGGCAGATAGAGATCACGGTGGTGCACGAAGTCGCCCATTTCATCGGCATCGACGATGCGAGGTTGGCGGAGTTGGGGTACGATTAACATACTTCCTTTTCCCCCGACATCGAGAATACCTGTGCGGAGGAGTAAAACCTAAAAGCAAGGCTATTTCAGGATGACTCCGCTTTCGCTCGCGCCGGGGACGATGATACGAGACTGTTCCTGACGCTGCATCTCCTTGGCTTCTTCGATCATTTTTTCCATGAAACTCTGCATGGTCTCAGGAAATTTCTCTATCGCCTCATGGAGGTTTTTCGCCTCGATGGGGAACTGGATTGGAAGAGGGCCGTGGGGCGAAACCAGTTGCGTCTGCCCGAAAAAGATGATTTTCCGGCTCTTGTCGACTTCCCCGTTTGTCTTGACCGGGGTAAGCTGACGGATGGCGGCGACCCTTATGTCGGTAAAGACTTCTTCCTTATAAAGGTTCTGCTGGTTTATCCTGACTTTTTGAGGGGTTCCTTCGGGTGTGGTCATAAAAAACTCCTGTGTAGTCTACGGCCGCTTCCTCGGTTCCGGCCTGTTCCGGGTGACTTAGCACAATTCACCCCAAATGTCACCTTCCGAGCGCTCCATCACAGCGGGCAGCATCTTTCAGGGGAAAGAAAAGGCAATGCGTCCCATTAGTTCACAAGAAGGCAACAAACCACATGGAAAACAGTCGGAGGAATTCGATGAGCCGTAAAAAGATTTTCCCTTTTCCGGCAGAGAGGTTCGACACATTCGAGAGTGTCCTCAAAATCGACACCACCTCACAGAGGCATCTTCTCCATGTCGGCGACGAGGTGGAGCAGGTCTGGGCGGCCTGGGCGCTCGGCCTTAAGCTTGGGGCACATATCACCCCTGAGCTCGTCGAATGCCTGAAGACCTGCAGGTTTCCCGGAACCCGCCGTCACTTTTTGGTGGTCCTCGCAGGTCTGGGTGAAAGGGAGACGCTGGAGAAATACGCTGTGAGCGACCCGGCGCCTCTCGCCAGGGCCACGGCCTGCCGCTATCTGGCG
>ERZ795052.3431-NODE-3431-length-17499-cov-5.808473_pt1 | contig 17499 bp, 10 predicted proteins | sample MGYA00375136_ERZ795052 | MGnify/ENA primary metagenome ERZ795052 (study PRJEB30181, sample SAMN05720156) | activated sludge metagenome | isolation source: Anaerobic digester | place: Japan | collected 2015-05-26 ... | reverse complement strand
CGGCGATCGCGTATGTTTGGATACGCTCCCTTGCCTCGCATTTAAAAGGCCGCAACCTGCAACCCTTCTGCACGATTTTAGAGAATTAATAACGCCGAGGTTTTTCTTTTTCCGCGCTCTTTCTGCATGTCTCGGCGGCGATCGCGTATGTTTGGATACGCTCCCTTGCCTCGCATTTAAAAGGCCGCAATCTGCAACCCTTCTGCATTATTTTAGAGAATTAATAACGCCGAGGTTTTTCTTTTTCCGCGCTCTTTTTGCGGATTTTGCACTTGAATAATATCTTTTGGGGGAAACTCGATAGAAAATATAAAATCTTCTATAAATTGTAAGCGAATTTTTTAATCCTAATTTTAAGGATTGTGCTATAATATAGTGAGTTGAAATAATAGAGAGCAATATATACGCATAAGCCAAATAACCGTAAACCTTTTAAGGGGCGCGGGAATAGAATGTGAGTGCAAAAGCCCGCTTTAGACGGGAATGCAGCAAAAAATAGCAATCTTTAATGGGTTAAAGCCCGCCGCAATATCGAGAGAATAAGTTTTGTTTTAAGGCCGATTGAGAAATCGCCTTTTTTTTATTGCAAAGGAAGACTATGGTCAGCGTGCTGGTGATAAGTTTAATGAGTTCGGCGGGGATGATAGCGGCGGCGCTATTTAAACCCAAAATCAAAATCGGGCACGCCGAGGCGGGCACCTATTGGATGGTGACGCTTTTGGGCGCCGTAATACTTCTCGCCTTCGGATTTATCGGAATAGAGGAAGTTTTTTCGGGGCTGACCGCCGACAGCGCGATAAATCCCTTAAAAATTTTAGCGCTCTTTTTGGCGATGACGCTGATGTCGATTTTTTTGGACGAAACCGGCTTTTTCCGCTATCTCGCCGCCGCCGTCCTAAAGAAAGCTGGCACCGGCCAGTTCAGGCTTTTCACCGCCTTTTTCATAACGGTGTCGGTGCTGACCGCCTTCACTTCCAACGACATCATCATTCTGACGTTCACGCCGTTTATCTGCTATTTCACCAAAAACGCCAAAATTAACCCGATTCCTTATCTTGTTTCCGAGTTCGTCGCCGCCAACACCTCGAGCATGCTCCTCATTATCGGCAACCCCACCAACATCTACCTCGCCACCGCCTCGGGCATAGGATTTTTCGACTATCTCAAAGTTATGGCGCTGCCGACTCTCTTTGCAGTCGTCGCCGCCTACGCCGTAATGTTTCTGTTGTTTGGGAAAAAGCTTAAAGAACCCATTACAGGCATTGCCGAGGAAATAAAAATCGCCGATAAGCCGCTGCTTGCGGTAGGGTTAATCTTTCTTTCGGCCGCCACCGTGCTTCTTGCCGTCTCCGCCTACATAAACCTCGAAATGTGGCTGGTGGCGGTCGTTTCGGCCGCCCTTCTCGGAATGGTCGCGCTCATTATGTCCGCCGCAAGAAGGAAAAAGCCCGCCGAGCTTGCGCACGCGCTCACCCGCGCGCCTTGGGAGCTCGTCCCCTTCGTCGTTTCGATGTTCGTCATAGTGCTCACATTTGAAAAATACGGCGTCACCGCAATCATGGCCTCCTTCCTCGGCCAAAAATTCCCCGCCTTCGCCTACGGCGGCGCCTCCGCGCTGTCTGCCAACCTCATCAACAACATCCCGATGAGCGTGCTCTTTTCCTCCGTCGTCAAATCGCTTCCGGTAAGTGTGATGAGCGAAGCTGTCTACGCCGTCATAATCGGCTCCAACATCGGCGCCTACCTGACGCCGGTCGGCGCGCTAGCCGGCATAATGTGGCTTCAAATTGTCAAGACCAACGGCATCGAGTTCAGCTTTTTGAAATTCGTAAAATATGGCCTGATTATCGCCGTCCCCGCGCTGGCCGCCGCTCTTTTGGGCTTGTTAATCTCTCTTATGTAGAGGCTGTTCGCGGGCAATTTTCTTCGATTGCCTGCCAACCGCGGTTTTCACTTCCCTTTTTCATGCTTGCAATGCATATAAAAAACGCCTCGCGTCCGAGGCGTTTTTAGCGTTATTTTTTTATTCGTTGTCTGCCTTTTCTTGGGGCGCTTCGTCCGCCGCTTCAGCGTGGCGCTCGCGGTTATGGGGGTAGTTTCGTCGTATTCCGTGCCTTCGCCGTCGGGGTCGTCATTCCAACTGACGAGGCTATGACCGGCATATTCGTATTCGGGGAATTCCACCGTCCCGCCTTCAATGACATAGACGGTATCGGTTTGGGAAGTTTCGGAGGAATTGAATATTACTTGGAAAACGGAATCGCCGCCAAATAAGACATAAAGCAAGGGATCTTCGCTCCCGTCCAGCGTGGTATGCGTCCAAACGGTATGGTCGTTTGCGCTCTGCAGCAGGAAACAGACTTCGCCTCCGGTGAACTGGGCCGTCGTCTTAATTAAGTTATCGTAGACGCTGTCGGTGCCTACGGCGGAAGGACAAGCCGTGTCCAAAGAATAACAGTTGGAAATGAGTCCCGTGGCTTGAATGGAATCCGCCAAACCTCCCCGAGCGCCTACGCCGCTTGTTACCGTGCCGGTATTATAGCAATTCCGAAGCGCGCCGTTGCATTCGGAAACCAAGCCGCCGGCATCTCCGCTGATGGAGCTGATGTTTCCGGTATTGTAGCAATTGATGAAAGTGTCGGTGCTTCTCATAGCGCCGGCTAATCCGCCCGCCTCTTCCAGTCCCGCGTGCACGTTGCCGGTGTTGCCCGAATACTCGATACGCGACTCAAAAATACCGATCTCGGCAACTGTTTGGCCTGCAAGGCCGCCGGCCACAAAGTTCGCGGTAACGTCGCCTAGATTAAGGCATGCACTGATTGTGGAGTTATACAAAAGGGCCGCAATGCCGCCTGCGGTAGAGGACTGGGCAGTTACTCCGGCCGCGTTGGTGCAGTTTTCAATCCTCGCGCCTTCGGCGTTTCCCGCGATGCCGCCCGTCTGCGCGGCGCCCGAGATATCGCCGAAGTTTTCGCAAAAATAAATGGTGCCGTAACTGAATTTGCCGGCGATGCCGCCCGTGCAGCTGAAAGTAGCCGCGCCGGTGACCGCGGCATAGTTTTGCGACTCGATGATTTGATTTTCCCCGCCAAAATCCTCGCAGATGCCGGCGATGCCGCCGACAAAGCTTTGGCCGGAAACGGTGCCGCCGTTTACGGCACAAACCTCGATAGTGCTGCCCGCGATATAACCCGCTATACCTCCCGTGTTATCGTTTGTTGCGGTTACAGCGCTATTGCTATAACAGTTCTGAATGGAGGATGAACTGACGCTGCCCGCGATTCCGCCCGTGTTCAAATAACCGGTTATGTCGCCGTCGTTGTTGCATTCCTGAAGAGTGGCGAACATGATTTGGCCGACAATGCCGCCCGTCTGCGTAGTGCCTTGGACAGAACCCGTGTTATGGCAGTTAATGATGTTTGAAGTGTCGTATTTGCTAACTCCTTCCGCCATTCCGGCTATGCCGCCCACCAACGAACCGCCAGTTATTGAGGCGTTGTTGGTGCAACCCACAATTGTATTGTAGTTGCGGCCGGCGATGCCGCCTATGAAGGATTCGCCCGAAATCAAGCCCCGATTTGTCGAGTTATCAATTTCGCCGGTAGTTTCGTTTGTTCCCGCTATGCCGCCAATGTTTTCCATGGGACCGGCGATGGCCTCGATGTTTGCTATGTTTTCACACAGAGAAATGCTTGCATAGTTTTTGCCGACGATGCCGCCGACATTTAAGCCGCCAATAACGGTGCCGTTGTTAATGCAAAACGAAATATAGCCATAGTTTTCGCCCGCTATGCCGCCGATGACGGATTCGGCGCCGAACGCGGCCACGGTGGCCTCGTTGACGCAGTGATTTATGATGGAATCTTCGCCGACTTTACCTGCTATCGCGCCGACGGTGTGCTCGCCCTTAATCCAAGAATCGGTTACCGTGACAACGCTGACGATGCCGCCGTTCAAATAAGTGAATAATCCCACATAAGGATTGTTCTCTTGGATGAATATGCCGCTGATTAAATGTGCATCGCTTGTAAAGGTGCCCGAAAATCCCGAGGTATCGCTCGTGCCGATAGGTTGGAACGCCGTGCCTCGCGTAAGCGTCGCGGTGTTGCCCGTTACCGTCCATTGAGCGCCCAGGTCGATGTTGTTATACATCATATAGTTCTGAGTCAGATATATCTCGGGAAAGCTCGACGCTAGATTGCTTAGCGCCCTGAGTTGAGTGGGAAATCTTATGTTGCGGGTATAATCCTCTCCTTTTACCTCAAGCTCCTTTAACACGGGCAAGCCGTGGTTAAGGTGGAAAAAGTCGGTCATGAACCGATTGCCGAGATTATTTATAAAGGCGGGTTCAAGCATCTCTTCCAAGGTTTTCGTGCCGTAGCCAGAAGCGCTGCCGTTGTTTCCGCCAAAAACGGGCAGGCCTGTCGAGCTGTCGCAATATGCGTTGGAGAAATTGCCGTGGGTGACGCCCGTTATGCCGCCGACAAAAGTCGAGCCGGTGACGGAGCCCAAACTGTAGCCGCCTTCAAAATTTGTGTTTAAGCCAAAAAGTCCGCCGACATAGTGCGCTCCGGTAATGTCGCCGGTGTTATAAGCTCCACTCACGTCGCCGCCTGCGTAGCCGGCGATGCCGCCCGCAAAGTAACCTATGGCGGAAACGTCGCCGTGATTGTAGCAATCCCGGATAGTTGAACCTTCAAAGCTATAGCCGACGATGCCGCCGGCGTTGTCCAGGTCGGAGCTTACCGTGCCGTAATTTGCCGAGGACGCGACGGTGCTGAAAGCGTATATATCCCCCGCTATTCCGCCGGCATCGCCGTAGCCCTTTACTTTGCCATAAAACCGGCAGTCTTCAACGGAGCCGCTGCTTACGCCTGCGATACCGCCGACTTTTTCGCGCCCTTTAATAAAGGATTTTTCAACGGTAAGGTCGTTAACTGTGCCATTCTCACTGATGCGGCCGAAAAGCCCTTGTTGATCGGTGGTAGCGCTGATATATACGCCGCTCACAGTGTGGCCCTGACCGTCAAAAGTTCCCGCGAAGCTGGGATTAAGTAAGCCGTCCAGCTTGCCTATCGGCGTCCAGCTTAAAAGGCCGACAGTCGTTTCGTCCCAGCTTTCCCATAAATCGGTTCCGTTTAAACGGATATTGTAGTCGAGTTTTATCGTTTTGCCGATGAAACTGTCGGTGCCGTCGTTGACTATTTGGGCAAAACCGGCAAGTTGCTCCGCCGTATACAGCGTGAATTCGGTGTCAATGCCGTTATACCAAGAGATATCGACGCTGCCGTCCCAAATTTCGGAATCCACGGCATACGGTTCGTCCGCCTTAAGTTCATAGAATTTTCTGAACACCGGAAAGCCGTTGTTGAGCGACAGCCTGTCCGACATGTATATGTCTTCGTCCAAATTAAGAATATCCACGAACGCCGACGCTTGCATTTCGGCGGTGCTTTTGCCATAAATATCGACCGCCGTGCCGCCGCCGAATGCAATGGGATCGAAAGCGAACAGCTCGTCATTATAATATATCGAAAATATCGTTCCGCCGTTGTTAAGCGCCACGGCTGCTCCCGAAAGTGCGTTTACCTCGCAGCCGACGTAGCAATATCTTATGTTGCCGAGGTTCAATAAAACTAATCCGCCCGCCTCGTCGGACGCTATAGTGCCGATATTATAACAGTTTTCGATAAGGCCGCTGTTTTTATATAGGATGCCGCCCACCGATATTCCTTCGATAACGCCCGAGTTATAGCTGTATAAAATCGAACCGTTGCCGCTCTGCAGCGAGGCAATACCGCCGGTCATTAAGCCGGTTGATTTGATTTTGCCCTCGTTATAGCAATATTCGATGCGGGAAGTGCCTTCGCATTGACCCGCGATGCCGCCCGCATAATCTGCGCTCGAGTAAACTTCGCCGAGGTTATAGGAATCGATAATTAGGTCATGGTTAATTCCGGCGATGCCGCCCACAACGTAACTACCCGAAATGAAGCCGTCGTTATAGCTCTCCTTTATCACGCCTTCGTTTATGCCGACTATGCCGCCCACGTAATATTCGGAGGAGTCGATGTCGCCTTCGTTAAAGCTTTGGACGACGAAACCGTATTCTGAAACATGTCCCGCTAGGCCGCCTGCATAGCGGGGAGCCGAAACCGAGCCGAAGTTCTTGCAGTTATTAATTTGGCCGCCCGTAAGAATCTGTCCCGCGATACCGCCGGCGAGCTCTACGGTCGCGCTGACTTCGGCGGTATTTTTGCACGTATACATAAATTGTGAGCTTTGACCCGCTATGCCGCCTACGTATCTTGCGCCGCCGATTTCGCCCGCGGTTTCGCAAAATTCTATGTATCCGCCTTGATAAATGCCGGTTATGCCGCCGACATAATTGTGGTCACCCTTTATTATTCCCGAAACCTTGCATTCATAAATGACGCCGCTATTTATGCCCGCAATACCGCCGATTTGGTCATACCCGTATATGTAGCAAAAATCCAGTGTGACGTTTCTGACTTCGCCATTCTCGTCCAAACACCCGAAAAGCCCCAGGACGTTTGTTAACGGCTCGCTTATATATAGGCCGGAAATTTTATGTCCTTCCCTTCCAATATGCCCGCAAAAGGATTGGACATCGAGCCTATCGGCAACCAATTCCGCACAGGAGGTGTTGTGTCCCAATTCTCAAAGTCGCCAACGTCGTTCAAAAGAATGTCGGCACCGAGATAGAAAAACTTGCCCTCCATATCGTTGCCGGCATTGACCAAAGATGCCAGGCCGGCAAGCTGTTCCGCCGTATCCAGCGTGAATTCGGAGTCAACGGCATTATACCAATCGGTATCGATGTTGCCGTCCCATACGGTTCCTGACGCATCGGCGGCGGCCGGGTTAAGCCCGACCAACTGCAAGACCACAATCAGAGCCAATGCAAAAGCATGGCCGCCATTGACGCCTTTCTCATAAATCCTTTCATCTTGAACAACATAGGAACTCCCTCCAAAGCAATTCATTTGAGTGAATATTTAGTTACATTCGACCTTGACGAGCGCGGGGAAGATTCTAATAAAGTAAGAACGCACACCCCGAAAACGCAGGCTAATTGAGCCCGTGTTAGAATTATAAAATCTGCCGCGCCAAAGATCAATAACATTTTTTACATTTCTTGCCGATTTGTTAAAAATATTTTTATTGCCTTCCAAATATAACAAAAAAGGATATACGTATAATTATCCGCATATCAAAAAACAAAAAAAGCGAGTTTTTTCGACTCGCTTCATTTATTAAATTTATTAAATTTAATCTTAAGATAAAATTATTGCTTAGTCTGCATGGCACGCATTGAATTTAACACTGCTAAGAGGGTGACTCCAACGTCGGCAAACACGGCATGCCACATCGCGGCGTAGCCCAAGGCGCCCAAAATTAGGACGGCGGCCTTGACGCCGAGCGCGAAGGCAATGTTTTCGGCCACTATGAGGCGCGTCTTTTTGGCGGTTGCCGCCGCCGCCACCAGTTTGGATGGCTCGTCGCTCATTATGACGACGTCGGCGGCCTCGATTGCGGCGTCGGAGCCTATCGCGCCCATCGCCACGCCGATATCGGCGCGGGCGAGCACGGCTGCATCGTTAATGCCGTCGCCCACGAACGCCACGTTGCCGCGGCCTTTATCCCGCATGATTTCTTCCAGCTTTTCCACCTTCTCTTGGGGGAGCAGCCCGAAATGGACGCCGTCCAAAGCAAGCGCCTGCGAAACCTTGTTTGCGGCCGCCTCGCCGTCGCCCGTCAGCATGACGATTTTTTGGACGCCCGAAGCCCTGAGCCCATCCACCGCCGCTAAGGCGTCGTCCTTTATTTCGTCGGATATGGCGAGAGTTCCCGCGAGCGCGCCGTCAACGGCGAGGTAAATTATCGTTGCCGCGGCGTCCGAGTGAAGCTCGAAAGCAATGCCGAGTTCGGCCATAAGGTCGGCGTTGCCCGCCGCCACTCTCCTGCCGTCGACGGTAGCCGTGATTCCCTTGCCCGCGATTTCTTTATAGTCGGACACCGCGCCCGCGTTTATTTCGCCGCCGAATGCGGCTGTTACCGAGGCCGCTATCGGGTGATTTGAGCCCGATTCGGCGTGGGCGGCTAGATATAGAAGGTCGGACTCTGAAAAGCCGTTTTCGGTTTTAATTTCGGTGACCTTAAAGACGCCTTTCGTCAGCGTGCCCGTCTTGTCGAAGACGACGGCGCCGATATTGCTCAAAGCCTCCAGAAAGTTTCCGCCTTTAACCAGCACGCCCAGCCGCGAGGCGCCGCCTATGCCGCCGAATATGCCGAGCGGCACCGATATGACGAGGGCGCAGGGGCAGGATACCACCAAAAACACAAGCGCGCGCCTTATCCATTCCGAAAACGCCGCGCCCGTTGCAAGCGGCGGAATGAGGGCAAGCGCGGCCGCCGCCAGCACGACGAGCGGCGTATAGATTTTGGCAAATTTAGTAATAAAGCTTTCGACCGTCGATTTTTTGGAGGAGGCGTTTTGGACGAGCTCTAAAATTTTGGAGACCGTCGATTCGCCGAAAGGCTTCTTGACGCGCACGGTAAGAAAGCCGTTTAAATTGAGAGAGCCCGAAAGGACGGCGTTGCCCGCCTCGACGTCCTTAGGCAGCGATTCGCCCGTCAGCGCGGAGAGGTCCATCGCCGCATGCCCCTCCTCGACGACGCCGTCCAAAGGCACCTTTTCGCCCGCCCTCACTATGATGAGGTCGTCGATTTTGACATCCTCGGGCGAGACGCGCGCAACTCCGCTTTCGGTCCTTAAGTTGGCGTAGTCGGGGCGAATGTCCATAAGCTCGGCTATCGAGCGGCGGGAACGGCGGACGGCAAGACGGCTGAAGGCCTCGCCGATTTGATAAAACAGCATGACGGCGACCCCTTCGGGATATTCGGCAATGGCAAAAGCGCCCGCCGTCGCCAAACTCATTAAAAAGTTCTCGTCAAAGACGCGGCCTTTTAAAATGTTTTTGAGCGCGGTAAAGACGACTTCGCCGCCAATTAAAACGTAGCTGGAAATATAGAGCGCGAGCTCGGCTTTTTTAGGCAGTTTAAACGCAAGCGCAATGAAAAAGAGTGCGGCGCCGATGATTAAGGCTACCGAGCGAAAGACGTTAATTCTTTTTTCCCGAGCGTCTTCCAAAACCCCTTCAACTTTTTTTCCGTTTCGAAGCTCGACGGCTTTAACCTTGCTTTCCGTTTTTTTGACGGCTTTTATTATGCGCTCCGACACCCCCGCCGACCCGTAAACCTCGGCATAGAGTTTTTGGGCGGCAAAATCGACCTCGGCGCGCGCCACGCCATCCGTCTCGCGGACGGCCGCCGCAATCTTTTCGGCGCAGACGGCGCAGTCCAGCCCGCCTAAGGCGAATTCCTTTTTGATTGTATCGTTGTTAGTCAATTCTTTGTTCAAGTTTTCCATAATCCAGCCGCCTCAATAGTCTATGTTGCAGAAGATATCTTTAAATTGAACGGTTGATAATTTGTTCAACCGTGCCCGCTAAAAAAAGCGTTACAACGCTTTTTTTCATTATTCCGTAATGTGAAGTAAGCCCTGCGTGAAAATTGTGCCCACGTGGCCGTCGTCGAGCGAATAGTAAACGACCTTGCCCTCTTTGCGATACTTCACCAGCTTAGTTTGGCGCAGCGCGCGGAGCTGATGAGAGATGGCGGACTTAGTCATTTTCAAAAGCGCGGCTATGTCGCAGACGCACATCTCCGACTTCAAAAGGGCGCAGATAATCTTTATTCTCGTCGAGTCGCCCAGCATCTTGAAAAGGTCGGCGAGGTCGAGCAGTTTTTCCTCGGCGGGCATCTGCTTTTTTACCGCCGCCACCACTTCCTTGTGAATTACGGTGCAGTCGCATCTATCCTCATTATCTTTAATCATTTTTCCCTCCAAACAGTTGAACGGTTGCGCAATCATTATATGTATTTCCGTGGGTAAAGTCAAGTGAAAATTAATATTTTTTTCTTATGAGCGAAGCCTAAAATTCCTATTAAAAAAATTTGTGACAAAATCACCCGCGCTCTCGTTTTTAAGGAAATTTTAGTATATAATGAGTTTAAACAAAAAAGCTTATAAGCGGCTTTTACAAATTATTTCCTTTCATTTAAGGATAATAAAAGCGGGGACGCCGGAAAAGGAATATATGGAAAAAACGTTTGCGGTGGCGGGAATGAGCTGCGCGGGCTGCGCGGCGAGAGTGGAAAAGACGGTGGCGAAGACGGAGGGCGTTAATAAGGCCTATGTCAATTTCGCCGCCGAAAAGTTGACCGTTGAGTTCGACGAAAATATGACGAGCGCCGAAGCTATTAAGGAAGCGGTGGCGCGCGCCGGATATGAATTGATTGAGTCATCCTCAGAAAAGACCGTTCATCTTAGCATTTCGGGCATGTCGTGCTCGGCTTGCGCTATTTCGCTTGAAAAAGCGCTTTTAAAGGTCAAGGGCGTGACGGGCGCTTCGGTCAACCTTGCCGCCGAGAAAGCGGCGGTTACCTATAACCCGCGCCTGACTAAGCTTCCGCTTATCAAAGCGGCCGTGGATGCGGCGGGGTTTTCGGCAGTCGAAGCAAAGACGGAGGAAGCCGGCCGCGCCGACATAAGAAAGCAAAAAGAAATACGGGCGCTTTGGATTAAGTTTATCATTTCGGCGGCCTTTGCGCTGCCCCTTCTTTACTTTGCGATGGCGCCCATGATACCGGGGTTGAACGCGCCCGTTCCCCGCTCGGTAGATCCGATGGCAAATCCCCTCAATTACGCCGTTTTGCAGCTGGCGCTGACGCTTCCCATTCTCGCGGCGGGCTATAAATTTTTTACCGTCGGCTATAAACTGCTCTTTAAGCTTCGCCCCAATATGGACAGCCTTATCGCGCTGGGCACGACGGCGGCGGCGGGTTACAGCATCTATCAGCTTATCGCGATAGCCTTGGGCGCGCACGGCGGCGCGCACCGCCTTTATTTCGAGTCGGCGGGCGCCATCATCACGCTGATTTTGCTGGGTAAGTCACTCGAAGCGCTAAGCAAAGGGCGGGCGGGCGAAGCCATAAAAAAACTGATGGGACTCGCGCCCAAAACCGCCGTCATATTAAAGGACGGCGCCGAGCTCGCCGTATCGATTGACGAGGTCGAGCCCGGCGACATTCTCTTGGTTAAACCGGGCGAAAAGTTTGCCGTCGACGGCGTGGCAATCGAGGGCTTCGCATCCGTCGACGAGTCGATGATGACGGGCGAGAGTATGCCCATAGAGAAAAAGGCGGGTGACAAAGTCTTTGCCGCCAGCCTCAACCTTAACGGCCTTTTGAAATATAAAGCTGAAAAAGTGGGCGGCGACACCGCGCTTGCCCAAATCATCAAGCTTGTCGAGGAAGCCCAAGGCAGCAAGGCGCCGATAGCCAAGCTCGCCGATGTCGTTTCGGGCTGGTTCGTGCCCGCCGTGCTCGGTATAGCTCTTATTGCCTTCGCGGGTTGGATGATAGGCGGCGCGGGCGCTTCCTTCGCGGTTCAAGTCATGATTTCGGTGCTCGTCATCGCCTGCCCCTGCGCTTTGGGGCTTGCTACGCCGACCGCCATCATGGTGGCGACGGGCGTGGGCGCCAAGTTCGGCATATTGATAAAGGGCGGCGAAGCGCTGGAGACCACCCACAAAATAGACACCGTTGTCTTTGACAAGACGGGCACAATCACCGAGGGCAAGCCTCAAGTGACCGATATAACCCTGCTCGATGAAAACTTAAATGAGGACGAGCTGTTGACGCTGGCCGCCTCGGCGGAAAAGGGCTCGGAGCACCCTCTCGGCGCGGCAATCGTCCGCGCCGCAAAAGAACGCGGACTCGCGCTTTTTGAGACCGAAGCGTTCGAGGCGCGGGCTGGGCTGGGAATATCGGCGGAAATAGCCGGCAAAAAGATTTTGATAGGCAATCAAAAGCTGATGCGCCAATTCGGCGTGGATGGGCTTGGGGACGCCGCCGTTGCTTTCGCCGCCTCGGGCAAGACGCCGATGTATGTCGCGGCGGACGGAAGACCGGTCGGAATTATCGCCGTTGCCGACGTCATCAAGCCGACGAGCAGCCTCGCCGTAGCGGAACTTAAGCGTATGGGCATTGAATCGGTCATGCTGACGGGCGACAATAAAGCGGCCGCCGAAGCCATCGCCAAAGAGGCGGGAATCGAACACGTGCTCGCCGAGGTGCTGCCGGGCGAAAAAGCCCAGAAGGTCAAGGAGCTTAAAGAGCAAGGGAAAAAGGTCGCCATGGTGGGCGACGGCATCAACGACGCGCCCGCGCTTGCCGAGGCCGACATAGGAATAGCAATCGGCTCGGGAACGGACGTCGCCATGGAATCGGCCGACATCGTGCTGATGCGGAGCGATCCCGCCGACGTTGCCGCCGCCATCAGGCTGGGAAGAAGCACTATACGGAATATCAAGCAAAACCTGTTTTGGGCGTTCGGCTACAACACCGCGGGCATACCGATAGCGGCCGGCCTCTTATATCTTTTCGGCGGCCCCCTGCTTGAGCCCGCCTTCGCGGCGGCGGCAATGTCCATAAGCTCAATCTCCGTCGTCCTCAACGCTCTCCGCCTTAAAAGGTTTAAGCGGAATTAAAACACTGCGCCCGCTCTGCAAGCTAATTCAAATTCAAAATTAGATTTAGTAACCTTTGACTAATTTTAAAACAATAACAAGGTTAAAAAAAGAAAGGTAAAACACAACGAAATAGCCCGTTAGAAAACTAAAATTAATAAGCGCTCGGAAAACCGAGCGCTTTTTCTATTCTTTGGACGAGGGAATTTTTAATAGAAAGTGGTTTTTTTTAAAATCTAAAATTCCCTCGGCTTTGAGGCGGCCGAGCTCGCTGCTCATCGCGCTTCTGTCGACCGAAAGATATGCGGCAAGCTGCTCGCGGTTGTAGGGAATGGAAAATTCCATTGCACCGGCGCGTTTGGACTCCTGCTCGAGGTAGCTCAAAAGCTTTTCCCGCGTGCTCCGCTTGGTCAAAACCTCCAGCTTTTTGGTGAGTTTTAAATTCTTTTCGGCGAGCGCGGTAACAAGGTTGTTAATGATTGACTTGTGATAGGAGCAGCATTCGGCGCAGGGGGCAATGAGCTTTTTGGCGGCGAACGTTATGACGTTGCTTTCCTTCGCCGCTATTATGTCGAAGGGCGCCCGCCCTTCCTCGGAATACGCCGCCGACTCGCCGAACAAATCGCCCTCTGTAAGTTTTGCGATGATGTTTTCGCGCCCGAAATAGTCGGTGATGGAAAGGTGCAGTTCGCCGTCCAAAACTATGCCAAGCTTGGTTATCGGGCTTCCCTCCGACAAAATCAGCGTATTTTTCTCAAAAATCTTTTTTTCGGCCGACATGCAGGAGAGAAGCTTCAAAATCTCCTCGCCCGATAGCCCCCGCATTATGCCTACCTTTTCAAGCACTGCCAAAAAACTTTTCATATAACCTCATTTCGTTGTTTTTACAATGGCCTTTACGGCCTCAGTATAATACAATACCGTTGAAAAGTCCAGAACTTTGTTATTAGAGGCAGTTTATCTTTAAAAGGAATCGGCAGAAAGCCAAAACCGCAAATACAAGGTTTAAGCGCATAATAAATTAGGTAATTTATTTAAAGAAGCTTACTATATTAAATATATAATTCGGGAGGGCAAGGCAATGCTAAGACAAATAATCAAAATCAATGAGGACCTCTGCACGGGATGCGGGCTGTGCGTGACGGCCTGCCACGAGGGCGCGATAGGGCTTGTCGACGGCAAAGCCAAGCTTCTCCGCGACGACTATTGCGACGGGCTGGGCAACTGCCTGCCCGCCTGCCCGACAGGCGCCATCTCTTTCGAGCAGAGGGAGGCCGCCGAATACAACGAGGAGGAGGTCAAGAAAAACATGGAATTGAAAAAGACCGAGGCCGCGCAAGTCAAGCCGCATGCGGAAGGGTTGACGCCCGAAAAAATGCGGGAAGAAAATATGGCCGCCGTCAAAAATTTAGCCTGCGGCTGCCCGGGCACTGCGGCAAGGGCGATTAACCGTGAAGCCGCGGCCTGTCCAAGCGCCGAAAAGTCTCGGGATTTCGATGCGGGCGAAAGCGAGCTTCGGCAGTGGCCCGTTCAAATCAAGCTCGTCAACCCGCATGCATCCTACCTTCAGGGCGCCAGGCTCCTTATTGCCGCCGACTGCACCGCCTACGCCTACGCGCGTTTCCACCGCGATTTCATTAAAAACCACATCACGCTGATTGGCTGCCCCAAGCTCGACGCCGGCGACTACGCCGAAAAGCTGACCGAAATTTTGAAAACCAACGACATCAAGTCGCTTAAAGTCGTCAGAATGGAAGTTCCCTGCTGCGGCGGCATAGCGAGCGCCGCAATCGCCGCGCTCAAAGCAAGCGGCAAAATGATTCCTTGGCAGGTAGTCACTATCTCCACCGACGGACGCATTTTGGAGGATTAGGTTTAAAAATTAAGTATTTACACCAATCAAAGAAAAGACGCGAATAGATAGTTACTTGATTTTACGAAAAAATAAAAAGCAAACACTAATGATAATTCACAAAACGCCACTTAAAAGTGGCGTTTTGGCTTAATAAACCTTATTTTGCGGCAAAAAAGCTACTCGGCTTCGTCGGAATCCGAGTTTTCCTCGGGCAAGACTTCGGGAGCTTGGGAAATGTCCGCCTCGGGAGCCGGCGCAAGCCGCGCCGCGCGTTTGCTTCTGACTATGCCGAGCGCACATGAGAGGGCAAACAGCACGAATAGCACGGAGAAGTAGCCGATGTGAAACGCCGTGAACTCGCCTTCCGATATGCCAAGAAGCGAAATACCGACCAAAGCGACGGCGACGGCGGCATACTGCGCGATTTTGAGCTTTTCCTTTAAAAAGATGCTTGAGAATATGACCGAAAACACGCTGTATGTAGCGACCAAGGGCGCGGTGATGATGGCTTTGTCGGCCATGGCGAAGACGTAGAAAAACTGCCCCGCCGTCTCCAAAACGGCGGCAATCCAGACGTTGCCGTCCTTTTTGATTTTAAAGGGCGCCTTCTTCACCGCGAGCACGATGCCGCAGACGACGGCGACTAAAAGGAAGGTGAACTCGTAGGCGATGAGCGCGGCGTCCTCGCTTATGAGCTCGAGCTCGTCCAAATAGATGGCGTCGGCGAAGGTGCCGAGCGCGTCCAAAACGCAGTAAAGAATGGGGAATAGGATGGCAAAAAAGCTCAAGGAGTATTTTTTGTTTTCGCCGAGTTTAAGCTCCGCCCTGCTTTTTTCAAAGACGGCAATGCCTACGACGCCCGCCGTAATGACGCATATCCCCGCAATCTCAAGCGCGCCGAGTTCGTATGGCGGAAAGAATTTGAAAACGTAGGAAGAAATCAAAATGAAGACGGTGACGAGGGCGCCCGAAGCGTTTTGAACGGGCGAGGACACCGAAAGCAGAAGATACCTCAGCCCGATGTAGCCGACTACCATCGACAGGATATAGAGGGCCGACACCGGCAGATATCGCACCATGTCGAAGAATCGGAAATCAACTTTATTTGCAAAAAGATAAATTATGGCGTGAATTCCCATGACGACGCCGACGGCGACGGCGATTTTCAAATGGCTGAAACGGTCGTCGGGGCGCGAGCCGCGCTTATAAAATAAATCGGCGCCGCCCCAGGCGAGCGCGGTGACCATGGCGAAGAGAAACCACATAAAAGAACCTCGAATTTTCCCAGATTATAGCATAAAGCAGAGCAAACTCAAAACAGTTAAGCGATTTTGTCTTGATTTTTTGATAATTGAATTATGTAATTCACTTAAATTTACGCTATATTTTGAAAAGAAGGCAAAGCCCCAGCGTCAAAAGCGCGGTGACGGCCGCCTGAGTAATTTTGAAAAGCGCGAGATAGCCGAATTTTATTTTGCATTTGGAAAGAAACATGTGCGATTGAAAGAGCACCGAAAGCCCGCCGAAAGCGGCGGCAAAGGCGGCCACCGCAGCTTTAAAAGCCATGGACGCATTCAACCCCGCCGCCGCAACACAGCCCCGCGTCATCTCAATCAGAGAAACCAAAACCGCTGAAACAAATGATGCCGCGGGCGCGTCAAAAATCCGCTCCACCGCCGAAAAGACGCCGATTAAAGAAAATAAATCCACCACTACCGAAAACACCGCGATAAATCCGCCGACGGCGGCGACCGAAAGCACGGCGCCGTTTATGCTGTCGGAAAGAAGCCTGTCGCCGTCAATCAGCGGCGCGAAAATCACCCGCTGCTCGCGGCTTTTTACCTTTTTGCCGCGATAGAAAAGCGCGTTTATAAGCGCGCCCAAATAGTGCGCGGCAAGCATGACGTAGCCCGCCGCCTCAGAAACAAGCATGGAGGCGCCGACGGCGCCCACGATAAAGAGCGGCCCCGAAGTTGACGACAAGGGCGCCGCCCGCTTGGCGTCTCCTTCCGAAAACACGCCCGCCGAATAAAAATCGGAGATAAGCTTTGCGCCCACGGGATAGCCCGAAAGCAGGCTCATGAAAAATATATACGCCGTCTCGGGCGGCGCCCTGAAGAGCCGCGACATCGGCTTTTGGAAGGCGCGGGACAGTCCGTCGGCGGCGCCGAGGCCGGTCAAAAGCTTGGAAAAAAAGAAAAACGGAAAGAGAGCCGGCAGCACGGCGACGGCAAAAATCTTAAGCCCGCTTGACACCGACGCCAAAAACCTCTCGGGAAATATCACAAGCGCCAGCATGACGGCGGAGCACGCCGCAATCAGTGCCAACCTTTGAAATCTGTTCATAATAAAGCATATGGCGACCGTAAACGCGGTATTCGCAAAAAATTTATTCAGAAAAATTAAATATTATTCAAAATAAGCTTAAATTTAGTTGCATTTATAAAAAAACGCGCTATAATGATGTATAAATATAAGTCGGGAGAAGCTTTCAATGGAAAAATCAATCAAAAAAATCGTTTTAGCGTATTCGGGCGGTCTGGATACCTCGGTCATCATTCCTTGGCTCCACGATAACTATGAGGGCGCCGAGGTCGTCGCGGTGTCGGTCGACGTCGGACAAGGCACCGAGCTCGACGGCCTTGAGGAAAAGGCAATCAAGACGGGCGCCTCCAAGCTTTACATAGTCGACGCCAAAGAGGAGTTCATCACCGACTACATCTACCCCACGCTTAAGGCTGGCGCGGTCTACGAGGGCGAATATCTTTTGGGCACCTCATTCGCGCGTCCGATAATAGCCAAAAAACTGGTCGAAATCGCACTCAAAGAAGGCGCCGACGCCATCTGCCACGGCTGCACCGGCAAGGGCAACGACCAGGTGCGCTTCGAGCTCACCATCAAGGCGTTCGCGCCCGGCATGAAGATTATAGCCCCTTGGCGCGTCTGGGAAATTAAGTCGCGCGAAGAGGAGATAGACTACGCCGAAAAGAAAGGCGTGCCGCTTAAAATCAACCGCGAAACCAATTA
>ERZ795052.3412-NODE-3412-length-17556-cov-53.700474_pt1 | contig 17556 bp, 5 predicted proteins | sample MGYA00375136_ERZ795052 | MGnify/ENA primary metagenome ERZ795052 (study PRJEB30181, sample SAMN05720156) | activated sludge metagenome | isolation source: Anaerobic digester | place: Japan | collected 2015-05-26 ... | reverse complement strand
ACTATCCTATTCTGGATTACCTCAATTGTTGCTGATTTGTTTATTGGATACGGTGGGTGTGTTCTATGAATTCATGGCTCGATGGCGCTTACTCTAGAATTAGAATATAGATACTAATAGCAGTAGAGAATCGACAATCTGTCTATGTTAAAATAGCAGAAAGGATTTAAAGGGTGATGGCTGCTAAAAGCAGTCATAAAATGTTCGTTATACTTAATCGATTGATACATACGTTTGCTGTAATCAATAATGGTTTATCGCACTGTCGTTTGCAATAACGGGTTTTCGAAAGTAAGAAAGTTCAGTGGGTGAACTAATCATTCAGTATCCAAAAGCAAAGAACAGGTCTCTTTTCAATCTCCTTCTTTGTAGGAATGCTTAGAAATATAGAAGAACCGGCCCATAAATCAGGCCGGTTCTGCATGTTTATTCTTCTGAGTGGTCTAGTTGGTTTTTGAGATCTGCTCATCCACCTTATAGAAGCCTTCGGGCCAACTGAAGTCTCTGGGGCAAATCGCTTTCTCGTCATCAAATACGTTTCCAGAGCCCAGTACAGTCCCATTGAAGACAGTACCGCCACAACCGCAATCGGTGCAACTTTTGAGATAGAGATCGAAACCGTGACGAATATTGTCCAAGAATCGGTTGTTTTCAAACTCTACGGTAGAGGTGCTTCTCAGAAGTACCCCATTGTCCATGTTTCTCATAATTAGATTGTCTCGAATTAGTCCGTTAGCCGTTCCTGTTATCGAAATACCTATTGTATTCTGATCGAAGGTTGAGTTCAAAACTTTGAAGGTGATCTCATTTGAAAGATATAGGCCAGTGCCGTTTCGCACAAAAACCGAGTCGGCAACTTCAACTTTTCCAGTACCATAAGCGTAAAGCCCTGTCAAACGCTCACCGAGTTTCTCAGGATTGTACTCGCTTTCTAGAGCGGAGAAAGTACAATTGGTAACAGTTATATAAGTACCGGAAGAACCGCTAAAAGACACTCCGAATCTACCACCTTTGATAATGCAGTCATTGATTTCACCAGATGACCTCGAAAACTGGATTGCCGGTCCCAGAGTCTTCAGTGTCAGTCCAGAGATCTTGACACCATTACCATTACGAACGTAAATAATTGCCGACGATTCATTACTCGCGCTAATAACAACTTCGTCTCTAGAAGATCCTACAATATGTATGCTTTTTGAAATACTTATATTCTCAGTATAATTGCCAGGAAGGACAAATACCGTATCACCGGTCTTTGCAGCGCTAACTGCTTGCTGTATGGTTTCGTAATCTCCGCCTAGTCCGGCATACAATGTATTCCCGGAATCCACTACAGATGGTAAGGGAACGACGATTGAAAAATTCGCAAGTGCTGTTGCGCCTTTTGTATCAATAACTTGTACAGAAAACTTATTCTCTCCATAGTCGAGATCTTTTCCGACAATATTGAGCTTATAACCTTCTATAGTTCCTTTTCCCGAGCTGATGGAGAATGAAAGCAGATCTCCATCCGGATCACTTGCCATCTTCTTCAGGTCCAGAGTGAGTTCGCCTTCGCGAGATAATTCAAGATTATCAATTGAGATTATCGGACTACGGTTCTTGTCTTCTATGATAAGATTAAAAGCCGCCTCTGTTTCCTTGCCTTTGTCAGTCTTTGCAATTATAATTACCTTGCTTGTACCTGAATCTTCGAATGAAGCTGAATACAGGTAATTGTTTCCCTCTATTTTTCCTTTTCCTTCTTTCAGCTCGAAAGACAGTTTTTCGTTAGTTGAGGCCTCGGCAAAATCTGTTAACGAAAGCCGTAGAACGGAGCCTTCTTCAATTCTTTGATCGGGAATCTCGAATTTGGGTGGTTTGGGTGAACTGCATGCACTAATGAGCAACACCAAAAGGGCAATGAATATAGGAAACGCATGCTTCTTGCGCATCAAAATACCTCCAATCATGAATGAAAGATCGAACAATTATAACACGCAGCGTTGACTTGAAAGGCTCTATTTCAACTGGAAACAACTCTCGCTATCATGTGTCTTATGAAAGTATTTTAGTACATTCGTTTTTGTTAGAAGGGTATTGGAGCGGTCTCTTCTAAAATCATGAAAGACTTTGATATAATAAATTATCAACTATTTTAATCGGTTCAATCTTTGGACTAAATACCTATGGGGGCTTGATTATATGAGAAATGGAAGAGGAGACTCAACACTTCGGATTCTGTTTAATGGAGTACTGGCAATAGTCGTACTAACACTTTTCTTGCCTGCATGTTTCAAACTTGGCGGAGAACCCTCAATTGATGCCGAATTCACTCTGACCCGTGAGATTTCACTCATGGGAATCAGCGAATTTGCTTTCAGCGTCGATGTGAAGGGAGTAAAGGATGCGGCGGTTGTCGAGTTCGACAACGGTATGCCTTCCGTGGCGCTGAGTGGAGGCAAGGCCGAATCGAGATTCTTCGCGAATATTGGGACAGGCGAAGTGACACTCTCAGTTAGAGACTCCAGGGGTGTGGAGCTTCTAAAGAAGACAGTTGCACTTGAAGAAACAAAGTCAACATTCGACATGGCAGCGGTGGAAGACAGGACGGGAATCTACGTACTAATAGACGACGAGCTTATCTTCTACTCTCTTGAATGCCTTGAGAACATGACATTTGAAGAGAAGGTCGAACTGCTTATTGAAGTACTCTCCGTCAATGATTCTTATGTGATCATAGACACACAGCCGTTTGGAGCCTGGATCTGGGACTTTGAAACATATCCTGCAAATCCTAAGTATGACCTGACCTATGACACACTTGATGCGCTCGGACTTCCAAACTACGCGCATGCTATCTATGAAGCTAGTCTTTTCAACATACTTAATGGTAGGTTCCTTTATGAGCTCGTGGTTTCAACTGAAGGAAATGGTTCGGTAGTTGTTGCTCCTGAAGAGACTATATATGAAGAAGGGACGGAAGTCTCCCTTACGGCAGAACCGGCTGAGGGCTGGTTATTTGAGCAGTGGACAGGCGATGCCACCGGATCGGACACAGAGATCATAATCACTATGGATAGCAATAAGTCAATTACGGCCAGTTTCAAGCCCGAGAGATATACGGTTACTTTCTTTGTGAGCGATTTTGAAGGAGCAGTAGAGGGAGCACTTGTTGGTTTTGCCGGAGAAGAAAGAGAGACTGATGCTCAAGGGAAAGTGGAATTCTACGAAATAACTCCAGGAAACAAGGATTACACGATAACCAAGTTGGGATACGAAGACCTGGCAGGAAACGTGATCGTAGATTCCGACAAAACCGTTGACATAGTATTGGTTGGGAAAACCTATGAGTTAACGACTCTGGTTTCCGGAGATGGCTCGATCTCGAGGTCGATTGAAAAGGAAAGGTACAACCATGGGGAGATTGTCGAGTTGACTGCTATACCGGCCAGTGGATGGAACTTCAATGGTTGGACTGGAGATCTGGAAGGCTTTATAAACCCAACGCAGATAACTATGGACAGCGACAAGAGTGTAACCGCACACTTTTTGGAACACCGGTATTCTGTTGAGGTATATGCCAGTCCAGAAGATGGAGGTGCTGTCTCCGGTGGTGGTACATATGCCTACGGTGAAGAAGCCCTACTAATCGCTGAGGCAAGTGAATGCTATATGTTCTCCGGCTGGTACGAAAATGGCCAGCTTGTCAGTGAAGACCGGGAGTACAGACTCGACGTCTTTAATGATAGAGTGATTGAGGCCAAATTCGTGGCATCTGTATTGTCTAAGGATTTCAGATTCGTTCTGGAGAGCGCATTTTTCGGTTGTAAGTATGAAGTAAGGCTTGAGCTAGACCCAGCGATCACAAAAGTGAGATTCATATATCCAGATATCGATCCAGAGATTCAGACCCCGATTCCTGAAGAGGCTGTTCCTGACGAAAATGGAGTTGTGGATCTTTCGGCCCTCTGGACTAACAGAGATGCACAGGCTGTGATTATCGTCTGTTACGTAGGGGATGAGATTGTCTCACAATGTGAAGCGGTTCTTTCGAAGGAAAATCTCGCCGAATTTGAAATTGCATTCAGTGTCAGCGATGACTCTGTTCCGCTTCAGGGAGCAAATGTGAGTTTCAATGGAGAGTCTCAACAGACCGATTCCCAGGGCCGGGCCGTCTTTTCGGAAGTTCCGGTCGGGAACAGGGCATACACGGTAAGCAAGATCGGATATGAGAATTCTACCGGAAGCGTTAATGTAGATTCAGACAAGAGCGTGAATGTCTCTCTAGCTAAAAAGACTTACACGCTTTCGACTAACGCGGTCGGTCAGGGTTCGGTCTCGAAAAATCCCGACAAATCGACTTACGCTCACGGCGAGATAGTTCAGCTGACGGCCATTCCATCAACGGGCTGGAACTTCACCGGCTGGAGCGGAGACCTTAGTGGTAGTGTAAATCCGGCAAACATAACAATGGATTCAAATAAGACCATAATGGCGACCTTCACAATAAAGAAGTACACGATAGCCGCATCGGCAAATCCTCCTCCCGGAGGAAGTGTGAGCGGAGGAGGGAATTACACTCACGGAGATACTGTAAACCTTGTGGCCACTCCAAGCGAAGGCTACGAATTTGTCAACTGGACAGAGAATGGGGTGCAGGTGAGCGCGAATGCCGCTTACTCGTTCATGGCGACTGCAAACAGAACGCTCGTGGCCAACTTCAGACTGAAGACCTACACAATTACCGCGACGGCGGGCACGGGAGGTAGCATAAATCCCGCAGGGAATGTGAACGTTACCCACGGCTTGAATCAGTCATTCACGATAACTCCGGACACCGGATATGACATAGAAGATGTGAAGGTAGACGGAGTTTCCGTTGGAGCCGTATCCAGCTACACGTTCAACAACGTGACTGCCAGTCATACTATCTCCGTCACATTCAAACTCAAGACCTATAGCCTAACGACAAACGTAATTGGTCAGGGGACTGTCACGAAGAATCCAGACAAAGCAACATATACTCATGGTGAAGTCGTTCAGCTCACAGCCAATCCTTCTGCCGGCTGGGCTTTCGACACCTGGAGCGGAGATTTGAGCGGCTCTGCAAACCCGGCCAATCTGACTATGAACGGAAACAAAACGGTGACTGCCAATTTCGTCAGAGTATATACGGTAACTTTCAATGTGAGCGATAATCAGGGAAAAGTTCAGGGCGCTAACGTCGCTTTCAACGGAGAGAACAAGAGCACCGACGCGCAGGGAAAGGCAGTCTTCACAAACGTTCAGTCAGGAACGAGATCATACACGATAAGCAAGACGGGATATAACAACGCTACGGGAAGCGTCAATGTCGATGGAGACAAGACGGTAAATGTTACCCTGACAAAGAAGACCTATACAATAAACGTCTCTGCCAATCCTGTGGCCGGCGGAACCGTTGCCGGTGGAGGGACCTACACGCATGGAGATACTGTCAATCTTTCAGCTACACCCAAAGAGGGATACAGGTTCGTCAACTGGACGGAGAACGGAGCGCAGGTAAGTACCAGTTCTACATACTCATTCACGGTGACAGGCAACAGAACGCTAGTTGCGAACTTCTCAATTCAGCAAGAGGTGGGAGGGTTTAAAGTTGCTAACTCATGGGGAATAGGTGGATGGGAAAACGTCCCTGACGGTTTTCTGTATATAACCTATGAAGCCATGAAACAGAATAAGGTTCTGTGCTTTGCAGTTGATCCGAAAGATAACTATGAACCCAGAGCGATAGCCGTTTTCAAGATATCACATTCCGTCAGGAATGATTGCTTCGTATATGTGGGTGTAGGAAACCCCTCTTCTCCTTCAAGAGAGAAGAGGTTCGATGACTATTATCAACGTAGCGGTCCATATCCTTATCCAGACAACAAAATGGTTCTGGACATAACCGAACTCCTTCCATTCAACAACGAGACTTTGTATCTGAAAGTATATGATACGAAGACAGGCAGCACAGGCACTATCGAGTTCTTCTCGGTAGAGATATACGACAACTATCCATCGGGAATTCCTTCAAATGTCTTCATATCCACACAGACACCAAAGAACACCGTCAACAACTCTTATGTGAATGTACAGATTCCGGGTGTCACAGTTTCGGCCATTTCGAACTATGATCTCTCTTCAAACGCTGGAGGTCTTTCAAAGAGACTACTCGAAGGAATGAAAGAAACGATGGGTGTGTATGAAGAGGGAAGAGACTACAACGAGATAATAAACGGTTACGGCACTGGTCTGAGACCGCCCTCGGTTGAAGAGTGGGAAGAGATAGCAAACAGCTGGTATGAGATGAAGCCTTTTGGTCTGCAGGAGACGCTACCTGTTTCTCTGGACCATTCAAGTTCGATCCACTTTCCACCGATAGGTAATCAGGGAAACGAAGGTTCATGTGTAGCCTTCTCGGTAGGGTATTACACGGCCACTTTTTATGAAGCCTGTGACAGGAATTGGGACCTAAGCGGTGCTCAATGGGTGGGAGGATACTACGGAGCGCCCACCGTGTCCTACCAGGACAGGATACTCAGTCCAGATTTCATCTATCACCAGATAAACAACGGAAGCGCATCTGCAGGTTCCGCATACCAGGATGCGATGAAGCTTATATCTAATACAGGCGTGAGCAGCTGGAAAGAGATGCCCTATAATCCTAACGACAGCAAGACTTGGCCTTCGGAGTCTGCGTGGAGAGAAGCACCGAGGTACAGGAGCCATACTAATGTAATGAGTGTCCTGAGAGTGGAAAACGATCAGGACATTCAGACACTAAAATCCTACATAAATGCCGGATATCTAGTTTCCATTTCCGTCGATGCTTACAAGTATGACTATCTTACAGCAAACGATGTCTGGAATTCAAACAATTACACCAATCCTAACACGAACCATGCGAACACAATCGTTGGCTACGATGACAATATGAGCAGTCAGTAATAGCTTTTCTTTCAAACTCTTTTCTCAGATGAAAAACAGCGGGGATTTCTCCCCGCTATAAGTTGCAACCTTAGAGTGTTGTAGGTTGCCGTCACTATCAAGATTCTCGTCCATATTGCATTTGCAGTACACCCAATGGGAAAATATATGCTTACTGATCACCGCACAAATTCAGCCGAAAAGAACGGAAACGACTCGCGGAATTTAACATGTTCTTTGGCCACAAAAGGGCACGGCTCTGATCATTTCAGGTCTTCTAATAAAGAGATTCCACACATTGCGAAACAAGCTTATCACCTGAATAGCAAAGAATCAGTATGGATTCGGCCTCTGTATTGGTCCAGAAAGAATTGATGTAAACATCTCCATTCGCTTCAGGTACCACTTCTTCGGGTATAGGAGTCTGAATATCCGGATCAATATTAGGATATATAAACCTGACTTTTGTTATTCTCAAATCCAGTTTCATAGTGACCTCATATTTACGACCCAGAAATAGATTCTCGAGAACAAATTTGAACTCTTTCGATTTAACTGCATTCATAAATCTGGCTTCGAGTTCTATATCTTTCTCCACGATGAAGCAATATTCGTTTTCTTCGCTCACAAGAAGCCCATCTTCATACCATCCGATAAACATATAACAGTCATTGGCCAGCGCTGTGACAACTATCTCCTCTCCGAATGTGAAAGAGCCACCGCCAGTTACTAATCCGCCTTCTTCAGGACTCGAAAAAACGTTTACTGCGTACTGATTGGCCCTGAACGTGGCTGTCACTTCTTTATTAGCATTCATTGTAATGCTTGCGGGATTCTGAGATCCTTCAAGATCTCCGCTCCAATTATCGAAGCTCCATCCTTGTGCAGGCTCAGCTGTTAATTCCACTATTTCTCCATGAAGATACTTGTCAAGATCAGGGCTCTTTTGTACGCTTCCGTTACCCAGAACATTTACTTCCAACTCATGAGTTTTCACTGCAAAGTTAGCCACAAGGGATCGATCAGTCGTCAAGATGAAAGAGTATTCTGGATCCAGACTAACCTGAGCTCCATCCTCCGTCCAGTTGATAAATTCATAGCCCTCATTGGGTGTAGCAATAAGGGTTACAACTTCTCCGTAGTCGAACACTCCTGCTCCTATAACTGATCCACCAGCTGCGGGATTAGAGGAAGCCGTGACTGTAAGCTTCATGATTGAGAAAATGGCAGTTACTGATCGATCTGCATTCATCGTAATATTTACTGGATTAGCATTACCAACTATCGCTCCACTCCAACCGGTGAAACTCCAGCCATCATCTGGAACAGCGGCGAGCTGAACAACTTCACCGTGCAGATAAGACGTTTTGTCCGGGCTTTTCACGATAGTGCCCTGACCGATTGTGTTCGTAGTGAGCAAGTAACTTTTCCTGGAAAGAGAGACATCTACCTGTTTGTTGCCATCCACGTTGATATCTCCGGTGATGTCATGGTATCCTGTTTTGCTTACGGTGTATGTCATGTTTCCTGGTGGGACATCCGAAAATACCGCCTTACCGTCTACATCTGTCATCTTTGCTTCGGAGTTAAAGGTTATTGAGGCTCCCTGAACCGCACCTTGAATATCATGAACATTGAAGGTTATGACATACAACGGTGCTGGAAGCACGGTAACATTTACTGTTCTCCGAGCCTTTTTGAACCCGTCTCTGGTAGCCTCGACAGTGATAGAGGTTTCGCCCGGTGCAACAGCGGTGACCAATCCTTCCGAAGAGACAGTAGCGATAGAATCGTTATTAGTTGAAAAAGAAACTTTTGAATCTGCAGGATTGACTGTATAAGCAATAAGAATAGATTCTCCGACAGCTATCTGAAGAGAGTCTGTTTGGATATTCAGTTTTACCACTTTGAGCACACAACCTTGAATTAGCATCATGAGAAGGGAAAATGCCAGGAAAATTCGGATAGCTCTTTTCATATGAATCTGCCCCTTTCCAGCAAAGGATACTTTCGCAGCTCTCTATACAGTATTCTACCATGGCAGTGAAAAGGTTGTTCATATGGAGTTTCAGCGTCTGGTAGTAGAAGAAACAGCGGGGATTTCTCCCCGCTGTAAATCAGAACTAACGAAATTAACTGTGCTACTCAAAAATCGCAGTTATTGTGGCATCCCCAGTGAGCTTGATGCTTATAGTTTTGCTCGTCAGAGAATTTGTAGTGGACACATCGCCTTCAAGAGTCCAGGTAACGAATATTCTATCTGGCGTCTGCCAAACGTTGGTTCGCTCAACGGCCTCAAGTGTATGGCTAACACAATAAACCACATCACTTGTTGTTGTTGAGTAACGTAATAATCCTCCGTCGAAAACTCTTACTCCGTCAAGGAGTATATCTGGGTTCGGAGTTAATAGTGTACCTGAATGACTACGTACGAAAACTACATCATAACTCTTGATCGTGAATCGTGCTTCGATATCGACATCCTCTGTAACTGTGAATGTATACTCTGTGTTCGTGCTTACAAGAGTGTCGTCGACAAACCAGCCGTCGAAGTCGTAACAGTCTGCGGGAGTGGCCACTACGGTGACTTCACTGCCACAATCGTAAGTGCCGCCTCCATCAACCACTCCGCCCTCTCCAGGCTCGGCGGATACCGTTACGTCGAAGTGCAGAAGTTCAAAAACGGCCTCGATGGTGGCATCCCCGACAATAGTGTAATATAGAGGATTATCAGAACTTGTCGATTCACCGCTTGGATCGCTGATCTGCCATTCCACGAATTCCCAGCATGGTGACGCTTCGGCTGTCAGTTCGACTATTGTACCTTTCTCAATATTGGCTCCGCCATTACCAGCCCAACCATCACCTTCCCAGGTAACATCCAGATTGAAGAATCCTTCGAAAGAAACCGTAGCCGTAGCCTCGTTGCAGCATACATCCTGAACTGCAAGCCAGGCTGTTCCAGGAGCTTCGGGATCATCCAAGAACCAGTAAATCGTGTTCTTCCACTTTTTACTTATGTACTGGTCTGTGAAGTCGTCCGGCACGAAGAAGTCTCCGGCCTGAAGGTCAAAGCGAAGCGGTTCAACGGCTTCCAGTCTTCCCTGGCTTACCCAGACAGATGCTATGTTGAAGCAATTGTCCGTCGCTTCCCAGCTTAATTCCAGGTAAGGATCTTCGTTTATATCGTATTTCACATCTCCAAACGAGAAGTCGATTATCTCCGGTGGTTTCGTGTCTATGTCATCTATTACGACTACTGCTTCAACCTCGTTGCCGGCTGCGTCCCAGGCCGTGAACGTGGCCACCAGTGTTGTTCCGCAATCGATTTCTCCAAAGCACCATGTTACCGTGCCGCTTATGGGCAGAGAACAATCACACGGTACGGAGATTTGCTTCTTCGCTTGTCCGTCGATTGTTCCGATATTCGCTTCTATCGTTCCTACCCACCATTCAATGCAGTTATCGTTGCATACCAAACAGTCTTCGCTTGTGATCTCCCAGGTGAGCGTTACACATTCGGCTTCACATGGCTCATATGGTTCGACTTCAAGTGAAATGTCCGGGGCCAGTGTGTCTATCTTGATCTCTGTCCCGTCGGATGTCTCTCCACAGGCATCCCATGCCGTGAAGGTTATTTCCGCCATCTGGCAGTCAAGTCCGGATATGTTCCATCTCCAGTTAGAATTACCCTGGCCATCCTCATCGTTCTTCCATGGAGCATTGGGATTCTGTCCGTAAGATACCCACTGCATGTTGGTTACATCCGGATCGGGGTCTACGTCTTCCCAGTGTTCAATATATCCGGCTGTCACTTCTATCACGAAGTCTTCAGGGCATCCATCGGTTGCTTCCCATGTGAGAAGTGTGGTCGGCGAGTTGTACACGACGTCGCATAATTCCTCCGGATCCGGCACCGGTTCCATGTCGAATTCCCACTCTATCAGTCTCGGCTTTACGTTGTCTATATTGTAGGTCGCCGTCGCTACCGTCTCGTTTCCACAGCTGTCGATAGCGGTTATTGTGAGCGTTATATCCACACAATCGAGATTCTCGAATGTCCATGTCGCATTTCCAGTAGGACCAACGAGTTTGCCGCCATTTCCATCCAATACCCGCGAAACCAAAGGCGTCGCGTCTAGCGTTCCATGGCTAACCTCGAGGATTACTTCTTCGATGCAGTTGTCTGTTACGTCCCAGTTGAATGTCGTGAATGTAGCGCAGTGATCCGGTTCGAGTATGTCCAGCTCTATCGAAGGCGCCATGTTGTCAACAAGAAGCGTAGCTTCTTTCGTCGTTGTGTGTCCGCAATCGTCAACTGCGGTTATCGTGTAGGTGAGTACTTCACAGTCTATCTCCGGCAGTTTCCACAGTACGTTTCCGGAACTGCAGTCGCCATCGCACTTCCACGTGAAGCAATCAATTCCCTCGTCGAGACAGCCCTTGGATACGTTTATCATCACGTAATCGAGGCAGTTCTCTTCAACTTCGTAGTAGATATTGACTGATCTGCCAGTTACGCAGTCTTCTTTGTCCACTCCAAAGTATTTTATTACCGGCGCCAGGTTGTCCACTGATATGGAATCGGTGTCGTATCCTACGTTCCCGCAAGCGTCGGTCGCGGTAACTGTCACTACAAGTTCGCAGCAGTCAACGGGATCCCAGGTCAGTGTCGCCGTGCCGCTAAGCCCGTCTTCACTGATCGAGACTTCTTTTGTTAATGTTGCATCAATACATGTGAATGTTGCATCAATATCTGTGAATGTTGCATCCTGGCAATCGGATATCGTCCAGCTGAATACCAGCGAAGTCGCTGTTGGGCTGCAGATATCTTCTCCAAGATCGAATTCAACCACAGGATCTACGTTGTCCACAAAGAAGGTCTCTGTCCAGGTCGTTGTGTTCCCGCAGTCGTCTTCTCCGGTTATCGTTATTGTGATGTCTTCACATTCGGTATTGGGGAATTCCCATTTCCATTTGCCATCGTCTTTGTAACCCAGTCCCTCGACGAACTGTCCTTTGTTAACCCAATCCCAAATGCCTTCTCCAATTTCTTCATAATGGAATAGGTTTCCGTGGGTTACGGCTATTGTGGTTCCATAGAAGCAGCTGTCGTAAAATTCCCAGGTCACTTTAGTGGACACTGTGTTGCATTCAACATCTACGTGTTTCACGTCAAGGTCTTCCGGAGGAACGTTGTCAATGTCGAACGTGTAGCACAGTTCGTAGAAGAGTTCGCATTCTCCACAATCTTCCGCCCATACTTTGACCGTTACGCACATCTCTTCACAGTCATAACCCGGGAAGTTGTATGTTACTGTGGCTTCGCCCGTGGTGAGTAGTTCGGCTTCTTTCGCGAATCTATCTTCTACAGTTCCCCAGCAGGCATACAGCTCTACCTTCGTTACGTTAAGTATGTCGAAGTAGTTGATCTTCACCGGGAAGGTCAGTGTCGTAGCATCGCACGGCACTTCTTCTGGATCGAATCCTATGAAGATTACATCGTTATTTGTGAGTCCGTTTATATCTTCTATCACAAGTGGCCATTCGTCAGTGTTCCCACAGTAGTCTTTCACTACCGCCGTCAATGTCGCATCGGCGCAGGCCACTGTTCCGAATTCCCACCAGAAGGTGATCAGATATTCGCATTCTCCCGGTACGAGTTCCTTGCTCACAAACTCCGGCTCTGTTTCGAATGGACCTTCTACAAGTATGTCGAAATATACAGGGTCCGGATTGCAGCAAGTCTTTACGTACAGATATGTGCCAGTGGCGTCGCAATCGAATTCTTCGTACCAGAAGTCAAGAATTTCGATTGCTCCTTCACTGTTGAGTACATATATACCTTCTGCGTAGTCCTTTGTCACTGATTTCGTAACGTTTGTTGCCTTTATCGCCAGCGGCTTGAAGGTGTTCAGCGATACCATCGGCGCTGTGAACGACGCCGTGTAGATGTCACCGTTCTTTTCGGCTACCTCTGTTTCGCCTTCAAATGTTATCTCCACTACTTCTGCGTTCTGCACTTCTACCGTTATTTCGAAGTCTGTGCCTTCACACACCGGATCTGGTTCGTAGCTGTAACCCACAATGTATGGAGAGAATTCCTCGACAAAGTTTGCCGTAATCGCTTTGTCTTCATCCATCACGATCGTCTCTTCTGGGTCGGAGCTTTCCAGGTCTCCCGTCCAGCCACCAAAGTACCAGCCGGTTCCCGCCAGCGCCGTCAGCGAGACTTCCGTTCCCTCTTCATACAGCAGCTCTTCAGGATCGACTGTTACTTCCCCGTCTCCAACTACCGTCAGGTCAAGGATATACAGCGACTTCCCGTTGAGTATGTTGAAGAATCCGCCTTCACAGATTGCAAGCGCGTAGTTCGGGAGTCCGAGTGTGTCAAGCGTATCCTGTGTCAGGTCATACTTCGGGTTGTTTGGATATGTTGCGAAGTCCCAGATCCACGCATCTTCTCCCGACTGAATTACAACATAAGAATCGTTCACAAGTATTACGTCAATGAGCAGCTCGACCTTCTCTGCGAATGTCATGTTCTCAAGGCATTCGAGAGAGTAGAAGATAAGCTCGTCGTCTATGAGTACGTAGATTCCCGTCTTGTCTTCCACCGCTGCCATGTCGAATGTTGACTTTGTTTCCTCAAGCGTAACTGTCTTCTTTAGAAGCTCCACACCCCTGGAGTCTCTAACTGAGAGTGTCACTTCGCCTGTCCCAGTGTTCGCGAAGAATTTCGATTCGGCCTTGCCTCCACTCAGTGCCACGGAAGGCATACCGTTGTCGAATTCGACAACCGCCGCATCCTTTACTCCCTTCACATCGACGCTGAAAGCAAACTCACTGATTCCCATGAGTGAAATCTCACGGGTCAGAGTGAATTTGGCATCAATCGAGGGTTCTCCGCCAAGTTTGAAACATGCAGGCAAGAAAAGCGTTAGTACGACTATTGCCAGTACGAGACCGTAGAAACCCTTGCGTTTAAGCATGCAAACTCAACCTCCTTTTTAGGTTCAACTCAATCATAACAAAGACTAACTTGCAAAACCTGTATTCCATAAACACTACTTAGTACTCTCTGGAACCAATAACAAACTGATACTAAGGAAGATCAATGTTTCTCTCAGCTATTTTATCGTCCGCACCGTCTTTAGCCATGACGTCAACTCTGTTCAATACCGAAGCTACAAAGACACGGAACTCATAAGTGCCAAGACCCGGAACTGCAAAGGGATTACCTTCAATAACCTGTATTTCTCCATCCGCGACGAACTCGATGGAAGCACAGAATGGCGAATTAACAACCACGGTGAATTTGTACTCGGAAATACCCAGGATCGGATAATCAGCGACAAACTCACAGGTTGCCTCTATAACTTTCAGGAGATCGAAGTTCTTTGAAACCAGCAGCTCGGCACCGCTGTATGCCATAACGGTTATTTCTTCGGCATCGAAATCTACGGAGTTCATCTCTATGTCTATTACTCCACCGACTGGAACGGCCATTGCAGGTATCGGTTCGGCCTCTGGATTGTCGGGGTAGGAGAACTCTACTCTATCGATATTGTCTGAGACTTCGATATGAACATCATAAATAACTGCGGAAGGCAAAGACCATTCTCTCTTTGGAGTAAATGTCGCAACCTTCAGGAAGGCTTCGCTATAATCCAGCTCCACCACTATCTCTGCCAGAAGATTACCATCGGCCGTGAAGGCTCTTATCAAAAGGAAATCCGCATCGTCAAGCGTGAAGAAATTGACGATATTGGCTACTCCACCGACTACTGGCGCTTCGGGAACAGGAAGCTCAGTATCGTCGTCAGGATAGGAGAACTTCAGTAGAGTGACTTCCGGATCGACTTCGATATGTGCGTCGTATCTATTTCCCAGCGGACTCTGAGCCTGGAAATCAAAATCGGTTACAAAGAAGACCTGCTTGAAAGTAGCGTCTATGGCATGATTGTCACGTATATCTTCAAGATTGTAGGTCTTATCGGTTGTATCTTGATAACCGACTACATCGACGGGAGCCCCATCGACCGTTACCTGGTCAACACCGTAACCCTCGTCGGGAGTGAAAGTGAACAGAAGATCATCTCCACAATCGACTACCGTTTCGCCTTCGGGATCGACTGCTCCGTTTTCTCCGGCTGTTGAAGTAACCACGTAGGTCTTGATGGTGAAAACCGCTACCAGGTCAACATCTTCTGTGACTGTGAAGGTGTACTCTGCATCTTCGCTGACGAGAGTTTCACCCACAAACCAGCCGTCAAAGTCGTAACAGTCTGCGGCAGTGGCTACTACGGTGACTTCACTGCCACAATCGTAAGTGCCGCCTCCATCAACCACTCCGCCCTCTTCGGGCTCGGCAGTGACGGTGACCTCGAACGTCTTAAGCGTGAAGACCGCTACCAGGTCAACATCTTCTGTGACTGTGAAGGTGTACTCTGCATCTTCGCTGACGAGAGTTTCACCCACAAACCAGCCGTCAAAGTCGTAACAGTCTGCGGCAGTGGCTACTACGGTGACTTCACTGCCACAATCGTAAGTGCCGCCTCCATCAACCACTCCACCCTCTTCGGGCTCGGCAGTAACGGTGACTTCGAACGTCTTAAGCGTGAAGACCGCTACCAGGTCGACATCTTCTGTGACTGTGAAGGTGTACTCTGCATCTTCGCTGACGAGAGTATCGTCCACGAACCAGCCTTCGAAGTCGTAGCACTCATCTGCTTCGGCAGTTACTGTCACTTCTTCTCCGCAGTCGTAAGTGCCGCCTCCATCAACCACTCCGCCCTCTTCGGGCTCGGCAGTGACGGTGACCTCGAACGTCTTAAGCGTGAAGACCGCTACCAGGTCAACATCTTCTGTGACTGTGAAGGTGTACTCTGCATCTTCGCTGACGAGAGTATCGTCCACGAACCAGCCTTCGAAGTCGTAGCAGTCTGCGGGAGTAGCCACTACCGTGGCTTCAGTTCCATAAGCGTACACGCCGCCGCCAGTAGCTGTTCCGCCTTCTTCAGGTGTGACACTAACAGTGACAGTGTACTCCTGGCGGAAGTGCGCTACGAAAGCCCTGTTAGCGTTGACAACAAACTCGAGCGGATTGTCTGAACCAATTGGGGCTCCATTCTCAGTCCACTCAACGAACTTGAATCCCTCAGCAGCTACTGCTGTTAGTGAAGCTGTATCACCAAAAAGATATGAACCGGTACCTGTTACAATGCCACCATTTTCAGGGTCAACCGAAGCTTCTATATTGAAAGATTTCTTAGCAAAAAAAGCAGTCGCCAATATGGAATCTTTCAACTTGATTTCTTTAACGCTTTCGTTAAAGCTTCCCAGACCCTCAACTTCCCATTTCTCGAAATCATAGCCTTCTGCTGGCGTCGCTGTAAGTGTCACAATAGTCCCATACTTGAAAACGTGGGCACCTACATCAGGATCAGTTTCCCCTAAGCCCTGGATAGCCACAGTAAGAGTTACGTCAATCTTTTTTAGACATCCAGTCAGGAGAAAAGCAAGGCCAATAAACAGAATAAGAATCAGGAGAACACGAGACCGTCTTGCCACCTTGAACACCCCCTAAGAAGCGTTTGTTTGTCACGGTTTATATTTCCACGAACAACATCAATGATATCGTTTGAGTATTTTGAACTTTGCACCACAAACGCACACAAGCACCATTCTGATTTTATCACGTTTACAGAATCCATGTCAAATAAAATCCTCTATATTGTCTAAGGATAAAAACTCTCAATCCAGAATGCAGTACTCATCTTGAAAGATATTATACACTGTAGCTTTTCAAATACCAAACTAATATCCACTCAAAGACCGCTATATCTGAAGATTGAGTTTAACGAAAATTCTTGTAAGAAGTGTTGTTTAGCAGTCTTGAAATAGGACTCTATGGACCATCTGTTGAGATAATACAGAAAGATATCTGATATGCCCCCAAAAGTGAGACAAGTATAAAGAGAAAGTGTTGAATAAAGAGCTTTTCAATAGTGATGATTCACTGTGAATCATCACTTGCGAATCAGTAACTGAGAATACGGAGTCTGATCGGCGTTTCATAAGCGATGCTCGAATGAGGTTGAGATCGAGCATTCTAAGGCATTCATCTTCGAATCTGGCATTGAATGACTCGCTGAAGCCATTCTGTTGCGGTTTGCCCTTCTCTATGAATTCATGCCTTATCCTAATCACTGGAAATGAACTGAGAGCTCAATAATCTCGAGATGGAGGACTGAGAAGAAGAACAGAAGGTGACCAGTCCGCTGGTGTCCTTGTGAGCGGACAGGAAGAGAGAACAGGAATACCCTTCAACAAACCTTCTCTGCTCTATACGGAAGAAGCGAACTGAACCGATGACATCCGAGATAATCTGTGATATATTCGTTGTGGGCATGAAATCATCCTTTCGTATGGTCTGATCACCACGAATATACGATGATTTCATGCCTTTTTCAATGACCCTGTTCTATTTCCTTCTTTCTGTAAAGTCAATACGCATTAGGTTGAGTAACTAAAGCGGATTTGGTGGTATAATTATTAACAATCTATACTTGACAAACTTTGTATGAATAACGGGGTGGCTGGATGAAAAAATACCTTCTG
>ERZ795052.3396-NODE-3396-length-17629-cov-6.210140_pt1 | contig 17629 bp, 14 predicted proteins | sample MGYA00375136_ERZ795052 | MGnify/ENA primary metagenome ERZ795052 (study PRJEB30181, sample SAMN05720156) | activated sludge metagenome | isolation source: Anaerobic digester | place: Japan | collected 2015-05-26 ... | reverse complement strand
CTTTAAATATTTCCTGTAGGGTTGAAATAAGGAGAGATTTGCCAAAACGTCGTGGCCTTGATAGAAAAAAATATTTAGAAGTTGTAATCATCTTGTAGATAGGCTCTGTTTTATCTACATAGATCATGTCACCTTTAATTAGATTTTCGAAACTGGACTCGCCTATGGGTAATTTTTTTAGCTTCATAGTTGTAAAATAGCCCTGCTGTAGTATATTTTTCAATGAATTTATTCAGAGTTTTTTATCTTTTTGAAAATTTTTTTGAATTGCTCTTGATTTATCTAAATATCATTTACAAAAATATCAGAAACTTTTTTAAAGTAAATGCAATATTTTAAAGAGCATTTTAAAAGTCAGGTATTTTTTTATGAGAACTACGATTAATATAGGGATAATTGGATTTGGAACGGTCGGTTCTGGGGTTTACAATCTGATAAAAGAAAATTTTGAAACTATTGCCATAAGATCTGGCGTTGAGTTGAAGGTGAGGGCTATTTGCGATCTTGAGCTTTCCCATGTGAGAGAAAACGCACCGGACGTTTTTGTAACAGAGAGCTGGAGTGATATAACATCAGATCCTGATATTGATATAGTTGCTGAACTCATAGGTGGAACAGAACCTGCTCTCTCTATAATAAAGGATGCTCTCAGGAAGGGTAAGAATGTTGTAACTGCCAATAAAAAACTTCTTGCAGAAAGAGGAGCAGAGATTTTTGAAACAGTGGTTGAAACAGGCAATTCTATTGGATTTGAAGCTGCAGTGGGTGGTGGGATACCATGTATTTTAACCTTAAAGAAGGGAATGGTGGGAAACCAGATAAGATCAATAGTCGGAATTTTAAATGGGACAACAAATTATATACTGACGCGAATGGCTGAAGATGCTTTAACCTTTGCAGATAGCCTTAAAAATGCGCAGACTCTGGGCTTTGCAGAGGCTGACCCTACCTTTGATATAGAGGGTGTAGATGCAGGTCATAAGATAGCTATACTGGCGATGCTTTCCTATGGGAGATCAATACCCTTTGAATTAGTTCCCATAGAGGGGATAAAGAATATAAGCCCCATTGATATTTCTTATGCAAAGGATGTAGGTTATGTCATTAAACTCCTCGGGATTGCAAAATTGATTAATGGCAAGCTGGATATAAGGGTGCACCCGACAATGATCCCAAAAGGGCATCCACTGGCTTCTATCAGAGATGAATTCAACTCTGTATTGTTTGAAGGAGACATGACAGGTCCTGTTATATTAAATGGTAAAGGAGCCGGGAGTCTGCCAACTGCTTCTTCTGTAATAAGCGATATAGTTCAACTATCCTCAAAGAGGGATTACCCTGGTAAGTTCATTGGCAAGGCTGAGGTTATGGCTCCTGAGGATAGAATTTCAAGGTATTACATCAGGCTTTATACAGAGGATAGCCCTGGAATATTATCTCAGATCTCTGGCGTTTTAGGGAAAAATAATATATCCATAGCCTCTGTTATTCAAAAGGAGGTTGATGAGAAGTTTGTCCCTCTCATTATTGTTACTCATGAGGCCAGAGAGAGTGATATGTTGAAATGTATTGATGAGATACAGAGCTTTTCTTTTGTTAAAGAAAGAATAGTATTTATTCGTGTAGAAGACTTTAAGAAAGGAATGAAATAGCCATGAGTGAGTTTAGGGCAGAATTTAGATGCTTTGAAGGATGCAATGAATCCTATCCACTTGATGAGGTGGTTTATAGATGTAAAAAGTGTGGTGGACTCCTGGAGGTTTATCACGATTTGGACAAATTGAAAAGACATAGCGGTAGTTACTGGAGGGAGCTTTTCCAGAGCAGAAACGGCACTACAAAGTGGCCCTATGGAAGCGGAGTCTGGAGCAAAAAGGAATGGGTTATTCCAGATATAGATGACGATAGCATTGTATCTATGTATGAGGGAAACACAAATCTCTTTTGGGCTAAGAGATTTGGGGCTATGTTTGGGATGAATGATTTATGGGTTAAGATGTGCGGTAATAGCCACACAGGATCATTTAAGGACCTTGGTATGACTGTTTTAGTTTCCATGGTAAATGATATGATAAGAAAGGGTAAACCTATAAAAGCTGTGGCCTGTGCCTCTACAGGAGATACCTCTGCAGCACTGGCTGCTTATGCTGCCTACGCAGGAATACCCTCCATAGTCTTTTTGCCTCAAGATAAAATCTCCACAGCGCAGCTTGTTCAGCCAATGGCCAATAATTCAATAGTAATATCCCTTGATACAAATTTTGATGGCTGCATGAAGATAGTTCAGGAGATAACAAAGGATAATTCAATATATCTTGCAAACTCAATGAATTCTTTGAGAATTGAAGGCCAAAAGACAATATCTGTTGAACTTGTTCAACAGTTTGATTGGGAGGTGCCAGATGTAGTGATTATACCTGGCGGAAATCTTGGCAATGTCTCTGCTCTTGGCAATGGTTTTAAAATGATGCTGGAGTTGGGGCTTATTACAAAGAAACCCAAAATTGTCCTTGCTCAGGCTGAAAACGCTAATCCTCTATACAGATCCTATCTTAAGGGTTTTAAGGACTTTGCTCCAATAACCCCTCAAAAGACATTGGCCTCCGCTATTCAGATTGGCGATCCTGTCTCTGTTAAAAAGGCAATTAAAACTTTAATTGAATTTGATGGAATTGTTGAGCAGGCAAGTGAGGATGAGCTTGCCAATGCAGCAGCTCTGGCTGATAAAACAGGTATGTATTGTTGCCCTCATACTGGAGTTGCCCTTGCTGTGCTCATAAAGTTACTGGAAAAGCAGGAGATATCCAGAAATGATAAGGTGGTTGTAATATCCACTGCCCATGGATTGAAATTTTCTGAGTTTAAAGTAGGATATCACGAAAAGACTCTTGCTGCTGTTGATGCAAAATATGCCAACAGACCTATATTACTTGAACCTTCAGTTGATAAGGTAAGAGAGGTCCTTGAGCGGGAATTTGCCGCAAGGGCTGAAATTTAGTGAAGCCAATTGCCCTGAATAGCTTATAGGCTTTTCAGGGCTTTTTGCATTTTAAGCAATATTTTTTTATTGAAGAGAGCCCCTTCTAAAAGCCCCCTGTATAGAAATTCAGATTTTTTTGCACTATTGGCCTCCTCTCCATCTATATGGTAGCCCTCTGTAATTGTGTGAATTACCCTCTGTATGGAAAAGCTTATCATGTCTTTTGAATCTTTTTTTGACTCTATAAATCTATCAATCTCATCAAGCCTTTTTATAATATACTTTACTTTCCCTGGGTCCTGTTTGTCGGTTCCTTTTTCTATCATTTGGGAGAGTTCCATCGAAAGGTTAATGGCTCTTTTTAGAGAAGGGATTAATTCTTCCACTTCAAAAAGCATGGTGGAAATCTTTTGCATAAATTCATCTGTAAGCTCCTTTTTTATGAGATTGGAGCTATCCAAAATTTCATCGATCTTGCTTTTTATGTCAAAGGCAGGGGTATTCAATTCTATATCACTGTCATGGATATGTTTTATTCCATTGAGCAAAACCCCATCTCTTGAGGCATTTATGATCTCTGGATCTCTGCGGGATTCAAACCACTTAATAAAAATGATCATCTTTTGATTTGTATGAATAGCCTTCCCGTTGATTCCAGGTAAAAATATTTTTGGCAAAAATGTTAACTGTCTTCTGTTGAACATCTCTGCATTTGAGATTCTGTTGGTTTTATTATGGATCTGTTCATCAAGGTAAGAGCCCTTAGCATGAGCAAGCCCCTTTGTAAAGGCAAGATCCTGACCTGCAAGAATTATTGGATAGGCACCAAGTCTCTTTGCAAAGTCATAGGCATTTGTTGAAACAGAGCCCCCATGGCACATTTCTCCCTTATCGCCAGAGGAGTTTTCAATCCATTTCATCATCTCAAAGGCAATGGATGTCACTGTAGTTTTCCCTTTAAAAAAACGAAAGACCGATGGATGAACCATTGGATCTGCAACAAGAACAGTTTCCGTATTATCGGTGCCTTCAAAATATCTGGCGTTTATAACTTGAGGATCCACAGAGATGCAAAAATGAGGAGTGATCCCATGATTGATAAGTATTCTGTAGGATGTATCAACTGCTATTATAATTGCTTTTTTTGAATTTTCTTTTATAAATTTTAAACTATCAGAAAGAGATGGGCCTGCTGCTGCTATTATCGCAGGGACCCCATCAAATTTATTATAGAATATTTTTGCACCAGGGCTATTGATGAAAAATGGGAGATTTCTGGCAATATTGGAACACCATAGCTTTTCAAATTTTGCAAGAGTGGCAATATTCACATCCTTTGTTGATATATATGATTTAAGGAGGGACAGAATGTTATTGTAATAGTCGGGATATATCTGATGAGATCCCCTGTGCATTACAAATAATATGTTTGCCGATGCTTTTCCTTTCAAGAAGGATAAAATACTATCCTCTGAAGGGTCACAGAGGATCTGGAGTTCCTTTATTTTCAGTATGTCATCAAAGTTATAAACCTCAAAGGCTTTCTGGATTATAAGTGGATCTTTTTCTATAATTAAAATTTTGGAAATTCCGTCATGTTTTTTTAAAATCTCACGGATATGATAACCAAGCCCAAATCCTAAGATTATAATTAAATCTCGATTAGCAGGATCTATATCTGCAACAAATCGCTCAGCCTCTTTTAGCGGATCAATTTTGCTGTGAATAAAGAGATTTCTTCCATTGTCAGAGGATACACTTATTGAGTAGCTGCCGTTTTTGCATGATACAAGGCTAACGTGGGTTCCCTTTGCCAGAGTAATTTTTTCTGCAATCTCTGGCGCTTTCGATTTTAGTATAGATATATTGCTTTGAAATATTTTATCGTTCATATTCATTTCAAGATTATAAAAACAGAATCATTTTTATTAAGTTTTGTTCCAGCAGAAGGTTTTTGGGCAGCAACTCTGCCGTAACCTTTGACATAGTATTTAATGTCATAGTGCAAGGTTAAATCCTGTAAGACTATAGATGCTTCAGATATAGTCATTCCTGATAAATCTGGCATTGTTGTATAATCCATTCTTTGCATCCCTTGAGATGTCTTTTTTACTCTCAGGTTTGAAATATCTTTGCCCCCAAGCCCAAGATAAGGTAGAGTCCTTTCCACTATATTCATAAAGACAGGTGCAGCAATCACTCCTCCAGTTTTTTTATCTCCTGGATCGTCAAATACCACAAGCATTGTGATAACTGGATTATCGTAGGGAGCTATTCCTATAAAAGATGATATGTTTCTGTTGGAATAGGCTCCTGTGTCTGAGCTGAATTTTTGGGCTGTTCCGGTTTTCCCTGCTATCTGGTAGAAGGCAGAATCAGCCCTTTTGCCAGTTCCTCTTACAACAACATCACGCATGGAGGCAAGAGCAGCTTTTGCTACAGAAATATTTATAACCCTCCCTTTGGAGGTGGGGAAAAAAGAACGAGTGGGGCTTCCATCCTTTTTTGAGATCTTCTCAATTATTGAGGGGGACATATAAACCCCATCATTTGCTATTGCATTACAGGCTGCTGTAAGCTGTATTGAGTTTACAGATATTTCATGCCCTATTGATAGGGAGTATTTGGAAAGACCTGACCACTGCTTAACAGGCCGCAAAATCCCTGTGGCCTCTCCTGGAATCTCTATGCCTGTTTTTTCTCCAAAACCAAATTTTTTTAGCATTTCATAAAAGGCAGTCTTATGGAGAGGTTGAACTGCCTGAATCATTCCTGCATTACATGAATAAGCAATAATGTCTCTTATGGTAACATTCCCATGCTTGTGGAGGCAGTTTATGTGGACATCATTTATATCAACATAACCATCACAGAAATATCCCTTTTGTAAAGCCTCTGGGTTGTTTTCCATAAGAGCAATAAGAGCCATTACTTTGAAAGTTGAACCTGGTTCAAAGGCATCTACAAAGGAGAAGTTGTTTAACTGTTCCCTTGAGATAAGAGTTAAGTTGTTTGGGTTAAAAGATGGTTTCTTTGCAAAGGCAAGAATTCGCCCTGTTTTGACTTCCATTATTATAACAGCACCCTGCCGTGCATTGGTGGATTTTATTGTCTTTGAAAGCTCTTCCTCTGCTACATGTTGTATAAATCTGTCAATTGTGAGAGTAATGTCCTTTGGCTGGTAAGCGGGATAATCGGTTTCATCGTTTACTATTTCATCTTTTCCCGAGAGTATTTTATCAAAGTTATATTCAATCCCCTCAAGACCATTGTTGTCAACACCAACAAAGCCGATGATATTTGAGGCAAGATCGTTATAGGGATATACACGGCGGTATTCTTTGCGCAAATAAATTCCCTTAATTTTTAGGGATTGGACCTTCTTTATAGTTTCTTCATCGCATTTTCGCAAAAGCCATACGAATTTTTTATTTGAGGTGAGCTTATCTTTTATTTCTGAAACTGGAATTCCAAGAACAGATGAGAGATTAAAAATATTGCTGTCGGTTTTTTCCACTTCAGCTGGATTAGCAAAGACAGAATTATATTCTATGCTCATGGCAAGGTGATATCCGTTTTTGTCAAGGATAAATCCTCTGCCATTATCCTTTGGTTCTTTTTGAGAAAGTATAATTTTTTCAGAAAAGTGCAGATTAAAAATCTTTATTATGAAAAGAAGGACTATTATAATAAAAAGCAGAGCTGTTGCATAAATTCGTTTTTTGAAAACTTCTTGATTCAAAGCAACAGACTCCGCATTTTTTATTTTATGAGCCCAAGTCTTGTGAAGTCACCTTTTAGAATTTGCTCTGTATTCCAGTAGAGAATAAAAGCCTTCCCTTTAATTGCAGTTATATCAAGGTAACCAAAATATCTGCTGTCTGATGAGTTAGTTCTGTTATCTCCAAGAACTATTACCTTGCCCTCAGGGACTATACCTTCAATATTATTATTTTTTGTAAGAGGGAAGTCTCTGTAATCTGTAATCTTGCCGAGAGTATAGGGCTCATCTAACTTCTGGCCGTTTATGAATACATAGCCATCTTTGATATGGAACTCGTCCCCAGGGAGAGCAATACATCTTTTTATATAATCCTTGTGTTTTTCCTTTTCAATTGGGGGGGTAAAGATCACAATATCGCCCCTTTGTATATCCCTCAGGGAAAGGGCTTTTATGTGGATGGGGGCTTTCATTCCAAGCATCTTTGGTATAATGGGGCCATAGGTTATTTTCTCTACAAAGAGATGATCCCCCACCTGAAGGGTTTCTTCCATGGAACCTGTGGGTATATAGTAAGCCTGAATGACATATTGAATTATATGCACAGCAAGAACAAGGGCTACTGTAATGGCATCGACAAATTCCCATATTTTTTTATATATGGCAGTTCTTTTAGGAGCCATATCCTGCAATAACAAAACTAAAGCCTCTCTGCCTTCTTCTGAGAGAAGAACTCTTGGGAAGGAGGTGGCTGCAAATTTTTCTCTTATGAGGAGATTGCCCAGTGGATTGATTTCAAAATATATAATTTCCTCTGCAGGAATTTTAAAAACAGCTGAGGCATTTTTTATCTCAACAAAGGAGTTTGTGATTCTTATGTATCCACCTTTATATTTTTTATATTTTATGATGTGATTTATAAATCTAAAGATGTAAAAGGTAGTTGCAAGACCTCCTACAAAATAAACTGGCATAAAGGGTGTTTGGACAAAGGGAATGGCAACAGCTAAGAATAGGGTAGAATAAGGGAAAAGTATTAAATATAATATTCTTTTAGCAAAGAATTTAACAGCATCATTACCAGAGATTATGTTAAAAGTTGAATCTACTTCCCTGGATTGATCGAATCTTAAAAATTGTATCATTTATGACTCCTTAACATGGGAACAATACGTGATTTTTAAACTTAGAGAGTAAAATTGCAATAAAAGTTAAAGATAAAATACAAAATTTATTGCATAATTATACGTATACATTTAAAATAGTATTAATTAAGTGTCTACAATTTTTTTATGAAAACTATAGATGACATAATAAAAAGAATTCAGCCTTCTAAGCAGACGGATATTCTTTCTTTTCTCAATTTAAAAAAATTTTCCGAATCCAAAGTTAAGGAATCACTTCTGAATATATTTACTCTGTGCAGACTCCTTTCTTCTTTGAGCAAAGATGAGCTGAAAATTTTTAAACAGGTCTATATTAACCCTGATGGCATTTCTATTGGTGACTTGCAAAAGTTTTCTTCAATAGATGCTGACGAAATAGAGCGGATCCTTGCAAATTTAAATTCCCTTCTGTTAATCCATATAATAAAAAATCGGCAGATGCTCAACAAGAAGATGGATAGGGCTTTTCCTATACAGGAGATTGCAGATATAATAAATCTCTCTGATATTGAGGATATAAAGAGACACCTTGAGCTTTGTCTTAAAAATCTTACAGAAAAGGCAGATAGCCCACCACCAGTAAAGGCACTTGATGAAAAATCAGTCGCAATTATGAAAATAATAGCAGAAAGAGGCTCTGTTATCTCTGTAGATAGGCTTTTGACACTGATGCCTCTTCAGGAGCTTGACAGGAAGATAAATGAATTGCTCCAAAAGGGGCATCTCATTGCTTTTAATATAATCAGCGATATACATAAGCCCTATATAGCAATTTCAGAAAAATCAATAGCCTACATAGCTTCTTTATGCAAAAAAGGTAATCTCCCAAAGGATGTCCATGTCAGAAATAACTATAACCTTCTGGTTTCCATCTTAAGGACTTATGATGTAATTTCCTCGTCCGGGCTTTTCCTTACAAAGCAAAACAGGTTTAGAAAAATCGACATTAAAAAAATAGCAGATAGCATAATATCCCTTAAAACAGTAACAGGGGAGGATTTTCCTGAGGAGGAGAAGGCTCATCTTGCTATGTCACTTCTTAATATTCTTGGTTGTCTTCGCGTTGATAAAGATATAGGAGTTATATCATTAAAAAATATTTCTGACAGAATACAGGAACCACTCTTTTTGCTCAAATCCATTTTTACAAAGCTTTATAAGGGAATTACGCCAGAGGATGTTTTTTGTGGAGATTTTAAATTACCAGATTTTTCTTATATAAACTTACTTGCCCGTATTTTAACAAAGACCTCTCATTTTCAGTTGAACTATCTCAGAATTTGTTTTCTCATTGGAAGCGCCTCAAATTCCTTGAGGGAGCTTGAGGAATTCCTTGCTCTAAGTGAAGACAGGATGGATGAAGAATTTTTAAGGGCAGTGAATTTTTTAGTTCTCTGTGGAATTGCTGCAGTGGAGGAGGGGAAGATCTTTTTAACAGAGGAAGGTAACAGGATCTACCTTCTTATGTCTGGCAAAACCTTAAAGGAACAGAGGGAACTGGCAGAAAAAAAATTCATCCATATAAATCCTGATTTTACTTTGATGATTCATCACAGAGAGGCCTCCCCTGATATTATCTATAAGGTTATGAGTTACATAGAGATAATAAAAGAGGATGTTGTCATTGAAGGGGCTATAACCAAAAATTCTATAGTCAGTGCAGTTAAAAGAGGGATGAATATCGAGCTTTTCCTTGATGTCTTAAAGAGTAATTCACGGAATGAAATTCCCCAGAGCCTTGAATTTCTTATAAAGGATTGGACTCAGCAGACCATAAGCATAAAAATTACAAGGCCTGTGGTGCTCTATTCAAGCCATGGCAATTTTATTGATGAAATTCTATATAGCAATTATGCAAAGGCTGTGATAGCACGAATATCAGAGAATTATTGCATAATTAAACAGGATTCTATAGATGACATAGTCAAGTTTTCAAAAAAATATGATATAATCCTCACAGTTTTTGAAGATGAGGAGGGCTAATCAACAACCTTTATCTTTGTTGGAAAATTCCAGTTCATAAATTCCTGTAATGCCTTAATAGTTTTATCCTGAACAAAATAGAGCTTGCCATTGAGCTTAACCAAGCCACCCTTGTAATGAGTGTATTTCATCTGATGGTCAACCCATCCAACGAGCTCTACCTTTTTCCAGTTATCTGTAGTTTTTAAAACAGGCAGCTTTCGGAGGTGAAGTTCCTTTATCACTCCATCTTTGACGGATTCTGCTAAGATTTTTTCCCACTCCATAGACATCTTTAAATAACCCTTTATTTTTTCCTTTTTAGTTCTTCATTTTTTTTTAAGTTTAGCTATTTCTTTTTCAAGTTCAACTATATTTTTTTTGAGAGCCTTTATTTCTTCATGAAGTTGTATTGCCTCAAGTCGACCAAGCTCCTCAACGCTTTCTCTTGCATCTATAATCTTTTTTGCTTCATGGAGTTCCTTTGAAGAAAAGTCAATGAGATTCTCCTGGGCAGATATAGTGCTTTTGGCATCAATGAGTTCTTTCCGCCTTAGATCTGCCAGCAGCTCTTCAGCCTTTATTCTATCTTTCATTGAGATATATTCATTTTTTCTAAAAAGAGCAATGTTTCTTATGGATTCATTGAGGCTGAGTTGCTCTTGGAGTAATTTTTTTTCCAGGTCAAGAACTTTTAAAAAGAGATCTCTCTCTGTAGAGAAGTCGCTATCACCAGAGCCTCTGAGATTTATAATATGTTCAAGAATTCCAATGCGTGATTCAGATTCCTTTGACAGAAGGCTCATCATGTTTCTGTATCTGTCAACAAGGACAGTTTTTTCTATAAGGAGAGAGAGGTTTACTGAGTCAACAGGCCTCATGATAAAGTCATAATTTTTTAAATTACAATCTGAAAGAGGTATATCCGGATTATCTACTAAGATTAGCTTTATAGCTTCATCAAAGCCTTTATAGGTCAAAAGATTTTCAAGGACATAAGATAGCTTATTGGAGTCTATATCTAATACAACAACACAGGGATGGGGAAAACTTATGTTTTTTGTATCTTTATAATTCACCCACTTGGTAGAAAAACCATATTTGATGAGGCTTGAGAGTATTTTATTTTCTTCATTTTGTTGTGAAATATAGATTATTTCAGTGTCAGTCATAAAATTACCTTTGAAGTTTGGATCTTAGACTCAATCATAGAGTTATCATAATTAAATTGGGAAGCAGTTACAACTATTTTTTTATCTATAGCGGAAAATAATTAAAGCTAACAGTTGTAATTTTATCAAAATTAAATCTTGACACCTCTTTCAATAAGGCTAACTTTTCCTTCAAAATAGGAGGTTTTTATGTTTCCTTTTCAAATGCCTGGAGGAGGTGAGCTTCTCCTTATAATAGGAATTGCACTTTTACTTTTTGGAGGCGATAAAGCTCTTGAAAAGGCAAAGAGCCTCGGCAAAGAAGTCCATAACCTCAAAAAAGACGTTGAGGACATAAAAGAAGAAGTAAAAGTTAAAATTATAGATAAATAAAGAATTTCTGTAAAATCTACAAAGTCAAATAAACCTTATCAATAAAGAGGAAAAAAGTGGATTATTATGTAATTAAGGGTGGTAAAAAGTTAAAGGGCGAGGTGGAAATTTCAGGAGCCAAAAATGCAGCTCTGCCTATAATAGTTGCAAGCCTTCTGGCAGATGGAGAGACTGTTCTTAAAAACGTGCCAGATCTCATGGATATAAGAACAATGATCAGGGTAATTGAATACCTTGGTGCAGAGACTGAATTTGACAGAGAGAAAAATACCCTCAAGATAAGAGTAAACTCCATCAAAAATTCAGAGATGCCCTATGAGCTTGTGAAGACCATGAGGGCTTCTTATTATGTTATGGGGCCATTGCTTGCCCGTCTTGGTGAGGCAGATGTGTCCCTGCCAGGGGGCTGCGCCATAGGTGAGAGGCCTGTGGATATTCATCTGGCTGGCTTTGAAGCAATGGGAGCTGAAATAAGGCTTGAACATGGATATATAAAGGCAAGGGCAAAGGATGGATTAAAGCCAGCAACCTTTGTTATGAGACAGGTCTCTGTAGGTGCAACTGCAAATTTGATGATGGGAGCTGTTTTTTCAAAGGGAAAGACCATACTGGAAAACTGTGCAATGGAGCCAGATGTAGTTGATTTAGGAAATTTTTTGAATAAAATGGGAGCAAAAATCACAGGCCTTGGCACAGAAAGAATTGTAATTGAGGGAGTAAAAAAGCTCAAAGCCATAACCTATAGCGTTATCCCTGATAGAATTGAGACAGGGACCTATCTTTTAGCCGGTGCAATAACAAGAGGTGATGTAACAGTAAAAAACTGTATACCTGAGCACGTGGGAGCCTTAATAGATACCCTAAAATATGCAGGGTTCAATCTTGATGTAAAGGAAGATTCCATCAGAGTTTCCAATGGCAAAAACCTCAGGGGATTTATGATTAAGACACTGCCCTACCCTGGTTTCCCAACGGATTTACAGGCGCCTTTAATGTCTCTGGCAACTACTATCCCTGGAATAAGTGTTATTATAGAGACTATTTTTGAAAATAGATATACTCATGTTGGTGAGCTAAGGAGGATGGGCGCTGACATTACACTGGAGGGCAATATCGCCATAGTAAAAGGGGTTAAGCAGCTAATGTCTGCACCTGTAATGATGTCAGATCTCAGGGCAGGGGCAGCTCTTGTTCTGGCAGCTTTAGCAGCTCAGGGAAAGACAGAAATTAGAAGAATTTATCACTCTGACAGAGGATATGAAAAATTAAATGAAAAGTTATTAAGCCTTGGTGCCGATATTAAAAGGGAGAAGGGTGGAACTTTTTAAAAAATTAATCCCCTTATCTGTCAGGGAGGTAATATGCTGCGTGGAATTTATACTGGAGCAAGCGGAATGCTGGCTCAGGATGCAAGAATGGATACCATTGCCAATAATCTTGCCAATGTAGATAAGACTGCATACAAGAAGGATATTACAATATTTAAAGCCTTCCCGGACATGATAATAAGGCGCATAAACGAAAGCGGACTTGGAATAACCCCCGCAGGATCTTATGATACCATGCCCTATGTTGGCAGACTTGGCACTGGCGTTGAGGTAAATGAGGTCTTTACTGATTTTGATCAGGGATCATTGCAACGCACAGAAAATAGCTTTGACCTTGCTATAGAGGGCAGGGGCTTTTTTACAGTTATGACAGAAAGAGGGGAGCGTTATACAAGGGATGGCTCCTTTACAATAAATCAAGATGGAATCCTTATGACTCATAATGGCAATCCTGTAATGGGAGAAAAGGGTATAATAAGGGTTCACCACAATAACTTTATAGTGAATGAGCATGGAGAGGTTATAGTAAATGGAGATCTCTCTGCAGACCCGAGAGATGTTGTAACTATGGCAAGCAATAATTGGTCTAATCCAATTGTCCTTGATAGGTTAAAGATCGTTGACTTTGAAAACATAAGGGAGATAAAAAAAGAGGGGGACTCAATGTATAGGGAAACAGAGTATTCAGGTCCTCCCATAGCTCCATCGGAATTTAAGGTAGTTCAGGGATTTTTAGAAAAGTCCAATGTAAATATTGTCCGTGAAATGGTAGACATGATTGAGGTGCAGAGAAGCTATGAGGCAAATCAAAAGACTGTGACATCTCACGATCAAACACTGGGCAAGCTAATAAACGAAGTGGCAAGGTAAACCCTTGCCAGCTTAGCTGTTTTCATCTTAAAATTTTTTGGCACAAACCTGAATCCTATCTTGTCCCTCTGAATATAAAAGTAGTATTACCAACCCTTATTTCGTCCCAGTTTCGCAGCAGCTTTGGCCGCAGAATCTTTTTGCCATTGAGGAATGTCCCTCTATCAGAGATCAAATCGTAGAGATAATATCCCCCTTCAATTCTCCTTATTCGCGCATGGACATTGGAGGCAAAATCATCATCTATCTGAATTGTATTTTCACTGCCTGTGCCAATGGTGGCTTCGCCCTTAAGGAGAGAAAATTTTTCTCCAACCCTGCCGTCATCCTTTTTTTGAAGCCATGCATTGGAATACATGGAATCAGGGACCTCAAGGGCTGCATTTTCGTCAAACTTTTCTTCCTTGAGAAGAGACTCCACAGGGATGTTGGAATAGATATTTGTGAAATAGCTCTCAGACTTCTCTTTTTGATTTTTATCACCTGGCATATATTTTTCTTTCTTTTTTTTGAGCAGCACAAAGAGCAGCAAAAAGGATACAATGAGCAATGAGGCAACAAGCCCGCTTATGATGATGTAGGTTCCATCAGGGAACTCAAGAGCAGGGAGACCACTTTTTATTTTAAAGGAGACCTCATCCCTGTCTCTTATCTCTCCACTGCGAAAGCGTACCTCCAGCTTGTGATCAGATTTTGATCTATCTGCCATGGAGATATATGTAATTTCGTATATGCTTTTCATTCTGGAAATAAGAGAGCTATATATCTCAGTTAAATTGTTTTTTTCTACGGATTTTGTAAGTCCTCCAGTGAGCCTTGCAATCCTTGCAATCTCTCTGGAGTTTTTGCCTTGAGATGTTATAAAGTATACAGGGACAGATAAATCTTTGCTAAATTTTATTGAATCATCAGCCCTTATGCTGCTGCCTTCATCTTTACCATCGGTCCATACAAGGACAGCGCGCCTTTGACTTTTAGAATTCCCTGCAAGCTCCACAGCGTCATAGATTGCATCATATAGCTTTGTCTGTGAGCCATGGCGCTGAAGATTTTTTATTGCAGATAAAAGCTCAGTGGAGGTTGAACCAAAGCCAGCCTTTAGCTCCACCTCATCATTGAATTTGAGCAGGCAGACTCTATCTGACTTTGACAGGAGAGAAAGCATGTTTTTTGCCTCAAGCTTAATCTTTTCAAAAAATTGCGGGCTTATGCTTTTGCTTGAGTCAATGGCAATGACAAGGTAAAGGGGATCGCTTTCAGGGGAAATGTCCTTGAGACGAACATAGTTCACCATATAGCCGTCTTCATAGATCTGGAAGTTCCTTTCATCAACAGAGGATATACCCTTGCCATCTCTCTCAGATACTGTAACAAAGACTTTTACCTTAGGGAAATCCTTTGTTGCATCTACAGAGTTTATTGATATAAAGGGAGAAGCAAATCCCTTTATGGAAAGGAAAGAAATTAATAGAAATAGAGCAAAAAATCTCTTCATTGGCAACAGTTATCCGCAAAGATTTATTTTTTAAATTATCGGAAATTTTTTAGATATTGTAAATAAAAATAAAAACAAAAAAGGCTGACACTCTGGTCAGCCTTTTTCTCTCTATAAGAGTTTAAACCTTATATCTTTGTTGTAAGACCGTATGCAACTTCCCATGCATCGTCTGTGATAATATCGCCAGCTTTGATATATCCACCTTCAACAAAGAATGTTGTAGCTGGAGCAACTGTGTAAGCAGCTTTCAGGTCAAATTCATGTCCAATAAATTTATCACCACCTGTAGTTGTGTCATCAGCAACAGAAGCATAGCCATACTGAGCAAGAAGTGCAAGTTTTCCAAAAGTAGCCTCAAGGTTTACACCATAAACCATAAGACCTGCCCGTGTGTCTGTTTGGTCAAAAGGCTGATATCCGCCATTTGAAGCAACACCAGCAGCTTCAATGAGGAAGAGTCTTCCATCACAGGCGCCAAGGTATTTCTCCATTACCATATCATAGCCCTTGATTTTGTCTCCATTATCCTGGCCAGAGGTGTATGTTGCAAATAGACCAAGGGATATTCCCTCTGCAGGTTTAACAGTAAGGAGTGCATCAAATGCGTAAGCTGCTACATCTATTTTACCTGCTGTTGTTTTTGTAACATTACCCCAGAGGTATGCACCTGTAAGGTCAAGGCCAACCATTCCAAAGTCGCCATTTACATTAAGAGCAGCATTGTAAAGTTTTGCCTTAGAGAATTTTGCTGCAATTGTATCAGTCAAATCTACATCGAGGGCAGCTTCTTTGCCACTTGTGATGTAGAGGAATCCTGGCCTTACATTGATTGCACCAGCCTTAATTGGAAGGTCAATTGCATAAGCCTGAGCATCCTTATTTTGTTTTACATCAGCAGTTTTTTCTACCGGTTTATATTCATCAATTTTGATGTAAGAGAATATAGCTTTTCCCATTCCAAAGTCATAGGCAAGTTGATTCATTGCAAAGTCATTGTCTACAACCATTGGGAAATAGTAAGCATTAAGACCCATAGTTGCTGTAAGGTTAGGAATAAGAAAATCTTTTACCTGAAGATAAGCCCATTTAACCTCAACAACCATGTTATCTGTTCCTTTGTCTGCACCATCGTTTTGTTTTACACCAGGAACAAGATCTGAATTGGCTTTAGTGTCAGTTTTACCATAATCCTGATCAATTTCAAGGTGAACAACACCTTTTACATTTTCGTTGCCAACAGTAAAGAAAGGTTTTACCCTTATGTGTGAGTAGTCATATTCCATTTTATCCTGGCTACCCATTACACCATAGGCAATTCCAAAAAAGCTGTAATTAAAATCTGCTTTTTTCGCATCCTGTGCGAAAGCGCCTGTAGCAATAAGAAGCGCACTAAGAACTACAAGAAACTTCTTCATCGTTCTCTCCTATTTTGTTTTGATTTTTACATCAACCTTTTTTGTTGATGTTTGACAAAAGTATAATTTAATAAACTTCCATGTCAAGCAGTTATTGATTTTTTTTAACAATGAATTTTATTGTTACCTGAGTTCTACTTTTATATTGTAAAGTGTTATTTATTTATTAAATTTTTTTAAAGATCTAACATTTCCTTTCCGATATTTTATATATGAAGATCTTTAGTATTTCCACTGGTGTATCTGAGATTCACCTGAATTCTACAGGTGCTGCAAAAAAGGCATATCTGTGGCCTCTTTACCATGAGGGGAAGGTTCATCCTGTTTCTCCTGTGTCAAGGGACAGTGGTGCTCCTGTTTATTTTAAGCCCTCTGAGGAAGTGAAAGAGGAAATAATGGAGCATTTCAAAAATAAAGACTTCTCCTATAATGAGAAGGGGTCTCTTAAATCTGATAACAAAGTTATTGAACCTGGAATACTCTTTACTGCCTTTGCCTGAATTTTAAAAATTAATTTTTCTCTTGCATACAAAGTCTCTATTTTATAGATGTCCCTTGCTATGCTTGTAAAGATCGAAAACATAAAGGTACCTGGAGACAAAGATGAATCCTCTTTGCCAGAGATACTTTTTTTAAAATATGGGATAAAAAGCTCTTCTATAAAAATTCTGAAGAAATCCCTTGATGCAAGGAATAAGGATTCCATATTCTGGAGCTACAACATCGCCATTGAGGTTGATGACTTACAGGGACAGGCCCTTTTGCAATATTACAAAGAGGCATCACCTTATATAGAACAAAGGGAGTCCCCTTTAGTTAAAATAACAAAAAGCACCTCTGTTATTATAATTGGCACAGGACCTGCAGGGCTTTTTTGCGGTCTTGTCCTTGCCTTAAGTGGAGTAAAGGTTATTTTTTTGGAACGGGGTTGTTCTGTGGATGAAAGGATGGGGGACATTGAATTGCTTGAGTCCAGTGGACTTTTAAACCCGGAGAGCAACGTCCTTTTTGGAGAGGGAGGAGCTGGCACCTATTCAGATGGCAAGCTTACAGCAAGAACTCACACAGCAGAGTCACAGCGATTTTATAAAATTCTCATTGACCATGGAGCCTCTCCTTCAATTGAATATGAATCAAAGCCTCAC
>ERZ795052.3392-NODE-3392-length-17641-cov-46.152735_pt1 | contig 17641 bp, 17 predicted proteins | sample MGYA00375136_ERZ795052 | MGnify/ENA primary metagenome ERZ795052 (study PRJEB30181, sample SAMN05720156) | activated sludge metagenome | isolation source: Anaerobic digester | place: Japan | collected 2015-05-26 ... | reverse complement strand
TGTTAATCTGTCTGGTCGTTTACTTGACTATTTTGCATTCTGCGACACATGCAATTCAACGCTACTTTCTACCGCTTATTCCAGTGTTATATTTTGCCCTCGGATACTTTCTTAATAACCAGAAATCATTAAACTGCAAAGAACGCCAAGAATAAAAAATTGACATGCATTATCATTCAAAAAATAATTCATTAATAGCTCTTTGCGTTCTTGGCGGTGAATTGAATCTTTTCGGAGTAAAACGTGGCTGATTCGGTCATCGAGCAGGCTAAGTCCGGCGTCCGTTGGGTCGGTATCGGGCAAGTTGGCTATCGTCTTCTCTCAATGGCTTCCTCAATTGTGCTGGCGCGCTTACTTATGCCGGACGATTTCGGTGTCATTGCGCTGGCACGGTTGGTTCTGGGATTTGTCATGCTATTGAGTGCCTGGGGTATAGATGCCTCCATCATTGTCGAAGAAAAGCGATCTAAACAGATTGCCAACGTCGCTTTTTGGATAAATTTTGGCATCATGCTGGTACTCGGCTTATTGGTTATTGGCATTTCACCCTGGGTCAAAAAATTCTACGATACTCCGGTGCTCCAACCAATCCTAATCTGGATGGGACTGGGACTGATTTTCCAGTCTTTCGAACTGGTGCCGCGAACGATTCTTAATCGTGATCTGAATTATAAATACTTGACAGTAATCAATCTGAGCGTCGAAATTTTCGGACAGTTATTGGTAATTCTACTAGCAATTTTCGGTTGTGGTGTTTGGAGTTTGGTCATTCCGCAAATTTTGGCGAGTCCACTCAGAGCCATTCCATATTGGATAAAGACCAAATGGCGGCCATCACTTTATATCGAAAAAGCCGATATCAAACAGGTATTATCTTTTGGCAAAAGCATTCTTGGAGCTGAGCTTATCCGCTATTTGAACACCAATACCGACTACTTCCTGATAGGGAAGCTACTTTCAAAGGACAAACTCGGGTATTACTCGTTCGCTTTTAATCTCGCCAACTGGCCAGTTGAGAATATTGTAAAGGTAATCAATACGGTATCGCTTCCAACTTTAGCCAAAGTCCAGTCAGATCTGGCTGAGATGCGACGCTTATTTTTGCGTATGACCGAAATGGTCTCGCTGGTGACTTTCCCCATTTTCGGGATCCTGTTAGGCATTTCTTATGAACTACTCGTCGTAGTTTTCGGCGTAAAATGGATTCCGGCAGTACGACCACTTCAAGTCATCGTAATTTATGGGATTATGCGTTCGCTCTTTTCGCCGGCTGGACGGATTTTCTTGATTCAGAAGAAAACGCACTACATGTTCTTTATCAATCTCGCCCAGTTTCCGCTTTTGGTTGCGGCAGTCTGGCTAGGCATTCAGAAGGCGGAAATTATCGGCGTGGCTGTTGGCGTAACAATCGTACTGTCACTCGGCGGTCTTATTACCATAATTGTCGTTTCAAAAATGTTGAAGATGAAAATCACCGAATTTATTAGAACGATTTTGCCGGGTTTTCTTTGCTGTGTCATCTTTCTGGTCTGTGGCTGGTTTTTCAAACACCTGCTTTTCGGATTGGGGTTGCCGACAGTTTTGATCTTGTTTTTCTATTTATTATTTGCCGGCAGCTTGTACGCCCTGAGCCTGCGTCTATTTTACCCACGTCTTTTCACTGATTTCGTAAGAACTTCAATCAGTATCATCGGAATTACACCGCGTAATGTATTTGAGAAACTGAAAAGCAACCGGTAATTATGACTTCTGGGACTAACATCGTTTATCTGTGCGCCAACCCCGGCCTCGATCTTGATAAAATGCTCGGACCGAAAATCCACATCCAGGCCATTCTGCGCGGCTTGAAAACCCAGAATGTCAATCCTACCCTGGTTGCCGTCCAGAAATCGGATACTGTACAGGACTATGCTGAATTCGAGACCGTCATCCTGCCGCATCGCTATTTGCGCGGATTCGTCCATCGCATCATTCCTTACACCGGGATCGTCGACAGTCTACGCGTTTTTCTGCGAATCGTCGCGCTGAATCGCACCAAACATTTTGCGCTGATTCACGAACGCTATACCGGTTTATCGTGGGGCGGAGTGTTGGCCGCGAAATTTTTACGAGTCCCGTTGATTCTGCAGATGGTCGGACCAGGTATTGAAGAGAAGACTCTACAACTAAACCCACTTAAACCATCCAGACGCTGGTTGGCTCTGCTCAATCAAAAATATCTCTTTTCAAATTGTGATCATCTAATTTTAGTTTCGAAACTGATCGCCAGTTTTATTTACCAAAAACGTGGCTGGATATTACCTAAGCACAGTGTTATTCTAAATGCACAAGATCTGCCAGAACCACTTTCCGAGACAGAAAAAACGACTATTCGCCGTCAAATTGGCGCCGAAGACCGGCCGTTGTTTATTTATTCCGGCAGTCTATATCGCTGGTACGGTACTCTCGATCTGGTTAAGGCTTTTCATCTTGCCCTGCAAAAACGACCGGATTTGAAATTAATCATCGCCGGATCAGGCGATGATGAAAACACGATCAGAGAGTATATCCAGAAAAAATCCCTTACCGATTCAGTTCTTCTGATAGGGGTTGTCCCTCATGCCGAACTGTTAAAAATCATTCAGGCGGTTGATTATTGTCTCCATTTTTATCCGGGTGAACCGACCTATTTTGGTTCTTCGTTCAAAGTTATCGAATACATGGCGGCTGGTAAACCGGTAATTTCAACACCACAAATGATAGAAATTATCGAAGACGGAGTAACCGGATTTATGTCAAAAACGGCTTCGCCAGAAGATTTCGCCGCTAAAATTGAGGAAGTGGTTAGTAAGCCTGATCTGGCACGGACGGTCGGTGAAAATGCTCGGAATTTGATTTCAAGTCATTATACATGGAATCACTATATAGAAAAATTAATAAAAATCTATAAAGCGACCCTAAATCAAACCTAAAAAGCATTATGAAAGAATCAATCTCAAGGATATTAAAGTATGCCTCTCAGCGACGCGAACCATTTTACGAGATAGTGAAAAAGTACATCAAACCAGATTCAATAATCCTCGATATTGGGGCAGGAAACGGTTCTTTTGCTAAATTTATTGGCAGAAATGACATCTTTATGATTGACGGAAATCCTGAAACAGTTGTCAATAACCAAAAATTTTTCCCGAACTATCAGTACGTCCACTTACCGGACTTACCTTTCCAAAACAACAAATTCGATATCATTCATTGTAGCCATGTAATTGAACACCTAACCCCTAATGATTTCTTCTTACTACTAAAAAATTGTGATCGTTGTCTGAAAATTGGTGGTTATATAATTATTTCTAGCCCTTTAATGTGGTACCATTTCTGGGATGATTTATCCCATGTTCGGCCTTATTCTCCCAGAATCTTTGAAAAATACCTCTGCGAAAAATCCAGCCCTAACTCTACCCGAGAAAAAATTTCTAATAAATATTCTATAATAGAATTACAATATCGATACCATCTGACAGAGATTGGCGCAGACGTCATTAACATTCGCTCTTCAATTGTCAATCAAGTTTACCGAATTGTTATGCAATTTTTAACTCGAGTTGGTTTTAGAAGGATAGAAAAAACCGGTTACACAATTGTCCTAAAGAAATCGTGAATTTTAATTATGTGTGGCATCTGCGGAATATATCATCACGGTAAAATCGAAGTCAGCCCGGCGGAAATCTGCCGGATGCGCGACTTTATGATCGAGCGTGGTCCCGACTCATCGGGATATGAACTTCTACCGGAAATCGCTCTCGGTCATCGCCGCCTTAAAATCATTGACCTATCGGATGCCGCCACTCAGCCGATGACCAATGCAGATCGTAGCATCTGGACGGTTTTTAACGGTGCAATTTATAACTACCGCGAACTCCGCCAGGAATTACTCGCAGTCGGTTACCACTTTAAATCCAATTCCGATACTGAAGTGCTTTTGCAGGGTTACGCGGAGTGGGGAACCGATTTATTCCAAAAAATTACCGGCATGTTCGCCATTGCTATTTACGATTCTCAGAAGAAACAATTAATCCTGGCTCGCGATCGTGTTGGGAAAAAGTCACTCTACTTCACCGAACAGTCCGGCATTGTCTATTTCGCATCGGATATTAAAGCGGTGGTTGCGGTTTTACCGGCTCAGCCACCGGTCAGCCTGACGGCTTTGGACTGCTACCTGCATCATATTGCCGTTCCTGATCAACATACAATCTTCGAAGGAATTCAAAAAGTCCAGCCGGGATCTTATCATGTATTCTCAGAAAATGGTCAGGTCGTCACGACCTACTGGGAATGGGATTACGCTCACAAAGTCGGGAACAATGAACCTATAATTTTGCAGACCTGTGAACAATTATTGATTCAGGCTGTATTGCGCCGCACCGTCTGCGATGTTCCAATCGGAACAATGCTCAGCGGCGGAGTGGATTCGAGCATTATCACCGCCATTCTATGTCGGAATTCTACCCAGCGGATCAAAACGTTCACGATGGGATTTAAGAATTACCCGATGGAAGACATTCTTGCCGCACGTGAAGTCGCTAAATTATACGATACCGAACACACCGAACTGATTTTAGATCACGATGTCACTGAAAATCTACTGGAACTCGTCTGGCAGTTCGGTGAACCGTTTGCCGATTCTTCGGCGATCCCCACTTATTTAATTTCCAGAGCTGCCCGCCAGTACATTACCGTAATGTTGACTGGTGATGGTGGCGACGAGGCTTTTGGCGGTTACGGCCGAACAATTGTGCCACGCAATGCTCAAATTTTTTCCCAAATAATTCCACCCTTCCTGCATCCACTGGTAGGCGGAATTTTAAAAGGTATCGGAGTAAATCCAGAGCGCAACTCGGTTATCGGCAAGATTCTTTTCTACATAAATTATTTAAAAGGCTTTCCGTACGAAAGCTTTTATAATACGATGGGATTTTATAAATATCGGAATTCTCTATGGAGTCCGGAATATTTGTCAAAAATTGCTGGACATAATCCGCTTCACCCGTTTCACGAAAATTTCCGAAAAGTAAGTGACCTCGATCCCATTGATCAGGTGCTGTTTACGGACGGTATGACCCGGCTGGTTTACGATTATTTAGTAAAGATAGACCGGGCGACCATGGCAAACTCTATCGAATGCCGCTCACCCTTTCTCGACACGGCTTTACTGGAATATGTCGCCAAAATCCCGCCCAAAATGAAATTTAAAAACCACCAGACCAAATACCTGTTGAAGAAAATCGCCGAAAAATATCTACCTCATAAACTTATTTACACCGAGAAACGCGGGTTCGGTGTTCCAGTTGACCGCTGGATTCAAACCGACTTGAGTGGAATTTTCGAAACAGTTGTATTCAACCGTTACGCCCAGCAAAGGAATTATTTTAACTATGACTTCATTAATAAGATTTGGAATGACCAGCGTATTAATGTCCAAAATCATAAACATCGTCTCTGGGCACTCTTTTGGCTGGAACTCTGGCATTTAATGTTCATTGATAAAATCATTAGTCGCGACATGCCGCTCAGGGAAGTCGAACGAATACTGAAATGAAACAAATCAACGTACTGCATATTATCGGAAGTTTACAGCTCGGCGGCGCCGAAAAGTCACTACTTTTGCTTTTGCAAAATATTGACCGTGCAAAATTCAATCCCGTCGTAGTTACGATGTATTCCGACGGTGTGAACGATTTTTTCTCTGATGATTTCCGCAAACTTAATATCCCGCTCTATCACCTGCATTTAAAATCCTGGCGAGATATTGAGACTTTTCGGGGATTGCGCCAAATTATTCGGAGGCATCGCATCGACATCGCCCATTCACACTATGGCGCACTGGAATTCTTCGGAACGCTTTACGCGCGGCTGGCTGGTGTCCGGCACTGCGTTTACACCAAACATAATTTGCGTTTCAAGACTAGCCTTTTATTCAAACTCGGGAGGATATTGCTTAACCGTATTCTGGCAGAGCGGATTTTATCAATCTCAAAAACCGTCACTGAACATTTAGTAAATACCGAATATGCTTCCCGAAGCCGGATCAGGCTCGTTTATAATCCGGTCGAAAATCCTAAAATACCGAATGCCGCCCATCAGGCTTCAATTAAACAGAAATGGCAGATTCCAACTGGACAATTTATCATCGGAAATACCAGTCGCTTTGACTCGTTCAAAGGCTTCGATATTTTCTACCTAGTGCTGAAGTATCTGCGGAAAATGGGCATTCCGGTACATGCAGTGGTAATGGGCAATGAATCCAGTCAGATGGAACATCAAAGACTTATCAGCGAGAATGATCTTCACGAATTAGTAACAATCCTGCCTTATCAAAAAGACCTGAGTCCAGTCTACTCGATCCTCGATTGCTATCTATTTCCTTCGATTCATACCGAAGGATTTGGGATAGCCTTACTAGAGGCAATGAGTTACGGATTGCCGGTCGTCGGATTGAATGTGGGCGTAATGAACGAGATTATCCGCAACCAGTCTAATGGGCTTTTACCGTACCCGGAAAAGTGGGAGAAGACCTTCCATGGTAATCGGACCGATGCGGCAAAAGCTCTGGCTAAGGCCATTGCCGAATTATACAATAGCCCAGTTTTACTTCGGAATATTTCTGCAAACGCAAAAGTAACGGCTGAAAAATATTCAGTCACTAATTTTGTTAACAAATTAGAAGCGGTATATTTGGAATTATTCAAGTGAAAATTCTGGTACTCACTGATCTCTTCCCGACACTCTCAAATCCCAACCACGGGATTTTTATTTATCAATGGGCGTTTCATCTGGCCAAGATGTGTGACATGACGGTATATCAGGTCATTTTTCAGGAGATAGACAAACCGGCCGATAGCAATGAAACCGCGCACTTTCGCGAAATATATCCACAGAACCAACCATTTGTCTGGATTCAGCGTACACAGACGATCAGCCGGTTCGATCGCATCTGGCGACGTTCGCGGCAATTTTACCGGCAGGCTGAAATGGATTTGGCGCAGTCAGTCGGCGAATTCGACGTTATCATCGGCCAGATGGGTTGTCCCGGCGGATATGCGGCCGTTAAATTGGCAAGGAAATATGGCAAACCTTCGATTGTCGGATTGAGGGGCTCTGATGTAACCAGCTATTTGAAAATACCAATCTTAAAACGGCAGGCTAAATGGACCTATTTACACTGCGACCGGATTGTGACTGTTTCTGAAGATTTGAAAAAGCAACTATCGTACTTAAAGATTAATTCAGAGAAAGTGTCTGTTATAAGAAACGGAATCAATCCAATTTTTCAGATTACGGATAAGGCCTTATCCAGAAAAAAATTAAATCTGCCTGATAAACCAATCATTTTATTCGTGGGATATCTAATTCCGCGCAAAGGTGTAAAATATCTGATTAATGCCATATTCAAAATGAAGAGACATCCCGATTGTCAGTTATATTTAATTGGAGAAGGTGATGAGGAAGCAAATTTAAAAAAATTAACCGTTGAAAGAGATATGTCAGATCGTGTTCATTTTATTGGTGAAGTTAACCAATCTGACATGGTTACCTGGTACAATGCCGCAGATCTTTTTTGTCTACCAAGTCTTCGGGAAGGAATTCCGAATGTAATGCTCGAAGCTTTAGCTTGTGGAATACCTGTCGTTACAACCGATATTGGAGACAATAGCAAAATCATTAACGAAAACAACGGTGTATTAGTATTACCAGAAGATGCCAATCTCTTAGTTAAAGCTATTGAAAAGACACTATCTCAAAAATGGAATCGGGAAGTAATCCATCAATCAGTTGCAGGTTTTAATTGGGAAAAAAACAGCAATACTTATTTTGAGACGATAAGCCGCACGATCGAAGCTCATTTAAAGTGACAATGAAAAACCAAAAATTGACTATTTTTTACTTTTGCTTCGAGGGTTTCAGCCGTCTGGGCAACATCAATAATCACATTCGTGAAACGGTCAGCTGGTTGGCGAAGGATGGATACGAAATGCATTTCTTTAATCCAAATATCGTCAAACCAAGTTTCGGCGCTAAAGTCCATATTCATTTAATCCCGGTCATTAATTATCCATTCCTACGCTGGGCAACCTTCGAGTTTTTATCTTTTTTTATTTTAACCTGGAATGTACTTAAGAGACGACCGACTCATTTATACTTTCGCGAAACGTCATCATTCGCTCCACTGCTTGTCTCAAAGCTCTGCCACATACCACTAACCATTGAAGTCAACGGTTGGGTATTGGAAGAACTGCGTCAAATCGGTTACTCGCGCTGGAAACTCGCCTACATTCGTTTAAATCAGCGCCTCAATTTCATTTATTGCAATCGTATCATACCGGTTACTGAGGGTTTGAAAAACCTGATTGTTACTAATTATCCGGTCAAATCCGTTAAGATCATTCCCATCGCAAATGGCACGAATCCGGAGGTCTTTCGGCCTATGCCGAAGTCGGAAGCTTTAGCCAAAACCGGCTTGCCCAATACGCCGACTGTCGGATTTATTGGAAGTTGTTATCATTATCACGGTGTACAATATCTAATCAAGGCTGCTCCACTTGTTCTCCAAAAAATGCCACAAGTTCGCTTCGTGGTTGCTGGCGACGGTGCTCAATTAGAAGCATGGAAAACCTTGAGCCGTGAACTGAAAGTAAATGAAGCTTTTACATTCACCGGCAAAGTCCCTTTTAGTTTGGCGCCCTATTATATCAATTCATTTGATATTTGCGTCGCGCCGTGGGATACTGCTTTAGTACCAAAGGACGGACAATCGCCGATGAAATTTTTTGACTACTTGGCATGTGGCAAACCAGTCATTGCCAGCCCGGTTTCCAGCGTGGTCAAATTGATCAACAAATTTCGTTGTGGAATTACCTGCGACGTAAAAAACTCAGAGGTTTTCGCCGCGTTAATTATTGAGCTTTTATCTAATCCAAAAATCCGTGAGCCATTGGAAAAAACGGCTCGCGAAGTTGTCACCGCGAATTTCACTTGGGAAATCACTAGTCGTAAAATTGAGCAAGTATTAAAGGGAATTAGATAATGTATGACCAGTTTGTCCGGGACTTTTATTTCCCCTTGACTCAGCACATTAAAGGTGAGAAAATTGCTCAATATTTAAAAATTCTTAGATACAATGAACATTTACCGCTGGAAAAATTGCAGAAAATCCAGCTGGCTAAACTTTATCATATTCTTGACGTAGCTTATCAAAACGTACCCTATTACCAAGCAATATTTAACCAGCTTGGGATCAAGCCAGAGAACATCTCCTCGCCCCAGGATTTCGCCCATCTTCCGTTGTTAAATAAAAAAGATATTAGGGAAAATCTCAGCCGTTTAACAAATCCAAATTATTCCGGTAAAATTTATTCTGGAAAAACTAGTGGCTCAACGGGTATTCCATTGAAATTTTATATTACTAACGAATATAGCAGTTGGGATTGGGCTAGCCGGTGGCGAGCACGAAACTGGTTTGGAGTTCAAATCGGAGATCCGGAAGTCGCTATCTGGGGGCGACCGCTCCATTCGACTATTCACAAAGTCATAGATGCCCTGAAAGGACGCATTCGGAATACTATGCTAATTTCTGGCTTTGAATACTCAGAAGAAATGCTGGAAAAATTAAGTCGTCAGATCCAGCGCTTTAATCCATGCTACTTTTATGGCTATTCTAACAGCATTTACCGGCTTGCACTCTATTATAAAGAGAACAACCTGCCACTTCCTGGGCGCTTAAAAGCAATTTTCGTAACCGCAGAAACTCTATTTCCACAGGAACGCAAAATAGTTGAATCAGTTTTCCACGTTCCAGTTTCTAACGAATATGGTTGTTCAGAAATCGGTGGTTTTGCTTACGAATGTCCGGCTGGTAATTGGCACGTATCTCTGGAAAACGTATATCTCGAATTTATCGAAAATGAAAACGGAGTCCGCGAAATCGTCGGAACTTCGCTGACTAATGAATACATGCCTTTTATTCGCTATCGCATTGGTGACGTCGGCGAATGGATTAACGGAAAATGCCCATGCGGTTGCAATCTGCCACTTATGAAATTGCACATCGGAAAAGCCACTGATATTGTTGTAATGAAAAACGGGCAAACTTTTTCGAGTGAAATTTTCGATTACCTGAATCTGGCTTTACTCGATCTGAATCGGCAACCTTTTGATCAGTACCAAATCATCCAGACCAAGCCGGCGGTTTTCACGGTCCGCTATGTGAAAAGTCCGAACTTCGCCGAATCAGATTTGGCACTTTTCCGCCAATTATTCGAGAAAACCGTACAGGACAATGATCTTAAAATCGAATTCGAACCGGTGGCTGAAATCAAACCGGAATCGACCGGTAAAATGCGTTATTTTATTTCCGATCTCAAGACCATGAGATGATTTAATAACAATTACCGCTTTAAAACTGGATTACAAAATGTTTAAAATGATTTTAAAAAAGATTTATTACACCATTAAAAAGAAAGTTGCCAAGTATACTATTTATTCTCATATTAAACGTATTTATTATTTGATTATTAAAAATAGAATTAATCGTAAATATATCATTCCCTATATTTATCGTTACATACAATATTTTCATTTATATAAACCAAATAATAGACCCTATTTTGTCAAAATTGAAAACAACAAGTATACTATCGTGTACCCTGATTCGGATTCCGGAGAAGTAAATATTTATACAAGAGGAGCAGACTATTATGAAAACAAGTTCGTAAGGCAAATAATTAAACCGGGTGATTTTATCATCGACGCTGGATGTAATGTTGGCAATAGAACATTAGTGCTATCTGATATAATATCAGGTGCTTTATTAATTGAACCCAACAAAAAGTGTTTAGAAAGATTATCAACTATATTCAAATTCAATAATATTAATATGTCAAATTATTACTTAGTACCAAAATGTGTCTCAAATAAACACGGTTTTTGCTATTTTACAAATTATGGAGGCACATCTACACAAAATAAAATCACTTTAGAACTATATGAAAATTCGTACCAAGTAGAAGTAACTACCATTGACTATGAGATGACACTAATTGGAAACCCTATATGTACTTATATAAAATTTGACCTTGAAGGTTACGATTACGAAGGAGTTTGTGGCTCAATTAATACTTTACAGAATAATCAGGTAAAATTAATCAAATTCGAACTACTAAACAGTTCACAATTACACTTATTTAATAATTTCTTCTCGAAGATTAATTGGATAGTATTTAGTTTAAATCAATTCGGAAAACCAACCTTGAAAAAAAATGCTAATTTAAAAAATCTCAATTATTTTGCTTGTCCAAAAAAATATTTTAGCGATATCTTGACTTGAGTATATTTTAAGGCATTTGATATGATAAAGAATTACAATAAAAATTTGAAAACTATCGCTACCATCGTCGGCGCCAGACCGCAGTTCATTAAATGCGCGCCGGTTTCGCGCGCCATTCGCAAAAATTTTAACGAGGTTCTGATTCATACAGGGCAGCATTACGACTATAATATGTCGCAGGCTTTCTTCACCGAATTAAATATTCCCGAGCCGGACTATAATCTCGAGATCGGCAGTGGAGAACACGGCGAACAAACCGGCAAAATGCGCTATTTTATATCTGAGCTTAAACCGTAATTATAAAATAAAGGAGAACCAACAATGTCAAAACAAACTACCTTAAAGTATCTCAATTGCCTGATGGGAATTGCCTTTTTAGGGATAATAGTTTCGCTGTTTCTTTTAAAAACTGGGATAGTTACCAGCGATGCTATTGTGGAAGTCCACGAAATTTTTGGAGGCTTATTAATTCTCGGAATTATCGGGCATTTAATTCTTAATTGGAAGTGGGTTAAACAAACATATTCGCACCGGAAAAAAGATAATTAAAATTGAAAGCTATTCAATTTCAATCCCGATCCATCTTGAATATCCCTGACTCCGCAGGAATTGAATCTGCCTAACTCAGGATTATATCCTGAGTCATAAAATGCGAAACACCATGCAACCCCGCAGGGGTTGAATAAAGCTGAAAGGAACAAACTTGTCCGCCATCGCCACCATCGTCGGCGCACGCCCGCAGTTTATCAAATGCGCGCCAGTTTCCAGAGAACTCCGCAAACATTTCACCGAAATCCTGATCCACACCGGTCAGCATTACGACTATAATATGTCACAGGCTTTCTTCACCGAATTGAATATTCCCGAGCCGGACTATAATCTCGAGATCGGCAGTGGAGAACACGGCGAACAAACCGGCAAAATGCTGATTGCGCTCGAAAAAGTTCTGCTGAACGTCAAACCTGATCTGGTCTTGATTTACGGCGATACCAACTCAACAATGGCTGGCGCCCTGGCCGCCGCCAAACTGCAAATCCCAATAGCGCACGTCGAATACGGCTGGGCGAAACTGATTGGAAATGACTTTCAACGTCTGCCGGAAGAGGCCCAAAAATTTGCCGTTTTTAATCGTGAAAACACCACTCTTTTCGGTAACGGCAATGCCAGCGTAAAAATTGCTACGATTTTACAGCAAAATATGTAGTAAAATTATAAACACTAAAAGGTAACAATGTGGAAACAAATCCAATATTAAGAGAACAAATTTTTCAGATTATTGATACCCAAATTGCCCAAAATGATCCTTCTGAAACCAAGCAAACTTTCGATCGCTAAAACAATTTATAGAATTTTAAGGTACAAAGAAGATTTCGATGCAGTCCTTAATAAACGAAATCTGGAAGCTTTTCCCGATAAACCAAAAGAATAATTCCTTCCTTTCCTCCAGGCTCCTTTTATCGCTGATTCAGATTTCTTGAATAAATCCTGCATCCTTAGTAAAAGGCAAATTATCAGTTATTGAAATTAGGAGGCAAAATGAAAACTAAAATCTTTGTGACGGTAGTACTGGTATTCGTTCTCTTTGTTTGCGTCGCTAGTCAGGTTACTGACACCGAAACCCAATTGAAAACTAAATCCAAAGACACTCACGAAGGCTGGAAAATCGGCGGCGTAACAGCGCTAAATTTAGCTCAAACATCGCTAACCAACTGGGCGGCTGGTGGCGAAAATTCACTGGCGCTCAATGGACTTTTTAGCGCATTTGCCAATTACAAAAAAGGTAAAAACGTCTGGGACAATTCCCTGGATCTCGGATATGGCATTCTCAAACAAGGCAAAGACGCCGATTTCATGAAGACCGACGACAAGATCGATTTCCTGTCGAAATACGGCAGGGAAGCCTTTACGAACTTCTATTATTCTGCCCTTGTAAATTTTAAGACCCAGCTGGCACCGGGTTACAATTATCCCAATGATTCGGTGAAAATTTCCAATTTTTTAGCACCGGCTTACCTCTTGGCGGCAATCGGTATGGATTATAAACCAAACGCCTATTTGAGTGCTTTTATCGCACCTGCCACCGGACGATTAATCATCGTCAATGATGAATTACTGTCCAATGCCGGAGCTTTTGGAGTCGAGCCCGGAAAAACTACCAAGGCTGAATTCGGTGGTTATCTGCGTGCAATTTATACTCGCAATGATTTTAAAACCGAATTACTAAAAAATTTGTCTTTTACCATTAAAATTGATCTCTTTTCGGACTATCTGGATCATCCTCAGAATATTGATATTAACTGGGAAACGTTGGTTGCTTTTAAGGTAAACCAGTATATCTCGGTCAATTTCACCTCTCACCTGATTTACGACGATGACACAAAGATCTCAATTGATAAGGATAATGACGGAGTAATTGACGAATTCGGGCCGCGGGTGCAATTCAAAGAAATTCTTGGCGTTGGCTTTTCTTACAAATTCTAACTATAGAGGATAAATATGAAAGCAAAAGCAAAACCACAAAGCCCAAAACTACTGCAGGAGTTTAAAGCTTTCGCAATGCGCGGCAATGTAATTGATATGGCAGTTGGTATCATTGTCGGTGCCGCTTTCGGCAAGATCGTCACTTCGGTTGTTAATGACATTATTATGCCACCGATTGGCTTATTGGTCGGCGGCGTTAATTTTACCGATTTGAAAATCGTATTGAAGCATGCGGTTGATGGGAATCCGGCGGTGACGCTAAATTATGGCAATTTCCTGCAGGTTGTATTTGATTTCCTCATCATCGCTTTTGCGGTTTTTATGTTGGTAAAAGCCCTCAGCGCCGCTAAACGGGAAGAAGAAGCCGCACCACCAGCGCCTCCCGCCCCAACTAAAACAGAAATACTTCTGACGGAAATCCGCGACTTACTGAAAAAATAAAGTCTAACCCGGTACCGCAAAAATATATAATAGAAACTATTTATTTACATCTATCTAAACCATCCATAGCAATTAACTTATTCTTACGATTATTAAATGAAATGCCGTAAAGGATGCGGCGCTTGCTGTATTGCTATTTCTATTTCATCGCCACTTCCTGGTATGCCAAACGGCAAACCGGCTGGGGTACGGTGTATTCACTTAACCGTAGAGAATGATTGCAAGATTCACGATCAGCCGGATTATCCAGCGGTTTGCCGCAATTTGAAACCTTCCACTGAAATGTGTGGTGAATCTTTTGACGAGGCTATGGAATATTTAATAAAATTGGAAAAATTGACAGCTTCATAAATAACTCAGGACTACATCCTGAGTCATAAAAATGCGAAACAACCACGCAACCCCGCAGGGGTTGAACCTGAATAACTCAGGATTATATCCTGAGTCATAGAAATGCGAAACACAACGCAACCCCGCAGGGGTTGAACCTGCTTAACTCAGGATTATATCCTGAGTCATAAAAATACAAAACACCACGCAACCCCGCAGGGGTTGAACCTGAATAACTCAGGACTATGTCCTGAGCCCAAAGACCTAACCCTGAACACCCTCCAACCCCGCAGGGGTTGAACAAGAAGGAGGAAAACTTGGCTACCTATACCCAAATCATATATCAATTGGTTTTTAGTACCAAGAACCGTGAGTGCACCCTTACTCCTGAATTACGTCCTGAACTTTACAAATACATCTGGGGTATCCTGAAAAATAAGAAATGTCACCTTTATCGAATCGGTGGCGTCTCAGATCATGTCCATATTATAACTCATATACATCCGACGGTCGCCGTCGCCCCATTAATAAAAGATATCAAAATTGCCAGTTCGCAATATATAAAAACCATCACGCCCGATTCCAAATTCACGCATTGGCAAATTGGTTATGGAGCTTTTACTTATTCCATAAAAGACAAAGACCGTCTAATCGAGTACGTCAAGAACCAGGAAAACCACCATCGTAAGAAAACCTTTCAGGCAGAGTTAGTGAAATTGTTACATGAACATGGAATCGAATTTGATGAAAAATATATGTTATGATTCAATTCCGATTATTCGGAATCGGATAAGATGAATCTAAAAACTCCGACAAGAGCTGAACCTGCTTAAATCAGGACTATATCCTGAGTCATAAAAATACAAAACACCATGCAACCCCGCAGGGGTTGAACCTGAATAACTCAGGACTACATCCTGAGTCATAAAAATGCGAAACAACCTCCAACTCCGCCAGGAGTTGAACCTGAATAACTTCCCCCGGTCTCAATGCAACTCTAGATCGCTGACACGAATGGTCGAAAGATTGCTTAAGTGTATTCAACAAACCTTTGAATTTCAAAAAACTGTTCTGCGCTAATCCTATATATTGCCAAAAAATGGATACCATGTCACTAAATCAGACAACAAGTCTGAAAATTTTTGCTTGCTTAGAACTATACAAAGTGTCACATTATTGCTGTTCTTTAAGACCATTTAAATGAAGGAGGTTTTTATGTTGCCAGTAATAAAAATAGGAGATTCAGTCAACAGATGTCTTGAAAAATACGCGGTAGGATCTGATGCACTGAGCAATGTTAGCGAAAAATTAATTGAGCGCTATGAATCTCATCAGAATAATTCTAATAGATCCGATTCTGAATTAAATACTACTAATCAAGCTTTAAGAAACTCATCTACATTAGTAAAAAAGTGTAGAAATCCAGAGAAAAAAACTAAAAGATTCTGTCGGGAAAAATTTAAATTGGGCACTTTTCAAATTATTTCGAAAACAGTACTTGAATTCCATGACTCTTCAAAAAAAGTATGGTGTAAATATTCAAGCTATTCATCAGATTTGGATATATATTTTAAAGATAATTATCTAACATCCGGCTGGAGACAACGTGATGAGATGTTGTCTGATCTCGGGATTTTTGACTTTAAAAAAGATTTTTAATCGTTAAATGCTAATTGCTTCGTTTCACCGCTGGTCGCGGCTCAACCGCCAGCCTGTAACGCAAAGATCCATAGAAGGCTTGCCCAATGTGTTCGTCTGATTTCAGTCCAAATGCAACTCAAATGACAATGCGCTCACTGGTTAACTGCCCTCAACACTCCTCCATTGAGACTCAAAATGTTATAAAAGTGAATTCGAGCCTTTAACAAAAACTGAAATGCGCAAAAATTACTACGTGATCGTTGCGGTAATTTTGGCATGCGTCTTTGCCGCTTTTTTATTTGGTGAACTATTTGCCTTTTCGCCAATTATTGTTGGATTTCAGAAATTCGAGTTTCCCAATACCATTGTTTACGTGCAGAATCGGGCGCAGCTTCCGGACTGGTCAAATTGCGACACACTCACGATACCTGTCGAAAAAGTGCTTGCCTTAAGGTTCAAAAGCAAACCGGAGTTCTTTATCTTCCGCGATAGTTTAAGTTATATCAGACGTTCACCAACTTACTCCCGACTTTGCGCAATTCCACCTAACCGTATTCTTATTGCGCCCTGGTCGTTGATAGAAGCTGATTTGGGTATAATTCCATTAGATATTTACCTGAAACACGAGCTTGCCCACATTCTCATCTTCCAGCAAACCGGATTTATGCGGGCGTTTCGCTTCCCAAAATGGCTCTCAGAAGGCATCGCGGTGTACGCCGCTAACCAGATGGGCACTGGCTGGTATCCATCCCGGGAGGAAACCTATAATTACATCCGTCAAGGAAATTTCTTACCGCCGCGTGATTATAAAACCCACCGGGCGAGCCAAGCCAAAATCAATGTCCCCAACCGCTCCGCCTTTCTTTATTGTGAATTTGCTTGCATCGTTGATTATTTAATCGAAACGCGTAGCCGGGAAAAATTCCAAAATTACATCGAGAGCTTATTTACGGAGAGTAACCACGATGAGGTGTTCCGCAGAATTTATGGAATTGAATTCGACTACTTCGTTGACGAGTTCAAGAACCACTGCATTATTCAGGCGGAAAATTTCTCATCGCAGTAAATGCCTGATGCTACTAATTATTATTATCCTATACCAATCCTATCGAGTTTTTAAAAAACTTGCTCCAGATTTACTACTCTGCGTTTCTCATATTCCATCGCCCTTACTTTTCTCAGCCATAACCATAACATTAACCATAATTTCGACATCAACCTTAACCTTGAAAGGTGCTTTAACTATGTCACTAAGAATTCCCTTATTTTTCTTGCTTATGTTACTTTGTTCACCGCTTTTTGCCGGTTTTGAATTCATCGGCAATATCAAATCGCCGAAGGTTTTTCCCAATCGGGTCGAATTCAAAGCCGACAACGCCCTGTTCAACA
>ERZ795052.3390-NODE-3390-length-17652-cov-77.562312_pt1 | contig 17652 bp, 11 predicted proteins | sample MGYA00375136_ERZ795052 | MGnify/ENA primary metagenome ERZ795052 (study PRJEB30181, sample SAMN05720156) | activated sludge metagenome | isolation source: Anaerobic digester | place: Japan | collected 2015-05-26 ... | reverse complement strand
AAAATAACAGACACCGGGCCGGGCCACGAGGCTAACAAATACTTGCGACATTTAGGGCTAATAATAGCATAATCTTCGGCCATCTCTAAACTATTGATTAAACAAATAAAGGGCTTGCCGCCAGAACGCTCTTTTAGAGACAAAATACGGTTAGCCGCAGTTTCGTTACTAGCTAACGCACTCAAACCATAAATTGTATCAGTTGGCAGAAGCACTACTCCACCCCCCAAAATAACACTAGCTATATCTTTTAACCGCTGATCTAAATTATGAGAAGTTAATTTAATGATGGGCATAATTTACCATAACGCCTGCATCTCCTTAAAGACAACTGGCAGCAAGGGCCATAAAACTTTACCAATCATTAGTAGGTACGGAGCAATAATTGAACGGCTTAACTGCGCCCCTAACGGAGTAGTCGCTGGTAAATAGCGGCTTAAAAAAAGAACAATTAGCGACCAGGCTAAAGCTGATTTAGCTAAATTAAGCACCCCACCCAAAAGATAATTAGCACTTTTCATCAAAGGAATGACGGTAACGGTCTCTAGCAATTTACTAATTAGCGTTAAAATCCAAGCAATTAAATTACTTAATAAAAAGAAAAGAACAATAAAAATAACAATTTTATTAATTAACCGCAACTCGCCAAACTGTTTAACTAACCAATCAAAAACCAGGAGATAATAATGGCTTGACAGCCAAGCTCCTAGAATTACCCCAACAAGGGAGCTAATAATTCTTAAAAGTCCACGCCGTAAACCAATAATGAAAGCTAAACCCAAAATAACAATAAAAAATATGTCTACTGCTAGCATATAATTATATTTTTAAACGGTTAAGACGAGGAAATAGTGGCTCTGGCTTGCCTTGGGCTTTGTGACCAAAAAAATCAAGAATGCTACCAGCTGACTGTGGCAAAAAGATAGATAAGCAATAGCCAGCATTTACTAATTGCTGAATTAACGGTCTAAGAGAGTCCTGAGCCGCTTCTGTCTCCTTTTTCCACGGCTCCTCTTGGGTTAAAGTTTTATCTAGATTACGTAGTACTGACCAAATCTCACCGATGGCTTGGTTAAAATGCCACTGATAAAGTAACTGAATAATTTTTTTATACAACTCACCATCCTTCACCGGATAAACCGGAGTCAGATTATAACGCCAAGCTAGATTACCTAAACGAGAAAATAAATTACCTAACCCATTGGCTAAATCAGCTTCATAAACCTCCTCAAATCGCTCTAGCGAATAATCCCCATCGTCATCATCATTAACCTGAGCCAGTAAATAGTAACGCACTGCATCAATTCCAAAACGCTTGGTTAATTCTTGAGGTCCGATAATATTACCTGAACTCTTGCTCATTTTTTGACCACCCGCAGTAATAAAGCCATCAATAAAAATCTGACGACTTGGTTCTAGGCCAGCCGACATTAACATTGCCTGCCACATTAATGCTTGAGGCCGTAGATTATCTTTACCGGCAATCTGAACTCCTGGCCACCAGGCTAAAAAATTATCACTATCCTCGGGCCAGCCTAAAGCAGAAATATAATTAACTAAAGCATCAAACCAAACATACATTACCTGACTAGCATCATCCGGCACTGGTACCCCCCACGGCAGTTTACTTGCTAACCGGGAAATACTAAAATCCCGCAAACCCCTTAAAGCAAAATTCTTAATTTCCTGGAGTCGTGCCGTAGGCACCACAAAATCAGGACGAGAGTCATAAAGCTCTAACAATCGTTTTTGATACCTAGAAAGCCGGAAAAAATAATTTTCTTCATCAATGAGCTCTAACTCCTGGTCTGGATGCAACGGACAATGACCATTCACCAATTCTGAGTCAGTTTTTTCCATCTCACAACCAACACAATATTTTATTTTATAATGTTGTTTATAAATATCACCATGAGCGGCACAACGACGCCAAAACTCTTGAGCCGCAGCTTCGTGGTGCGGGTCAGTGGTCCGAATAAAATTATCATAGCTAAGATTTAATAAATCTTTGAGCCCCTTAAAACTAAGAGCTGATTGGTCACAATAAGCTTGTGGCTCCATTTTGAGCTCTCTCGCTTTACGCCATACTTTTAACCCATGCTCATCCACACCGGTATTAAAAAAGACTTCATCGCCACTCAAACGATGTGCCCGAGCTAAAGCATCGGCCCTGACAATTTCCAAAGCAAAACCTAAATGCGGTTCAGCATTAATATAAGGTAAAGTAGTAGTAATATAAAACTTAGCCATAGTAATTAAATTTTATCATCACTTCTTAGCAAAAGCAATGGAATCACCAAGATAGTTGCCCACAAGCTCCCAAAATATCCTGTCCTAAACTCAGCCGAGTAGTTACTTTATAGCCTCTCTTTTCTAAGAATACAGCAAAAGCCTCGCGAGCTGACCCAGAGCTAGGATAAAAATTACCCACACCAGGATTATAGTTAAGCAAATTAATAAGGAGTAAATTCTTAGGAAAATCAGCCAAAAAAATTGCTAATTCTTCAGCTTCTTCTAAAGAATCGTTAAAATGGTCAAGAAGTAAATATTCAACCATCAAACGCCGATTAGTCCTTACAACATAATCTCGAAAGATTGGTTTTAATGCCATAAGACTATGATGATGATTAACTGGCATTAACTTATTCCGTAAATTATCGCTTGGGGCATGTAAAGACCAAGCTATCTTAATCTGTTCGCCATAATTCAATAAATCTTTTAACTGAGGCCTTAAACCAACAGTAGAGATAGCTATATGGCGCCAGCCAATATCTAGGGCCATAGAATTATGCAACCACTCTATTGCCCTAATAACTTCGGCTAAATTAAGCAATGGTTCTCCCATCCCCATAAAAACTAAATTATGAATATGCTTTCCCTGCGGAGCTAATAATCTCTGCCATAATAAAGCTTGCTCCACTATCTCGCCAGCCTTAAGATTGCGCCTAAACCCCTGCTGACCAGTCTGACAAAAAGCACAACCCAAAGGACAACCTGCTTGTGAAGACAGACAAACTGTCTGCCGTCCAGTCTCGTGATGTATTACTACTGTCTCAATTATTAAACCATCCCTTAAAGTAATCCGGGCTTTCTGCGCCGGATCAGCATCTTGACCACTCAAGGTATAATTGATATCTAAAGGACAATTGACCTCCAGCCACTGTCGCTCTTTTAACGGCAAAACCGACACGGCCGACCAATCAGTGACTAACTCTTGAAAAACAGCATGATTAAGCTGCCTCTGCCGAAAGGCTGGCTGAGTATCTAAAAAATGCTCCCAAGCTGACCAATTCATAAATAAAAATAGTTGTTGAAATTCTTTACTAATGGTATACTTTGATTGTTTATAAAGCAAGCCCTGCCGCTATTTTGGCATCTTCATTACTAATTATGACTAAGCACAAAAATAATAAAACTCGCCAATCATCTAATCTAAATTATTTATCAGTAGGTAAAGGTGGCCTAAGCGCTGAGGCTAAAAAAAGTTTAGCCGCTATTATTTTAGTGTTATTAGCAGCTATTAGCCTCATTAGCCTCATCCAACCCGAAGGAATTATTGGCCAATATTTATCCCAAGGCATCTGCCAAGTTCTCGGCTGGGGGCGATGGTTTTTGCCCATCTTCTTATTTGCTCTAGCCGTCTTTATTTACTTCCGTGAACGGCTGCAAATTACTACTATCAAATTCGTTGGCTGGGGCTTATTATTTATTAGTCTCCAGGGCCTTTTTCATTTTTTTCTTAATCAAGAAAATTGGCTAAGTGCCGTCCCCGAAGGAGCAGGCGGTGGCTATGTTGGCTATGGTATTACTTGGGCTATCACTAAATTAGTAGGCTATTGGTCTGGCTTAATTTTAATTATTGCTCTCCTTATTATTAGTCTTATTTTCATTTTTAATGCCAATCTAAGCTCTCTCTTGGGCCGACAGAGTATCTTTAATAAATTTATCTTTGCTCCTTTAGCTGATGGCTGGAAATATATAAAAAGTCTATTCAGCAAACATCCAGCTGAGAGTGATTTATCCCCCGAAGAAGAATTGTCCACCGTATATATGCCAGAATCAGAAGAAAAAAAACCTAAACATTTTAGTGGGGTTACTGCCTCGCCAATTATTAATCGGCCCAACATAGATGATCAAAACCAACCCAATGCCCAAGAAAAAATAAATAAAAGTCATACTAATAAAATTGATTTACCCCTTGATTTATTAGACCGTCAGGCTAATAAACCACAAAGTGGTGATCTGGTTATTGGGGCCCAACGCATTAAAACTACTCTAGAAAATTTTGGCATTCCAGTAAATATCGAGGAGGTAACGGTAGGGCCAACAATTACTCAGTATGCCATTAAACCAGCAGAAGGTATTCGTCTGGAAAAAATTACCGGCCTAGCTAGCAATCTAGCTATGGCCCTAGCTGCCCCCCACCCTATTCGTATTGAAGCCCCTATTCCTGGTAAATCCCTAGTGGGGATTGAAGTGCCCAATGAAGTTATTGCCACGGTAGGATTAAGAGAAATATTAGATAGCCCTGATTTCCGCCAACGCAAAAATAATATGATGATTGCCTTAGGCAAAGACGTAACAGGCAAAATTTGGCTGGAAGACCTTACCGCTATGCCCCACTTATTAATTGCTGGAGCGACTGGCTCGGGAAAATCAGTGATGCTCAATTGTATCATCTTAAGTCTTTTATATGAAAACAGTCCCGAAGATTTACGCCTCATTATGGTTGATCCTAAACGAGTTGAGCTTAGCGTCTATAATGGCATCCCCCATCTCTTAACTCCGGTAGTTAACGAGGCCAGCAAAACTATTAATGCCCTAGGTTGGACTTTAAATGAAATGAGTCGTCGTCTAGAAATGTTTCAGCATTATCATGCTAAAGATATTAATAGTTTTAACGAGCAACTTCCAGACCAAAAATTACCACGTATTGTTTTTGTTATTGATGAATTAGCTGATCTCATGATGATGTCCCGTAAGGAAGTGGAAGCGAGCATTATTCGCTTAGCCCAAATATCTCGAGCCGCTGGTATCCATTTAGTCTTAGCCACCCAACGTCCCAGTGTGGATATTATTACCGGCGTTATTAAAGGTAATATGCCAGCCCGCATTGCTTTTACTGTAGCCTCTCAAGTCGATTCACGCACTATTTTAGATATGGCCGGGGCAGAAAAATTAATGGGCAAGGGAGATCTCCTCTTTAGTTCCCCACGGCTTACTAAACCGGTCCGGCTGCAAGGAGCCTTTGTCAGCGAAAATGAAATTAAACGAGTAGTCCGCTATATTAAAGCTCGCAGTGATAAACCACAATATATTAATGATGTCGTAGAAAAACATAGCGTACCCGACCTCCCCAATGGGGGTATACTCAATAATCCTCTCAGTGAAAGTGAGGATGATTTATTAGAAAAAGCTAAAGAAGCAGTTATTAAAAGTGGACGAGCTTCAGCGACCTACCTTCAAAGGATGTTTAAAATTGGTTATCCCCGGGCGGCCAGTCTTTTAGATGAGCTAGAAGAATTAGGGGTCATTGGACCGATTAATGGGGCTAAACCTCGAGAAATTTATATTAGCCTCGAAGAATATGAAGCCCGCAAACAAATGGCTACCAGCAGTCAACCACTTCACAATCCCGTAACTAGTGAACCACCTTCCCAGTTTCTTCCCCTAGATGACGTCTGGTCCGAAGATAAAGAAGCTAACAGTCAAGACGAGAATACCCCCTTTTCGGCTAGTAATGATAATGATGAGGACCAAGATGAAATGCCATTAGATAAAGAGAAAATTCTATCCGATATTTATAGCGACGTTGACGAAGATGAAGAAAACAGGGCCGAGGATGGCCCCCAAGGTCATAAAAGATTTGATGATGACGAAGACCAAGAAAAATATTTTAGCCAATAAATTAACAATTATATGCCTCATCACAATCGTCCGGCCCAAACACTCAAGGACCAAGACAACTCTAAATCTAAAGAGACTAATGATTGGCTGCCCCTTGGCAGCCATGAGGGACAGCTTTCTTTAGATATTTATCAGACAGATAAAGATTTAATCATTAAATCTACTATTGCTGGCGCTAATCCTAATGATATTCAGATCTATCTTAAAAATGACCTATTAACTATTCGCGGCAAACGGAACCTACCCGCTGATGTTGCTGATGCTGATTTCCTTTTTCGAGAATGCTATTGGGGGCCATTTTCCCGTTCCATTATTCTCCCGGTGGAGGTCCAACCTGATAAAATTAAAGCCTCTATGGATAATGGCGTACTAACAATTGTCCTGCCCAAAGCTCCTCAGGCTAAACAGATTATCATTAAAATTAAAAATCAATAACCATGCACTGCCAATTGACCATAATTAAGCTTGACGATCACCAAGCGGTCCTGATTAACAAAGAAAATCAACAATTTATCTGGCCCGCTAATCAATTACCACCCGAATCTCGAGTAGGTACAGTTCTTACCTGTGCTCTAGTTAATGCTAATAAATTAGACCAAGACGACCAGGCACTAGCTAAGGCTATCCTCAATGAACTCCTGAAAAAATCATCCACCTAAATTATGCCTGTCCCCCGTCTAAGTGGTAAAAAATTTAGGGTAAAAAAAACTATCTGGCCACTCACCGTTAGCCTTGGCCTTATATGTCTTATACTCTTGGGTTTTAGCCTCTATGGGCTAGAATATTATCGCCACCGCTTCTATCCCCACACCTTGATTGGCAATCTTGATCTTTCAGGTCTTACTCCTGCTGAAGCCAGTGAGCTTATTCAAAATCACTGGAATCAATTAGTAAGTAAAGGCTGGACCTTTGAGGCCCTGGGTCAGTCTATGGTAATTCATCAAGTGGGAGGAATGGCTGAAGGAGCTCCCTTGTTATTTTCTTTAGATATAGAAGACACCTTAAATAAGGCCTGGGGGGGGCAACACCATAATCACCCAACCATTGCTAGCTTTATTGCTGATTATTTTGCCAAACATCAAACTACGGCCTCAGTAATGATTAATGAACTGCTCGTCAGGCAACAATTAGAAGCCAATTTTCAACCCCTAATCACCCCTAGTAAACCGGCAACCATCGAAGTACAACCCGATGGTAGTTATCAAATTAAACCAGAAATAATAGGCGAAAGTATAGATTATGAAGCTGGTATAAGTGAATTCAAGAAGCAACTACAAAATTTAAAAAATGAGCCAATTATTTTAACAGTTAAACCAGACCAACCCACTATTACTCAATCCGCTATTGGTGATCTTACTGGACCAATTAATCAATATCTGACTTTAGCCCCAATTACTCTACAGCTAGCGACTACTACCTGGACTATTAATCGCAATACCCTAGCCAAATGGCTCACCCTTGAGCTAGTAGATAATCAAATCACTGCTAGTATATCTAGTAGCAGTGTTAAAGATTATCTTACAAAATTAGCCCCTGAAATTAATCAAGAACCCCAGGGAGGACAATTTAAGCGCAATGGCAATCGTCTGGAACAATTTAAACCAGGGAAAAATGGACGTGAACTTAATATCGAAGTGAGTACTAATGCTATTATTCAAGCTCTAAAGCAAGGTATTAATAATATTGAACTTACGGTTAATGATATACCAAGCCCCCTCAGTGATACTGACCCGGCTAGTTTGGGCATCATCGAGATAATTGGCATTGGTACTTCAGATTTTTCTGGCTCGCCGCCTAATCGTATCCACAATATTAAGGTTGGAACAGCCAAAGTCAGTGGTCAATTAGTAGCCCCAGGGGAAGAATTTTCTTTGGTCAAGGCCCTGGGCGAAGTAAGCGCTGCCACTGGATATAAACCAGAGTTAGTAATTAAAGAAAATAAAACTGTCCCCGAATATGGTGGAGGGCTATGTCAAGTAGCAACCACCATTTTCCGCGCTGCCCTAGCTAGCGGCTTGCCAATAACCGAAAGACAAAATCATTCTTACCGTGTTAGTTATTATGAACCGGCCGGCACTGATGCTACCGTTTATAGCCCTAAACCAGATTTACGTTTTATAAACGATACCGGACACTATATTTTACTTTTAGGGGAAGTAAGCGGTCATACCCTATCTTTTACTGTCTGGGGCACTAAAGATGGACGAAAAATTATCCAAACTAAACCTGTTATCTATAATATTGTAAAGCCAGCCCCACGAAAACTTATTGAAACTGAAGACTTAGAACCAGGCAAATTAAAATGCATCGAGCAGGCCCATAATGGAGCCGATACTTATTTTGACTATATAGTAACCTATCCTAATGGTGAAACTAAATCCAAGCGTTTCCAATCGCACTATGTCCCCTGGCAAGAGGTTTGCCTAATTGGTAAAGAGAAGGGGGAAGAAAGCCAAACCACCACACCCTCGCTAGTGTCCAGTACTGATTCTATTTTTACTTCTACTACTGGTAATATTGCCACTACTTCAGCAACCACTACTAACTAAAACTCATAATAACTTTAATAAAAAAACGAGCCCTAGGCCCGTCTTTATATTTTTACAAATTAACTCTGGTAGGGTAGGCAAGAAACTTTTCTCTAGGACAGACCCAGTCTCAACCAGGTACAGCTTATAGAAAAATCCCCATGCTTGTCGTGCCTAACCCCGCCAGAGCTAATTTGTTTTACTAATTCTTTTTAAATAACTAGATATCATAGCATAAAATAAAAATCTTGTCAAGGGTAAATCCCTGACCTGTAAATCAGCAGTCCTCTAAAAGTAAATATCAAGTCAATTAAGCTCGATGGCCACCTCGTTGATACAATATTTCTTGTGAATTTTTAGCTGCAAATGATTTTAATTGTTGTTTTAACCAACTTTGCCCGACTTTAGTTATTTTAACCTGACCATCTTGAATCTCCCAACGAGGTGGCCGGATATTCCCAAAAGTAAAATTTAAAGCTCGCTGCCATAATTCAAAATCATCTTGAAAATAAGCCCATAGCCCAGAATTTATCTGATATTCAAATCTGACAACAATATCATGCCAATCTCGTTCCAAATCTTCAGGTACAAAATTACCTTGCTGATCTAATTTTAATTTAGGAATGTTTGGTCTGAATTTACTTTTGCTAAATTTCACCCCCTCATAATAATGCCTGCTCCCCAAGTCACTGACTCCTCGTTCTTTTCGCCCTTTATAACCCTTTCGAGCAAAATCGGACCACATTGCTACTATTGATTCTCCATAAGCATAATAATTAAAAGCTCTATCTCCATTAGTTTCTAGCCACGCAACATGATTATAACCAATGGGCTCAGTATCAACCCCACGGGCATACTTAATACGTCGCCCCACATTAATATCTGCGCCCACTCCTAACTCATTACCAGGATCAATTCCCCCAATAGCCGCCAAGGTAGAGGCCTTTACCATCGAATTTGCTCCCGAAGTGGGAATATGCTTAATACGTTTATTACCAGGATGCCGGCTAACTAAATCTAAAAATTGCATAAACCTTGTCGATAAATGGAAGCCGGGATAATCTGGCCAGCGTTTGGTGTCCCATTCTATACGACCCAAGAAGGCATCCTTCTCTGATTCTTTTTCGGCTTGTTCTAACAATTTACTTAAATAGCTATCTGACATACCTTGACAATCAGCATCATTAGATAACAGATAAACCTCATGATCAATACCTGATAATTGTAAAGACCTTAGAGCTACATCGTGCACATCTTTAATAAATTGACCATGGATATTCATACCACGTTCAGCCACCAAAATCTCCTTAACATAACGTTCTTGAAAGACAGCAATTTTTAATTGAGGAAAATCTTTTTTGATTCTTTCTACTTCCTCAATAGTCTTTTTAATTTGGGCTAATTTCTGAGGATCCTGCTCATCTTGATCTAACCAATTAACATTTAAAACAAATACAGTTTTAGCTAAAACTTCTTCAGATTGATGCGAATATAAAGATAACGTCCTATAAATATTATCCGATTCATAAACTGCCCCCACAGCCATACATACCATCATTTTAGTATCTTTAGGTAGTTCAGTTAATAATTTATCTTGTTTAATAATTCTATCAACTTTTTCTACTTGCCCTGGCTCTCTAGCCTTTTTTTCTTCAAATACCCAGGCTAGTTCTTTTTGAAGATTTAGTTTGGCCTTCTTATCCGCCTTTAGACGAGGTGATAAATATCTTTCATATTCTTCTTTTTCGGCAGCAGATGTCTCACCTCCATAATAACCAGCGTATTCAGGTTTATGAAATTTTTTAATTTCTTTCGCTGGCTCTAACGGCCGACGGCCAAACAATGGAACTATTGGTGACATTTCCCAAAGATTAGCAAGGTGGATACCAATATTATGTACCACATTGGTTATAAACGTAGAGCTCTCAGATAGCCCCTTACCAACTTGAGTAGCCAGAATACGCACTACTTCTTTTCCGTTGGATATCCCCATCGTTTGTGCGACCTCCATATATTGACCTTCAAATTGAACAGTGCCGTTAGCAGAAACAGTAAACAAACTAGCAAGAAAACTATCAGGGGGAATTACCACTGTTCCATTTGGTTGTATTGGTAGCTCAAAAACCTGATTCTGTGTTCCTTTAGACACAGATATAAAAAATTTAAGCAAACCTTTCTTTATTAGATCTGGGGCATCTGCTGACAATACCTGACCGCTACTTAAAGTATGAAAAGATCCGTCGGGTGTCATGCGACTCACATTAAAAACAAAATTGCCATCTGCGTCTAACCCACTACCATTAATTCCACCCAGGAGTAGCTTTAATTCATTCTTGTCAAAAATGTGGGGGGTATCATTATTATACCAAAGCGATCGATCAATAGATACAGTCTCCTCCCCATGAGAGTTAATGATGTCTCTAGCGCCAGGGGTTCCGGCAATTTGATTTTGCTGGGGTATCCAATCAATACCTGCCTTAGCTAAAGCGGCTTGTGATTCGGCCGTCAACTGTCCCTCCGGGGTTAAACTTATATCACCCACCAATTGACGACCATTATAATAAATGCTGTAATCACCATCTGTTTCAAGCTTGATCTCTGTTCCTACTGGCACCTTAAACTGCTGATTGCCAACTTTGACTATTTCTTGAGCCTGATCGAGCTGTGGCTTACCAAAAATCATGGTCCTCGCCTTCTCCAGGACAGTCATTGTCTGAGTACTATCAGCTTTATCACCCTTAACTAATCCCTCTATAAGTCCCTGCTGATCATCACGGAAAAAACTAGTAACCTCCTGGAACACCAAACCAACTGCTAGGCCAGTAGCGGCCGCTTTGACTCCTGTCTTAGCCATTCTTTGATGACGCATTTTTTGAAAAAGACGATCTTTCTCCCTAATACCTTGATCACCACCTATTAATTCCTGAACCTTAGCTTCTGTTAATGTACTTAAATAATCATCAAAATTATTACCAGCAAAATCAATCTTCTTATTATTAACTAGTCGTCGTAATGTAGTTTTCAATTGAGCCCGTGCTAAATCTAAAGCTAAACGTTCTCGTTCTACTGCAACTATGCTAGAAAAGGCAATTAAATCAATTGTCAGCTGGTCAGATAAACGAATTCTCGCCTCTAAGTCGGCTAAACTATTAATAGCTTGATGTAATGGCTCTAAATTATCTGGACCAAGCTCAGTGAAGTTAATATTAAGCGAATTCAATATATCTTGAGCTCGTTTTGTTTCATAGATAAATTTCTCCATTTCAGCCCGACGCTCATCTTTTTCAGAAAATTCTTTGCCCTGAGCTTTTTCACGACTGTGCTGCTTACGTTCTTGTTTAAGCATCTGTGATTCTCTTGCCGCTGCTAATCCACCAGTCAGTATAGCACCAAGCCCTAAACCACCCAAAGCCCGAGCACTAGCCTGAGCCGCACTTTTGCCAGCACTGGAAAAAGCAGTTACTGTTCCAGCCACTACTAAACCTAAAGTAGACTCATTAACCAAAGAGCCAATTTTACTTTTACCCAACTTCTCTAAGATCCGATCAACTTGATTATATTGAGCCTCTGTTCTTACCCCACTAACAGCTCGACCTATGACTATTTCTAAGTCATAATCTAATTTATTAATACCCTCTTGATGACCTATCATGGCCTTAATCTGCTTGGCAATAGTTAATAAATTATCGGCATAGCCCACTTTTTCATATCCTTTCTTAATAGTGAAATCAGGTAAACTATTTAACAACCTAACTTTTTCTGCTTCTAAAGTATCTTCATCTAGATTACCAGCCACATATTCATCAATTAATTCCTTAAGGCCAGTACGTAACTTCTCATCATCTGGCTGTTTAGTTAGTTCACGCCTACTCTCACCCGCCTCTTCATGAATTGTCTCATTATAGCTGGACAAAAAACGAACAATTAGAGCTTCCTGGCTAGCCATAAAATCTTCATCACTACCACCAGCAGCCGCAAAGATATTGCCACTTTCTAATATCGCACGCCTAGCGGCATTAATCTCTTTTTGACGATAATACCCCCGAGCTAAATTATAATGCCAAAGTTTCTTTAAAAAGCCATTAACACCTTTTAAATCTTCTTTCTTGGCAGTCATCTTGGCCTCACCGGCATCAATAGCTTGCTCTTCGATAGCTTGTGAGTTATCAACAAAAGCTATTTTAAACTTTTCCCCCATATATTTGAGAGTCAGTTAACTTAGATAATCTTGACGAAAAGCCACCAATTCCCGAGCTAAAAGAGCCGGCAAATTAGGAATATTGTCGGCAAAAAATTTCTGTAGCTCGACCTCATTGTTTTCATGGTCCAAAAGGCGCTCCAACTCTGGCAATTTATCTTCAGGTAACTCAGCCACCATAGCTGCTTCTAAGCGATCATTCAAACGCGTAGTCAAGTCTTCTACTAACTGCTCACGGACCTCGGGATCAACGCCGTCTATGCCCTGAGCCGCTAGTAATTCATCAACGAATTTATCTAAAGAAGGAGAAAGTGTAGACATAAAAAATTGTTAAAAATAAAACTACTATTATTTTAAACCTAAAGACTATAAAAAATCAAGAAAAAGAAAAATATAATTTAAAATATCCCTTAATATAGTTCAAAACTTAATCAAATATAAAAACACCATTATTCTGGCGCTGACCTACTTTCCCAGGGCTTGATGCGGCCCAAGTATCATCGGTACTGGAAGGCTTAACTTCTGAGTTCGGGATGGGATCAGGTGTAACCCTTCCGTTTGAAGCACCAGAACAATGGTGTCTTTAATATTCTTAAAAACAAAACTGTGGGAAAATCAAATGACTTATTAGTATTCCTCGGCTCAACGCATTACTGCGCTTACACCTAGAACCTATCAACCCGGTAGTCTCCCGGGAGTCTATGAAACCTAATCTTGAAGACGGCTTCGCACTTATATGCTTTCAGCGCTTATCCTAACCGAAGATAGCTACCCAGCGATGCCCTTGGTAGGACAGCTGGTACACCAGAGCTTCGTGCTTCCCGGTCCTCTCGTACTAGGGAAGCGCCTTCTCAAGTTTCCGCGATCATAGTGGATAGGAGACCGACCTGTCTTACGACGGTCTGAACCCAGCTCGCGTGCCGCTTTAATGGGCGAACAGCCCAACCCTTGGGAGCTTCTCCACCCCCAGGATGCGACGAGCCGACATCGAGGTGCCGAACCACGCCGTCGCTGTGGACGCTTGGGCGTGACTAGCCTGTTATCCCCAGAGTAGCTTTTATCCGTTGAGCTTCCACCATCCTATATTGAATGGTCGGATCACTAAGTTCCGCTTTCGCGACTGCTTGACTTGCGGGTCTCGCAGTAAAGCTGGCTTGTGCCTTTACACTATCTCCCGGATTTCCATCCCGGGATAGCCAACCTTGGTAAACGCCTCCGTTACCTTTTGGGAGGCATCCGCCCCAGACAAACTACCCACCAGACACTGTCCCTTGACCAGATTCATGGTCTAAGGTTAGGTTTAAAACTATACAAGGGTGGTATCTCACCGGCGCCCGAAGGCTCCCACCTATCCTGAACATGTATAGCCCTAAACCAATATCAAGCTATAGTAAAGCTTCATGGGGTCTTCTCGTCCAACTATGATTAACGAGCATCTTTACTCGTCTTGCAATTTCGCCGAGTCCTTCGTCGAGACAGTAACCAAGTTGTTATGCCATTCGTGCAGGTCGGAATTTACCCGACAAGGAATTTCGCTACCTTAGGACCGTTATAGTTACGGCCGGCGTTCATCCGCGCTTCAGTTCAAGGCTTCGCCTTACGGCTAACCTCTCCCCTTAACGTTCGGACACTGGCCAGGCATCACCCCCTATACATCATCTTACGATTTAGCAGAGAGCTGTGTTTTTGGTAAACAGTCACTTGGCTGTCTTTAGCTGCGCCCTGCTTGCGCAGGGAGGTCTTATTGCGAACTTACGACCGCTGATTTGCCGAGTTCCTTAACGAAGGTTCTCTCGTACACCTTAGGCTCCTCGCCTCATCTACCTGTGTCGGTTTGCAGTACGATTACTATAATCTTAGCCCTAGAGGATTTTCTTGGCGCTGACTCCGCTTAAATTGGCGCCGCCCGAAAGCTTTGCCGGCAGTCAACTCAGCCGCTAACGCCACCCGGATTTGCCTAGGCGGCACGGCCAAGCCAACAACGCACAAACCATAGTACGCTTAAACTTTGTCAACGCGTCCCCCCATCGGAAAATTATAGTAGTGCTGGAATATTAACCAGCTCTTCCATCGGCTACGCCACCACTACAATGGCCTCGCCTTAGGATCGACTAACCCTGGGTCGAGTTTCGTTGCCCAGGAACCCTTAGATTTTCGGTGGGCAAGGTTTTCACTTGCCTTTTTGCTACTTATGCCAACATTTTCACTTCCAAATCCTCCACCGCAACTCACGTTACGACTTCAACGGAATTGGAACGCTCCTCTACCGCTGTCCATTTGCATGGACAACCCGCATCTTCGGTAATAAGCTTAGCCCCGATACATTTTCGGCGCGAAACAACTTGACCAGTGAGCTATTACGCTTTCTTTAAATGATGGCTGCTTCTAAGCCAACATCCTGGTTGTCGTAGTCGCGACACTACCTTTTACACTTAGCTTATATTTAGGGACCTTAGATAGCGGTCTGGGCTGTTTCCCTTTTGACTAGCGAAGCTTAGCCCCCGCAGTCTGACTCCCAAGCTACACCTATGGGTATTCGGAGTTTGTTTAAAGATGGTACCTTGCGGCCCACCCTCATTCAGTGCTCTACCCCCCATAGTCAGCGCTTGAGGCTAGTCCTAAAACTATTTCGAGGAGAACCAGCTATTGCCGAGTTCGATTGGAATTTCTCCGCTATCCACAGTTCATCCGATGGTGTTGCACGACCAACCGGTTCGGTCCTCTTCTAAGCTTTCGCCCAGATTCAACCTGACCATGGATAGATCACCCGGCTTCGGGTCTTGTGCATGCGACCAGCCTTACGGCCTACGGGCTATTAACCCTCGCTTTCACTTTGGCTTCTCTCATTTCGCGAGATTAACCAAGCCACATACAACAAACTCGTTGGCTCATTCTTCAATAGGCACGCCGTCACCCAATACCTTGCGGCATCAGGCTCCGACTCCTTGTAGGTCTACGGTTTCAGGTACTATTTCATCTCCCTAACCGGGATGCTTTTCACCTTTCCCTCACGGTACTAGTTCACTATCGATCTCAAAGAGTATTTAGCCTTGGGTCATAGTCGACCCAGCTTCCTACGGAATTTCACGAGTTCCGCAGTACTTAAGAATCAGCACCACCAAGAGTCTGAAATTTTCGCTTACCGGGCTATCACCGTCTCTGGCTGAGCTTTCCAGCTCCTTCAGCTAACTCCAAACTTTTATGACTTGGCCTGACCAAACTAAGTAGTCAGCATGCTAATCTTACAACCCCCAGTTAACATCTGGGCTTAGCCCCTTCAGTTGACTTCCGCTACCCGAAAGTAGCTTCCGCCAACGCAGTTAACTAGGTTTAGGCTCTTCCCCGTTCGCTCGCCACTACTTGGGGAATCCAAATCTCTAATCAAGCACTATCTGCTAATAAGCAGCTAGCTCTTGATTAGAGATCATTATTTTTTTCTTTTCCTCCGGTTACTAAGATGTTTCAGTTCACCGGGTAGTCGTCTCACCAGCCTATGTGTTCAGCTGGCGGACCACCTGTCTTCCACAGGTGAGGTTACCCCATTCGGATATCTCCGGCTCACAGGTTGCTTGCCACCTCCCCGAAGCTTATCGCAGGCTGCTACGTCCTTCATCGTCTCTTTGAGTCAAGGCATCCACCATAGACCCTTAACGAGATTTTCCCACAATTCTATTTTCAAGAATTATGGATTTTTGTTTTTTATATTGCTATCTGATCTAACAAATATTTAATTGTCAAAGTTCTATAAGTTTACAAAAACTTATAACCTTTACTTACAACAAAAAGGTTGCTAAGCAAAAATTATAAGTCTTTTAAGAGGTTGGCCGCACCAACATTAAGCGTAAATTGTGTTTCTTATTATACACGAATAAAGAAGGCTGTCAAGAGTGCTTGTTACTGAAAAAGTACACAGCGCACTGAAGCAGCATCACCAGAAGGGTGAGCACTACTTCCCTTTTCATTATAAAAATAAGGATTTTTACCACTGTCACTATCTGCCGTAACTAAGTAGGGTGTCGAGATAAATTGATACTTTGTACTATCCCAAGAACCAGAAGCCGTAAAGCCTAACCCACCAAAAACCCCAGAGAGTAAAGTCCTACCTGGTACACTCCAGCCGGGAGGACAAAGGGCCAATGCCTGAGTTTGAGTATAAAGGCCACCTTCGTCATCACAAGACTTTGGGTTATTATTAAAACACATTTTTTCACCCTGTCCAAAGTCTCCAGCATTTAAATTATCCATAAGCCAGCAATCACCATCAAAATCCTGTGTCGCATAATATCCACCATTTCCAGTAAACCCACCTTTTTCATCTCTTGGCCCGCCGTCATAAGCCAGTAAATCACCACACTGAAAAACTCCACCACTGCCACCAGCCACAATAGCATAGGGTGTTGCTTGGTAATTGCCGGGCTCATAATCTGCTGATTTAGTTTCTAGGGTAAAGTCTATAGTATAACCTTGTCCATTTTCAGTTTGGGCATAAATATAATGCTGACTAGACAAGGGGTCATCCGGCACCTTAGCCAGAAAAGTCAAACCATTATATGATAAAGGACTGCCAGGAGTTAAAGATACAGGATAAATCCCGACACTATCGTAATACATCTCTAGGGCCATTTGAATTTGTCTAATATCCGAAAGGCGACGAGCATCACGGGCTTTAGCTCTGGCACTATTTAGAGCCACTACTGATAAAGTAGAAAGAATACCAATAATGGCAATAACCACCAATAATTCCACTAAGGTAAAAGCTTTTTTCATAGGCTTAAAACAAACTTAAGGGCTGCTTTTCCTGAGGACTAAAAATTTTTATTTGACCATATTGGCCATCAAAGCCAGGATTTACTACTAATTGTCCCCGGCGTACTCGCTCAATGGCTTGCGCTAAGCGACTGCCAAAATGCTGCGCAATCTCTTCCACTTTAACTTTTCTTAAGATTGTCAATTCACTGCCTAAGGTAGCAATCATCTCCCCATATACTTCCTGAACTTTTTTAGAATTGCGGCTAGCTA
>ERZ795052.3361-NODE-3361-length-17792-cov-6.209336_pt1 | contig 17792 bp, 20 predicted proteins | sample MGYA00375136_ERZ795052 | MGnify/ENA primary metagenome ERZ795052 (study PRJEB30181, sample SAMN05720156) | activated sludge metagenome | isolation source: Anaerobic digester | place: Japan | collected 2015-05-26 ... | reverse complement strand
GTTATTAAAGAAAGTTTTTTAGACGCGGGTTCAATTCCCGCCATCTCCACAGAAAATTATGCTTTTAACCAATTTTTTACTAATTAGTAATTTGTATTTAATAGTTAGAAAAAAGAAAAAATATTTAAAAGAATAATAAGCATAATTTTTCTTTATTAGGTTATTGTTGTAAATTCATAAATTCGGATCGAATTTAATTAAAAATTAAATTAATAAATGGGTTATAATCAAAATTGAAAACCAAAATTTGTGGCGCCCCAAGAAGTCCATTTAATTGGATTAGATGGTGCTAACTTAGGAATTGTTAGTTATGAAGAAGCCAAGCGTATAGCTCAAGAGCAAAATTGTGATTTAGTAAAAATTTCTGATAAAGTGCTTCCATATATATATAAATTAGGTGATTATGGTAAAATAAAATATTTAGAAGAAAAGAAAAGGCGCAAAGAACAATTAAAACATAAACAAGATATAGAAAAAATAATTCGTATAAACTTTAATGAGAGTCTTCATGATTTAGAAACAAAAGCTAAAAAAGCCACAGAGTTTCTTGAAGAAGGCAGGCGAGTAAGAATTGAAATGCGTCTTACTGGTAGAGAAAAAATGCACACTGATATTTCTCGGAATAAATTTATAACTTTTTTGGGATTGATCAAAGTACCATTCAAATATCTTAAAAATATATCAATAATGTCTGGATTTTGTGACGCGACAATTATAAAAGATAATTTGGTAAAGTAATAATTAAAAGATAAATAGTATAATATGAATAAAAAGTTTTTTAATAAGAGAGTAAGGATTACTAAAAACAATAAGGTTATTAGAAGGGTTAGCAATACTGCCCATACTACTTCGTCTGATAGTTCTAAAACAAAAAATCGTCGAAAAAAGGCAAGAAGTTTTCATAAAACAATTATAAAATCATTAAATAAAATAGTTTAATTATGGTACGAGTTAAATCTGGTGTTATCGCCCACAAAAGAAAAAAGAATGTTTTGAAACATACCAAAGGTTTTAAGTGAGGCAGAAAATCTAAATTTAGACAAGCGCATGAAGCAGTATTGCATGCTAGCGTACATTCATATAGGGGGAGAAAAGAGAAAAAAAGAGATTTTCGTAAACTTTGAACTGTTCAAATTGGGGCTGCGGCCAAAGAATACTCAATAAGTTACAATCAACTGATAAAATTATTAAAAGAACATCATATAGAATTGGATAGAAAAGTATTATCGGAGTTAGCCCAAAATTACAATGACATTTTTAAAGAAATTGTCACCAAAATTAAATAATTATACAGCCTTGCCTTCTTTTTTGTTAGTAAAAATTTATTGTAAAACTTTATGTTTTAGTGTGAATTTTATAGGCAAAAATAGGGCGGGGTTGTTTTTTTTATAAAAATTAGCTATAATTAATATAGTGTAATATAGTGTTGAGATAATTATTATTATTAAAAACATACTATTAATTATTATAAAATTAGAAATTTTGTTAAATATATTAAACAATGATTAGCAAAGTAAATCAAAAATCGGGGTTTACACTAATTGAATCGCTTTTGGCAATAGGTGTTTTGATTGTGGGAGTTTTGAGTGCTTTTATTTTGGTAGTTCGTTCTCTTAGTAATATTCCTTTGATTCAGTCCAGACTTATTGCTGCCAATTTAGCTCAGGAAGGTATTGAGTTAATAAGGCAAAAAAGAGATACTAATTATATTCAAGGATTGGATTGGATAAATGGATTTAATGATCAGTGTATTTGTATGGATAATAGTCAGCTTGCCGACGAATGCTATTTTGTTATAGATGCTAATAGTAGAACACTAAAACAATATGACAATGATGATTATTTAAAGTTTAATAAAGAACTAGGTATATATAGTTATGATACAGGGGAGATATTACCTTATTTTTTTCAACGTAAAATAGAAATTTGTTTCCCTTTACAAAATAATAATAAAGAAATGAGAATCAAAGAAACAGTATACTGAAAAGTAAAACAAAATAATTATTCTCTAATTGTTGAAGATCATTTATTTGATTATTATGGATTGCTTTCTTCTAGTCATTAGATTATTTTTTTAATTTGTTATTATGATCCACAAATCTAAAAAATTAAAATCATTTACATTGGTAGAAGTTTTGGTTTCGTTGTTTTTATTTGTTGTTATTACTGGTATTTTGACCCAAATTTATATTGCTACAGTTCGCTCTGAACGAATTGCTTATGTTTTACTAAGAGATGAAAATATTATTCGTAATGAGTTAGAAGTTTTGGCTCGTGATATTAGAATGGGTAAATCTTTTAGCTCCAATGGATCAGGCGATAGTTTGGATTATTTAACTTATTATGACAATTCTTGGCATAGAATATCGTATGTTTTTGATGCCGAACATAATACAATAAGAAAATCCGTAAGTGATGATATAGAGTATGTCTCTAATGATTATGTTATAATAATTCCTGAAAATATAAAAATAGATACATTAAAGTTTTATGTTAATAAGCTATACAATGAACAACCGAGCATAACAATAACCTTAACTATTGAATCTCAAGCTTATAATAAAAAATACACTACGAGTTTACAGACAACTGTTACTCCCCGAATGTTGGATTTGTAAAAATAATTTATATTTATTAGCAACATATTTTAATTATTATATTATGTATTATAATACAAACAAAAAAGATAAAAAACATAGAATTGGGCAAATTTATTTAATGAGCGCTTTGCTTTTAGCTGGGGCATCGGCTTTGGGATTGGCGTTGATTAGTGTTTATTTACGTGATTTAAGATTATCTTATGAAGTTGGTGAATCTACAAGAGCTATTTTTGCTGCTGATTCAGCAATAGAATATCAGCTTTATATGGTATTAAATAATTCAGACATAATAGAAATACCTATTATGAGCAATAATACAAGTTATACATCAAGTATTGAAAATGATGTGCTAAGAGGTGTTGGTGAATCGCGGGGTATTAGGCGTGGTATTGAAATTTATTTAGGCGCTAATAACCTTGATAATATGAGTAGTGAAGAATAAATATATTTAATTTGGATTTTATTTATTATGAGCCAAAAATTAAATAAAGAAGAGGCAAAAAAACGAATAAAAAAATTAAGACAAGAGATAGAACGTCATAACTATTTATATTATGTATTAGATAAACCTGAAATTTCTGACGCAGAATGAGATGCAATGTTTCACGAGTTGCGTGATTTAGAGGAGCAATATCCTGAATTCATAACAAACAATTCTCCTACAGTAAGGATTGGGGGTAAAGTTTTGGATAAATTTAATAAAGTTGTCCACAAAGACAAGATGATGTCTTTGAATGATGCCAAAAATAAAACTGAAGTACAAGAATGATACAATCGTATTATTAAATTATTACCAACTGATACCTCGATAGATTTTTATTGTGAATATAAATTTGATGGATTATCAATTAGTACAATTTATAAAAAGGGTGAATTTGTTTTGGGTGCTACCAGAGGTGATGGTTATATTGGCGAAGATGTTACAGAAAATTTAAAAACAATTAAAACAATACCATTAAAATTATTTAAAGATGTAGATGCTGAGGTCAGGGGAGAAGTTATTTTAACAAAAAAAGAATTTGAAAGAGTAAACAAAGAGCAAGAGAAATTGGGATTACCTTTATATGCCAACCCGAGAAATTTAGCCGCTGGTTCAGTACGTCAATTAAATTCAAAAATTACCGCTTCGAGGCATTTAGATTTTGTTGCTTATAAATTGGTAACGGATTTAGGGCAAAAAACTCATAAAGATGAACATGAAATTATTGAAAAGTTAGGTTTTAAAACTACAAACAAAGAAAATTATTATGCTAAAAATTTAGATGAAGTATTCCAATATTATGATAAAGTTGAACAAAATAGAGATAAATTATCGTTTGAAATAGATGGGATAGTAATTTTGATTAATGATAATAAAATTTTTAATTTGTTAGGTAATATTGGCAAGGGACCGCGTGGGGGTATAGCTTTAAAATTTCCTGCTAAAGAAGTAATCACAATAGTAGAAGATATTAAGGTACAAGTAGGTAGAACTGGTATTTTAACTCCAGTAGCGTTTTTGAAACCAGTTTTTATTGGTGGAACAAAAGTTTCACGAGCTACTTTACATAATAAGGAGGAAATTAAAAGACTGGGTTTAAAAATTTATGATCATGTGGTGTTAAGTAGAGCGGGTGATGTTATTCCTAAAATTACAAAAGTATTAGATAAATTAAGAACAGGGGAGGAACGAGATTTCAAAATGCCTTCTTATTGTCCTGTATGTCATACATTAACTATCCAAGATGACTCAGGTATTTTGGTTAAATGCCCTAATCCAAAATGTCCTGCTAGAAGCCAAGAAAACTTGAAGCATTTTGTGTCTAAACAGGGATTTGATATTAAGGGTGTGGGTTCAAAATTATTACAAAAATTAGTTGATGAACATTTAATTGTGGATAGTGCTGATTTATTTAGTTTAGAAGAAGGAGATTTAAAAGTTTTGGAAAGATTAGGTGAAAAATCTAGTAAAAATATTATTCAAGCTATAAATAATTCTAAAAATATAACTTTAGAAAAATTTATTGTAGCGCTTGGCATTCCTTTGGTGGGTATTGAAGCAGCAAGGGGTATCTCGCAAAAATTAAAAAAATATGGTAGTATAAATACACCAGGCGATGTATTGGCTATAGCCAGTAAGATTAGTATTGATGAGTGAAATAAAATATATGATTTTGGCCCCAAGGTGAGTAAAAGTATTGTAGATTTTTTTTGTGATAATAATACAAAAAAATTCTTTGATAAATTAGATAGAGCGGGTATACATATACAGAATGAACAAATATTGTCTAGCAATTCAAATTTTAAAGATCTTAAATTTATTTTTACTGGTGAGCTTAAAAGTATGACACGTGCAGAGGCTCAAGAGAAAGTAAAAGAATTGGGTGGTATTGTCAAAGAAACAATGTCTCGTGATATTGATTATGTAATAGTAGGAGAACATCCTGGTAATAAGTTAGAAAAAGCTAAACAATGAGGTATTAAAATTTTGAACGAGAACGAATTTATTAATTTAATAAAAAAGAAATAAATTTTACAATATGATTTTAAAAGAAGATATAGGGCGTTTATTAGAATTGGCTAGATTAGATATTAGTGAAGAAGAAAAATTACAGCTCACAACTGATGTATCTCGTATTTTAGAATATGTTGATAAATTATCGACGATTGATGTCAGTAATATAGTTGGCAATACAGGAGGAAGTTTAAATAAAAATATTGTTAGAAATGATGAATTTATGCCTTTTGATTTTGATAGAGAAGTTTTGATAAATGATATACCTTGTAAGCAAGACAATTTAGTAGTAGTACCTAAAATACGGGATTAAAATAATATATAGATTTATAAGCTAAATATATGATTATAGAAAATATACAAAATGATTTGAAAAATAAAGTATATTCCTGCGTTGATATGGTTAAGCAACGCTTTGATGTTATATTAAAAGAGAATGCCAATCTAAATGCTTTTATTAGTATGTGTCGCGATGAAGCTATAAAAACTGCAGAACATATTGATCAGGATATTAAAAATGATATTCCTTTAAAACCATTATCTGGTGTTCTTTTTGGTATAAAAGATAATATTTTAGTCAAAGATACTATTACTACAGCGGGTTCTAAAATTCTTGAAGATTATATTGCGCCCTATGATGCCACAGTAGTTAAAAAAATTAAAGACGCTGGAGGTATAATAATTGGTAAGACTAATTTAGATGAATTTGCTATGGGTTCTTCTAATGAAACTTCAGCGTTTGGCAATTGTCATAATCCATATAAATTAGATAAAGTACCTGGGGGTTCTTCTGGTGGTTCGGCTGTGGCAGTATCAAAAGAGTTAGTACATATTGGGTTGGGGTCTGATACAGCAGGGTCTGTTCGACAACCGGCAAGTTTTTGTGGTGTAGTAGGTTTTAAACCGAGTTATGGTGCAATTTCTCGATTTGGTCTTATAGCCATGAGTTCATCTTTGGATGTTATAGGTATTTTAAGCAAATATGTATCTGATTGTGAAAAAGTATTCCAAGTAGTTTGTGGTAAAGATAAAATGGATAGCACAAGTACTGATATATTATCTGTTTTGCCAAATAATATTCCAAATGTTTCTATAGGTATTCCTAAAGAATATTTTGTTTCCGGAATAAATGAAGAAGTTGAAAAATCAGTAAGAGATTTTATTACGTCTTTAAAGAATGCTGGATTTCGTATCAAAGAAATTAGTTTGCCACATACTGAATATTCTTTACCAACATACCATATTATTATGCCAGCAGAAGTAAGCGCCAATCTTGCTCGGTTTGATAATATTCGTTATGGTACTGATTTTCATCAATTACAAATGAGTTTGGGTATTGAAAATTTAAATGATTTATATTATAAAACTCGTGGTGCAAAATTTGGTAGAGAAGTAAAAAGACGAATTTTGATAGGTACTTATGTTTTATCAAAAGGATATTATGATGCTTATTATATAAAAGCACAAAAAGTAAGAACATTGATTTCGCAAGATTTTGAAAATGCTTTTAAAGAAGTAGATTTTATTTTAACACCAACGAGTCCCACAACAGCATTTAATATTGGAGAAAAAAATCAAGATCCAGTAGCTATGTATTTGTCTGATATGTTTACAGTATCAGCTAATTTGGCTGGCTTACCAGCAGTTAGTTTGCCTTTGGCAAAAGATTTGGAAGGATTACCAATAGGTTTACAGATTATTGGCAAAAGAAATGAGGATTTTAAGGTGTTTGATTTAGCGAAAAATTTAGAAAAACTTATAAACTTTTCATTTTAATATTAATTTATATTATGGTAGAACCAAGCATATCAAATATTATAAAGATTTTGGCTGATGCATCTGCTAATCAACAGGTTGTTAATGTTTCTACATTGGTATTTAATTTGCGTAGAATCGGCTTGTTTGTGATTATTGTTTTAATTGTTGGTATTATATTTTTGTTTGTAAAATTAAAAAATTTATCAAAATTAGCACAAGCCGTGAAACAATCTATTCAAAAACCAAAAATAAATGACAAAATTATTAAACGTTTTTTTGAATCAATATATCACAAAATACAAGATAATAATTCTTTGATGAATAAATTAGTATTGGCAGAAACCGAAAATTATTTTGATGAAGTATTAAAAGAAATAGGTTTTCAAGGAAAAAGTTTATCAGATAAATTAGATAATATTCAAGAACAATTTTTGCCTAATCTCGAACAAATTAAAATTGCCCATAATCAAGTACAAAATATTTTTGATCAAGAAAATTATCAGTTAGGAAAAGAAGAAACTAATAATATTGTGTTAATTTATAAACAGGGGATAGAAAATTTAATCAAACTTTAAACTAAACTTATGTCAGGTTCAAATGAGATTGTTATTGTGTTATTACGCTATGTTGTTATTTTGTATTCATTGATTTTACACGAAGTATCACATGGTACAATGGCTTTGATATTAGGAGATACTACAGCCAAAGATTTGGGCAGGTTGTCTTTAAATCCTTTAAGGCATTTAGACCCTGTAGGTTCTTTTTTAGTGCCTATATTTTCGTTTATTATTACTGGTTTTAAAGTAGCTTTTGGCTGAGCAAAACCAGTACCATACGATCCTTTTAATTTGAAAAATCCTTTATTGGGTTCAGCTTTAATAGCCTTAGCTGGACCAGTAGCGAATTTTGTTTTAGCTTTTTTGTTTGCTATGATTTTACGTTTTAATTATATTTTTAATCTTAATAAAAATGTTTTTGAATTTATTTCTTTTATTGTATTGATAAATTGTTTATGAGGAGTATTTAATTTAATACCAATACCACCATTTGATGGCTCAAAAATTTTGTTTTATTTTACCAAAGGTAATAAGTTAGAACAATTTTTGAACAAATTTAGTTTTGCATTGTTTTTGCTTATTATTTTGTTTGGATACAATATTATAATTTATATTGCCTCTTTGGTGTTTATTGTATTTACAGGAATGCCACCTATGTAGTTAGAATAGTATAATATATATCAATAATATAATTACGATAAGATTTTATTGTTTACTTTTTATTGTTTCTGTGCTATAATATAACTATAGTGTAAAATATATTTTTTGATTAAATGTTTTAATTATGTCTCATTCAGGAAAAAATGGAAAGAAAAAACAGCATGTTGAATTAGATAAAAAAACAAATCTTTTAGCTGATTTAACTGCCGAAGTAAAAATTGGCATTTTTGCTATTTTGTATTTTTGTGTAGCAATAATTTTAATTTTAAGTTTTTTTGACTTAGCTGGTCCAGTTGGTGAAGCTTTGTATAATTTTTTAAATAAATTAGTTGGTATAGGTTACTTTTTATTGCCATTAAGTTTGCTAATTTTATCAATTCAAATGCTAAAAAGCCGGACAAGACATTATTTTAAATCAGCTGTAGTAATTATTGGTTTGGTGTTAATGGTTTTGAGTTTGCTAGGCATTATTGATATAATTCACGAAACTCAAGGAGGCTATTTAGGGAGATTTAGTGCGATGATTACTATACCTTTTGGTGTTTGGGCTGGAGTGATTATTTTGATTTGTGTATTTATTATTGGCCTTTTAATGGCTTTTGAAAAGCCTTTAAGTTTTGCTTGATTCTTGGCCTTGTTGCCAAAGAAAAATAATTATTCAAATGTTGAGGCAGGGTCTTTGGTAGTGTTACCAGAAGAGACATTGAGTGATACAAAGCAATTAGAAGCAATAGAGAACAATACATCTGTAAAAACTGAAAAATTAGAAGAAGTTAATATAGCAAAAAATGAAATACATGAAAAAGAGTTAAACTTATTGGCAAAACAAAAATTTGCAAATTATAAATTACCCCCTATAGATTTATTGGAAAATGATTCAGGTAAACCAACTGTTGGAGATGTAAGAGCGAATGCTAATATTATAAAAAGAACTTTGCAAAATTTTGGTATTGAAGTAGAAATGGGGGAAATTTGTATTGGGCCTACTGTTACTCAATATACTTTAAAACCAGCAGAAGGAGTAAAATTATCACGTATTACAGCTTTACAAAATGATTTATCATTGGCATTGGCTGCTCATCCTTTACGTATAGAAGCACCTATTCCTGGTAAATCATTAGTTGGTATAGAAGTACCAAATAAATCAGTAGCATTAGTAAAATTGCGCAATATGTTAAGCACAGAAGAATTTCAGACTTCTAAAGCTTTATTGTTAGTTCCATTGGGGCGAGATGTAAGCAATAAAGCAAGGTATATTAATATTGCAAAAATGCCTCATTTACTTATCGCTGGTGCTACTGGAACAGGCAAATCAGTTTGTATCCATACAATAATTACTTCTTTATTATTCAGAAATACTCCTGAGACATTAAGATTTATTTTGATTGATCCAAAAAGAGTAGAGCTATCGCATTACGAAGGTATCCCGCATTTGCTAACTCCTGTAATTACTGAATGTAAAAAGGCTTTGCCTGCTTTGCGTTGGGCAATAAGTGAAATGGAAAGGCGTTATGGGTTGTTGTTAGCCAATCATAGTAGAGACATAGAAAGTTATAATGAAAAAATATCAAAAAAAGATGTGGATGTTTTACCTTATATTATTATTATCATTGATGAATTGGCAGATTTAATGATGCAATATGGTAAAGAAGTTGAGGGTGCGATTGTTAGATTAGCACAAATGTCACGCGCCACAGGTATTCATTTAGTAATTTCTACTCAAAGACCCTCAGTAGAAGTGATTACAGGATTAATAAAGGCTAATATTACTAGCCGAATTGCTTTTCAAGTTGCGTCTCAGGTAGATTCGAGAACTATTTTAGATAGTCAGGGAGCAGAAAAATTATTAGGACACGGTGATATGCTTTATTTAGCAGCTGACACTTCAAAGCCTGTTAGGTTGCAAGGTGCATTTTTGACTGAAAATGAAGTTAATAGAGTAACCAATTTTATTCGTAAACAAGATGTTAATATAGAAAGTAATTTCGGATTGGAGACAACATTAAAAGGGCAGGAGATTTTAAATAACAAAGCGCCCAATCAGGATAGTATAAATTTAGATGAGTATGCATATGGTGAAGAAGATGAAAAATATGAAGAAGCTTTGGAGGTTATAAAACAATTTGGTAAAGCCTCGGCTTCATTGTTGCAAAGAAGGCTTGGTATAGGATATGCCAGAGCTGCTAAATTATTAGATATATTAGAAGAAAAAGGAATTATAGGTCCAGCTGATGGTGCTAAACCAAGAGAGGTATTTTTATCAAATAGCCAAGTATGAAAAAATACTAGTACCAAGGAAAGTTTATTGGACTCGTCTGATACAGAGAATTTATTAGATGATAATAATGAACCAGATGATAATAATGAAAAAATTTAATTTAATTTTATGAAAGATAATAATATTGTGCATTTAGGAAAAATATTAAAAGAAAGCCGTGAGCAACAAAATATTACTCTTGAAAAAATGGCTTTGAAAACTCGTATCAAAATGGATCACCTAATAAATTTGGAGGATGAACATTTTGAAAAATTACCCCCAAAGATTTTTATAAAAGGTATAATATCAAAATATTGTGATATTTGTGGATTGGATAAAAAAGAAATGCTTAAACAATTTGATAACTATTTAATAGAAAGTGCGGGATCAAATAATAAGTATAATAAATTATTTACTGAACATAAAAAAATTTATCCAAAATGAAATTTATCAAAAATATTTTTAATTTTTTTTGCTATTGTAGTGGCGTGTTTTATTTTATGACAAGTATTTAATTTATTATTGCCTCCAAAAATTGAATTAATGTATCCTGGAGGAGATTTAACTTCTGATACTTCTTCAGTTGAAATTATAGGTAAGGTGTTAAGAGCCAAAGAATTTACTATCAATGATCAGATAATAAATTTTGATCACGATGGAGTTTTTAATTATGTGTTAGCACTTGAGCCTGGTTTGAACATTATAACTATTAAAGCCAAAAATAATAGTGGGAAATCAAGCCAAATTATTAGAAACGTAATATATAATAAATAAGTAATTTTGAATTGCGTTGGATTAAAAAATACAGGAGTTTGGTTCCTGTATTTTTGATTTATTTGGTTTTTTCCCCATTGCCTCTGTTTTTCTTCTTATTCTGGATTTATTTGATTTTTTTGTTGTCCTTTCCTTATTTATTATTTATTTCTGTATTCTTTATTCTAGATTATCCAATATTTTTCTCTTTGTTGATTTTATTTTTGTGAATTTCATTCACTCTCTATTTGGTTTTTTGTTTTTGTTCGTAATTATTTCCACAATATCTCCTGATTGTAACTGATAGTTTAGTGGTACTATTTGATTATTTACTTTGGCCATTTGGCAATGATTTCCAAGATCACTATGAATTTTATATGCAAAATCTATAGGTGTTGATCCTTTTGGTAAATTTATAACATCTCCTTTTGGTGTGAGTACAAATATTTGTTCTTTTAGTAGCTCATTAACAAAAATATTGTAGATAGTTTGTCCATCTTGGTTTTTGAGATTGATAGTTTGGAGAGTTTTAAGTAAGGGGTTTTCTTTTAGAATTTGTTTTCTTTTGATATAACTTTTGTTTTCTTTATTTAATTGATATAATCAGTGGCTCGCGATACCGTATTTAGAATACTCATACATTTCCATTGTTTGGATTTGTATTTCGACAATTTGATTGTTTGTAGTAAGTGTAGTAGTATGAATTGCTCTGTAGCCATTTGGTTTAGGAAGAGCAATATAATCTTTTAAACGCCCGGGCAGAGGTAGTCATAACTGATGAATAAAACCCAAAATTAAATAACAATCTTCGATGTTTTGAGTAATAATTCGTAGAGCTATAATATCATAAATTTTATTAAAATCTTTTTCTTTTAGATATTTTCGATAAATACTATACAGTTTCTTTTTACGAAATTCTATATCAAAAAAATTACAATTATTTTTGTTAAGATAATCACTTAGTTCACGTTTAGAAATTATTAGAGCCTTTTCAAGATCTAAATATTTTTTACCAACATATTTTTTTACCATTTTGTATTCTTTGGGATATGCATAAGGAAATGCCAATTCTTCTAAACTTGATGCGATATTTTCTAAACCTAAATAATAAGCTAATGGGCTATAAATATCTAATGTTTCTAATGAATTTTTTTGTTGAGATTCTTTGTTTAAGGCTCAAATAGTTCGCATATTATCCAGTCTATCCATAAGCTTGATTATTATTATTCTATAATCTTGACTCGCCGCAAGAAAAAGGCTTCTTAAATTGTCGAGATAGTGTTTTTTCTGATGGTATTGCTGGCGTGTTTTTACTTTATGGTGTAGGCTATGAATTTTGGTTAGTCCTTGCACTAAAAAAAGAATCTCATCGCCGAATTCTTTTTTTATCTCATCGGTTGTGATATTGGTATCTTCTAAAATATCATGTAATAATCCTGCAATAATTGTGCTGGCATCTTGTTTTAATTGAGATAGCTCTATGGCTACTCGTAGGGGATGATTTACAAAATCTTCTCCTGTTTTTCTTTTTTGTCCTTGGTGATATGTTTTAGATAAAAGATAAGCTTTTTCTATAAAGCCCCATTCTTCTGATGATAAATAGTCTTTGGTATTATTATATATTAGTGTTAGTTCGGGTAACATATTTACAATTTTTATTTGAACATTTATAAGTAGTTTTGTTTGTTTGTATAAGTGGATAATGACATTGCGGACATGTATCTTGTAATGGCTTTTTGTTAATTATAAAATCGCATTTTGGATAATTGGAACATCCATAAAATATTTTTCCTTTTTTAGTTTTACGCATTATAATATTGCCAGTTTTACATTTTGGACATTTAATACCAGTTTCCTGATCAATAGATTTAGTAAATTTACATTCAGGGAACTTTGAACAAGCTAAAAATTTTCCAAATCTGCTTATTTTTATAATTAATGGTGCTCCACATTGCGGGCAAATTTCATTGGTTTTGTTATCTTCAATTAAATTTATTTTTTGTACTTTTTGGTATTTTGTTTCAAGATTTTTTTCAAAAGGGAAATAAAAATTTTTAATCAGTTGGCGTCAATTTTTTTTACCCTCAGCAATTAAGTCCAACTCTCTTTCTAAATTAGCCGTCATTTGATAATCAGCAATATCAGGAAAATGTTGCACAAGTATATTACAAGTTTTGATGCCAATATCAGAAGGAACAAATGATTTATTTTCATTATAAGATACATATCCTCTTTCAAGCAAAGTAGAAATAATAGTAGCATAAGTAGATGGTCTACCAATGCCATATTTTTCCAATGTTTTGACCAAAGATGCGTCATTATATCTGGCAGGAGGTTCGGTAAAATGTTGAGAAGGTAATACCTTGTTTATTTTATAGATATCATTTTCTTTTAAATTTAAGATACCAGAATTTTTTATATCCAAAGGTAAAATTTTTAAAAATCCATCAAAACATATTTTTTGGTATTCGCTTTTAAAAGTATAAATATTTTTTGTATTTATAGTTTGGGTCAGAATATTTTGTTTTTCTATTTTGGCATTGCTCATTTGACAAGCAATAAATCGTTGCCATATTAAATTATATAATTTTAATTCATCTTTATTTAAAGATTTCTCTATATTTTTTATTGTGCGTGAGGGATTTGTAGGTCTGATAGCTTCATGTGCTTCTTGGGCTAATTTTGATTTTGCCTTATAATAATTTGGTTTTTCTGGTACATAATCTTTGCCAAATGTTTTATAAATATAATCTCTGGCATTTTGGATTGAAGCAGTACTCAAATTCAAAGAGTCAGTACGCATATAAGTAATGAAACCATTTTCATAAAGGTGTTGAGCAACTATCATTGTTTTTTTGGCTGGGAAACGTAATATTTGTCAACTGGTTTGTTGTAAAGTACTAGTAGTAAAAGGGGGTAAAGGTTTTTTGTTGATTATATTAGTAGAAATCTCTGTAATTTTTACATTTTGGTCTTGGATTTCATTGGTAATTTGTTGACATTCTTGTTGATTTTTAAGATCAAATTTTTCTATATTTTTGTTGTTAATTTGTGTTAGATTACCTAAAAATATTTGATTATTTTTTTGAAATTCTGCTTGAATTTCTCAGTATTCCTGGGGTTTAAAATTCGCTATTTCTTGTTCGCGTTCAACAATTAATCTCAAAGCAGGTGTTTGAACTCTGCCAGCAGAAAGGCCTTTCATAATTTTTTTTCACAAAAAAGGGGATAATTTATAACCTACCAATCTATCAAGAACCCGGCGAGCTTGTTGGGAATCTACTAAATTAAGATTTATAGTTCTCGGATTTTTTAATGCTTCTTTTATGGCGGTTTCTGTAATTTCGTGGAAAACAATTCTTTTGGTGTTGTTAACATTAAGATTTAGTATATGAGTAAGGTGTCAAGCTATGGCTTCACCTTCGCGATCTTCATCGGTTGCCAGAATAATATTATCTTTATTTTTGGCTATTTTTTTTAAGTTAGTAACGATTTTTGTTTTAGTTTTGGGAATAATATATTTTGGTTCAAAATTATTTTCTATATCAATTCCCAAAGTACCTTTTGGTAAATCACGCAAATGTCCCATACAAGCAACTACCTCATAAGATGTTTTATCTAAAAAATAAGATATAGTTTTGGCTTTGGCTGGGCTTTCAACTATTATTAAGTTTTTTGGCATATTGTTTGTTTAATGTGTTATGTGTTATAATATAGAATATTCGTCATTATTGTGTTCTACAAGACCTTTAAGTTCCAATGATGTAAGACTAGCTAAAATTTCATTTATTTGCAAGTCTTCAAGATTTTCTGCCAGAGCATCTAAATCTACAGAATCTTCTTTTTGAATAAAATCAAAAATAAGTTTTTCTTGTTCATTAAGATTTTGTTGATTAAAAATATTACTTTGAGTTTGTGGAGCAAGAATATTTAATTCATCTAAAATATCATTGGCATCCAAAACAAGTTTTGCGCCTGATTGAATTAATTTATTGGTGCCCCAACTTGATTTTTCAAAAATAGAATTAGGAATAGCAAAAACTTCTCTGTTTTGTTCGAGTGCCAATTTAGCTGTAATTAAAGATCCACTTTTTTCTTTGGCTTCTATTATTAATACTCCTTGGCTTAGTCCACTAATAATTCTATTGCGTTGTGGAAAATGAAAATATTGAGACGAGCTATTTATAGGATATTCTGAGATAATAGCACCATCATGTTCGATAATATTTTGAGCTAAATTTTGGTTTATTTTCGGATAAAGATTTTCTATCCCCGAACCCAATACAGCAATAGTTTTGAGATTATTGTTTAAGGCATTTTGATGTGCGTGTGCGTCAGTACCATAAGCTAATCCACTTACAATAATAAAATTGTAAATTGATAAATCTCGTATAACTGTTTCACACACTTCTTGACCATAATCTGTTGTTTTTCTTGAGCCAACTACTGCCAAGAGAAAGATGTTGGTTGTTCTTTGTAGAATATCTATATTTCCTTTGACATAAATACCCAAAGGAGCATGGCTAATTTCTTTTAACTGCAAGGGGTAATCGGGATCATTTTTAAGAATTAATTTGATATTATGGTTTTCTAATTTTGCATATTCTTTTTCTGGGTTGATAACAAAATTGTTTTGTTTTTTTCAAGTAGTTTCATAATCACCATATTTGTTATATTCTTGTTCTAAGTGTGCAAAAGCGCCATTAAATAGGATATTAAGGGCATTGTAGGAAATATGTTCTTGCATATTGCAAAGGTTTACAAAATTTGATATAATTATATTATAGAATTTAAGTACTTAGAATAGCTTATATTGACCATAGTTATTTTAGTTTGTAGTCAAGTGTTGAGTATAATAAACATTTATAGGCCGTGGTTATAATAATATTATTCTAATTATACACTTTTTTTATAAAAAATTCAATATGGCACAACTTATATCTGAAAATACAAACAAGAAATCTAAAAAACCACTTTCTGTATTTAAGAAAAAATTAATTATTTATATTTCTATAAATCTTATTGTGATATTAATATTTTGTATATTTTATTATCAGTATTCAAAAATAATTATCTCTGAAGTATCAGCTGTAACAGACAAGAAAAAAAGTCAAGCAGATGTTAATTTACTGGCTGATTACATATCTCGATTAGAGAAAGATTATAAACAAGTATTAGAAGAATTTGGTCCATACTTAGATTTATTGCCAGCGAAAGATGATTTACTTGATTTTAAAGATAGTGTTATAAGTATAGCCAAGAAATATAAATTGGATCCAGCTTTTAGTTTTGGTGTAGAAAATTCAGCGACAGAAAAAGAACCAAAAAGTTATGGTTTTACTTTAATTATTTCTGGTACCACTGCTAATTTATTAAGTTTCTGATCTGATTTTGCTAAATTAAAATACATTGTGCGTATAGAGCAAATTTTAATTGATTATGAAGATGTGCAATCTCGAACCTCCTCAGAATCTTTGGGTTCTGGTAATGTGTCTGCTAGTACTACTATTAAACCTATGAGTTTGGAAGAAGAACTAATGGCCAAAAGAAAATCAACCACTACCACTAAAAAGAAAACTACTACCACTACTAAAATAACAGATAGATATAAAATGAATATTTTAGGAAAAGTATATATTAAATAAAATAATATGTCTAAAAAAACAAATAAATTTATTACTCCCAAAAAGAACTTAAATACTTATTTTTTGATAGTGTCTATTTTGTTGGTTGGAATATGTGGTTTTGTTTTGTTTCACACAGTGGGGTTTTTAATTAGAAATGCCAATGATATTTTGAGTGTTAATACTGGCAAGCTCGAAAAAACAAAAGAGTTTAATATGAAAGTTTTTGAAGAATTAAAATCAAAAAATCCACTTAATAAATAACAAGGTCGGTTGTTTCGTTTAATAATATTTGAATAATTTATCTAAATACAAAATATGAATACATCTTTACTGAAAAAAGTGATTTCATATACTATGATTATATTAGTTATGATATTTACTTTGGTAGGTTTATTGGCTATTTGAGGAGTTTTTACTCCACAGATAATAGAAAGGTCGTTTGCTACTTTAGGGTTGCTATTTGTGGCATCTCTTATTTCGTTTGTTATTATTAAATTATTAGATAAATAATTTTTAAACTATTAATATGTTAATTATATTGATTTTAGTTATTTTAATATGCTGATTTGTGTTTTCATATAATGGTTTGGTAGCTAAAAAGCAGAGAGTTAAAGAAGCTTCTTCGGATATTTTAGTGCAATTAAAACGACGATTTGATCTGATCCCTAATTTAGTAGAAACAGTAAAAGGATATACTAAGCATGAAGCAGAAACATTAGAAAAAATTACTGAAATGCGTTCAAAAATTAATGATTCTAAAAATATTATAGAGACAGATAAAATAAACAAAGAAATTAGCAAAGATATTAAGAACTTTTTAGTAAGCGTTGAGGCGTATCCAGAATTAAAAGCTAATGAAAATTTCTTACAATTACAAAAAGAATTAGCTGATACTGAAAATAAAATTCAGGCCAGTCGTCGATTTTACAATAATATAGTAAAAGAATATAACATTGCTATTCATTCTATTCCAACCAATCTTGTGGCTTCTTTATTGAAATATACAGAAGAACCATTATTAGATATTAGCGAAGAAGAAAAAGAAAGTATTCAAGTTAGATTCTAATATAATAATTTTTAATTTCT
>ERZ795052.3350-NODE-3350-length-17866-cov-9.048285_pt1 | contig 17866 bp, 12 predicted proteins | sample MGYA00375136_ERZ795052 | MGnify/ENA primary metagenome ERZ795052 (study PRJEB30181, sample SAMN05720156) | activated sludge metagenome | isolation source: Anaerobic digester | place: Japan | collected 2015-05-26 ... | reverse complement strand
TGAGGTCCACTCCCGGCCCGGCGGTGATCGTCATCGCGGTCTGCGCGTAGGTGGAGGTGAGCGCGATGGTATCGGACAACGTGACGGGCATCACGATGCTGCGCAGCTCGTGGTAACCGTCCGGCCGCTTGCCCAAGATCTCCAGCGTCAGGTTGATCTTGGCATACGCTTCCAGTGTGATGACAGACCCTGCTCTGACCATTTGGGCGCGTATTCTGCCATAACGTGCCGTGCGCTTCAAGAGAGAGGTGATATATTGAGGTAATATATGAGGGAACTAAAGCACTAACGAACTAACACACTAACGAACTAACGCACGTCCTTGATTCCTACCCCGTTGTGCCCTACACTGAAACCTATGTCGCGGCGGTCTGTCAGAGCCGCCTGTTAAAAAAAGGGGAGATGTTTGCGTGAATCGTTTTACAGGAATTGTCGTGTCCATCGGGCTTGCCGCCGGTTTTGCAGTTGCGGAGCGCACCGCGCCAGCCGTTTTTCATGTCGATAGCGAAGCGGGGAATGACAGCGCGGAGGGCACGCGGCCCGATGCCGCGTGGCGTACGCTCGACAAGGTTAACACGGCCACGCTCATTCCCGGCGACCGGGTGCTCTTCAAATGCGGCGGACTCTGGCGCGGGCAGCTCATGCCGAAGAGCGGTACGCCCGATGCGCGCATTCTCTATGGCGCTTACGGTGAAGGCGCCAAACCGATCCTGCAAGGTTCTGTGGCCCGCGATCAGGCCGACGAGTGGAGCGAAGAGCGCCCCGGTCTCTGGGCCACCCGAAAACTTGAGCCGCGCCTGATTGGTCAGGGCACGGACCTGCGCGGTGCGACGTGGAGCAAGCACAACGAGGCTGGTGCCGCCGTGCGCATCGAGCGCGTGCAGGAAGAGGGCGCGACCTTCACCCGTGTCACCTGCGAGGCTCCCGGCAAGGCCAGCAATCACATCCAACTCTGGGGACCGGCGGTGACGCAGCCCGTGCCCTGCATGATGCTGCGGTTGCGCGTCCGTTCGTCGCTCCCCTTCACGCTGGAGTCTGTGCGGGCCATCCTCAACCGTTCGCCCTATACCACTGCCCTCGCGGGCCAGAAGCGGACCGAAGTCGGCGCGGCATGGCAGACCATCGATGTGCTCTTAATGAAGCATGAGGCGGTCGCCGAAGCACCGCGCCTGCACATCAACTTGGGCGACATCCTGCCCGCCGGTGCGGTGTTTGATTTCGAGACGCTCGGGCTGTGGGAGGCGAGCATCGAGCATTGCAAGCCGATCCCCATGGACGTCGGCATCGTGATCCTCAACCACGGCGAGAAGTGGGGCGTCAAGAAGTGGTCGCTGGAGGATATCAAGTCACCGCTGGACTACTGGTACGATCCCGAAGGGAAACGGATTTTCCTGGCGTGGTCCGCCAACCCCGCCGAGGCTTTCAATAGCGTGGAATTGGCGCTTACACGTCACATCATCAATCAAGGCGGCAGGCACGACATCACGTACGACGGGCTCGCTGTCCGCTACGGCGCGGCGCACGGATTCGGCGGCGGTAGCACCCGGAACATCACCATCCGTAACTGCGACGTCTCGTGGATCGGCGGCGGCCTGCAATATTGGAGGACACGCGATAACGGCACCCGCTATCCGGTGCGTTTCGGCAACGGCATTGAGTTCTGGGGGCATGCCCATGACCATGTGGTCGAGTACAACCGCCTGTGGCAGATCTACGACGCCGCGCTCACCAACCAAGGCCGCGATGACGACGAGATCGGCATTATCTACCGCCACAACATCATCTGGCAGGCCGAATACTCCTTCGAGTTCTGGAACCGTGGCCGTACCGAGAACATCCTCTTCGAGTTCAACACCTGCGTGGATGCCGGCGATTGCTGGTCGCACAATCAGCGGCCGGACCCCAACGGCGCGCATCTGATGTTCTACAACAACCGTTCGGCAACCACCAACTTCGTGATCCGCAACAACATCTTCTGCCGCAGCAGCGACCGCTGCACGCGCATGTTCAATGACTGGCGCGAAGGGCTGACCCTAAACAACAACCTCTACTGGTCGCCGGACAAGCCGATCATGCGATGGATGGAAAAGACGAATTACGAGCAGTCGGACTTCGCCCGCTACCAGTCGGAGTTGGGGATGGATCAAGCTTCGCTCGTTGGCGAACCGCAGTTCGTGAATCCCGCCGCCCGCGATTACCGCCTCAAGCCGGGCTCGCCCGGTAGCACGCTCGCGACCGACGGCGGACCGGTCGGCGCGCGCTGGCAGTGAGCATCTGAAGACAGACCGGGTAGACTTTAGGAACAAGTGCGCCGTCACATGAGTTCGCTCGGCGCGAGGTTGCGGCCGTACATGCGAATCGCGCGGACATCGCCTTTAAAATGATTCTTGGCGTTTCCGATGAGAGTGCGACATTTCGCGCCGATCATCACGAAGTTGATCCATTCATGGCCCTTGACGGGGGCGACCTCGGACTCGCCTTCAAGCTTGCCGTTCAGGTATAGCCGGAGTTTGCGCAGATCGTACGTGACAGCGATTTTCGTCCATTCGCCCGGCGTGAGCCGCGATGTCGACGTGACGGTGCGGCTGACCGTGCGGGGCGGCGTGTCCCCGCCCGTCTCACCCGTTGAGCTTTCCCGCGACACGTGTAGCGTGCCATCCGGCATCAGAACGATATTGATCTGGTTGTTCGCCGTGCAGACGACTCCCATTTCGCGTCCCAACTCCGCAGGACGAACGGAAATCTCATACGTGCTTGCGCCGGGAAACGCCGTGCCACCCATCACCTGCACGTAATCATTCGTACCGTCGAGCGCAAGGTAGCCGCGCCCACTGGCATCGCGTTTGAACAGTGACCGATACTCTTTGCCCGAAGACGGCTCGGTGTATCCGTTGTGGTAATGATTGTAGCCCGTGTAACCGAGATGTCCGCCGCCGTACGCTGCATCGCCCGAAAGGATGTGTCCGTGATGATCCCAGCCGCTGACGTCTAGGAGTATACGGCCGTAATCCTCCTCGACCGGATAATGCCAGAACGGAACCCGTACCCCCTCGATCGTAAAATCAACAATCGTACCGTCTTCTTTCTTAACGGGAAGGACGACCGGCGTGTCGCACGAACCGTCCGTTTCCCAAATCGGAAGCGTGCGGTACTTGTGACCGCCGGTGTTCTCCATCTCGAGATGATACCAGTGCAGCGCGCTGCCGGGGCGCGGCGTCTGCACCGTGATTTCCCGTAAAAGGCCCCTGCTCTCATCTTCGGCATAAAGGAATTCGAGTCCATCACGACGGATGCCGGCGCGGGAAGAGCCGGACACCGCTCCACCGTGCCATGTTGGTCCGATACGGGCGCTGAACCGCGCGTGTCCCGTGGGGGACGGATGGTGCGTGCCGCCAACTCCCGTCTTGTCGAGCGTCCATTCATTCTTGGCCGTCACCAAAAGCTCGTTCTTGGTCGATCGCGCCCAGAACAGGCGGAAAGGCCTCAGCGAAGGAGTAATCAGCGTCATCGACCCGTAATTCATCGCCCGATCCTGTCCAGCCCACCGGTAGCGGAGTCGCGGCACGACACCGCGTTCGCCCGCGAATTGCGTAGAAGGAAGCGAGAAGCGCTCCGCACGGAACGTATTGCAATCCATTCGACGCTCCGCAAAGGAATGGAGGGGCTTTCCCGACGTGTCGCACACGTCAAGCGTGACATAGACATCCGTCGCGGGTGCGTCGAACGGGAAACCCAGAACCTCAAAGTCGAGGTTCTGCCAGCCGAGAAGGACGGACACCGGATTACAGACGACGAGTTCCGGTTCCTTGCGGCGTGTGAACTTGCGCCCCTTCCATTTCTCCAGCGTCCACTCAAGATAGCGCAAGATCAGATCCTCCCGTTCGTAACAGGGATAAACCGCTGAGTTTTCATACTGGTCGAGGAGATTCGTCAGCATGATCGCATCGGGATCGGACGAGTAACATCCCGCCAGACGGTCGCGCCAAGTCTTCGAGAGATCGACCTCGCTGCCCCCCATCTGGAAGTGACAGAGATATGTAAAGAGCGCCTCACCTTCGTTGATCTTCTGCGGAAAATCTCGCATGACCTTTTTGATCACGTCAAACGGCACACGGAAACCCGTCCCGTAACTCGATATGCCGTCCCAATACGGCAACGCTTCGCGCAGATATTTCTCGAACCGCGCATCCTGACTCTCGACACTTCCGCCCTCACGTGCGGCCTTGACAGCGAACACATTGACATTCAGCAGATAGACCATGCGGCCGAACTCGGCGTCGAGCGCATCAAAGATCTCCTTCATTTCCGCCATGGGAAAGTGCCAGGCATAGACGACCATCACCGGATGACCACCCGCGCGTAACACGGCAGGATGATCCTTCAGCAGTTCACGATAGGGGCCGAGAACCTTCTTCATCGATGCGATGCATGCATCTTTGTCCTTAGAATAAAAGCCGAAGAACATGCCGATTTTCACGGGCGGGTTGTTCGTTCCTGCCGCTTCCAACATCTTGCTCCAGTTCCAAGCGTAATGCACCGGCTCGTTGATCTCCGGCACAAGCGTATCCACGCCGTATTTCGCGCAAAGCTCCATCGCCTGCCGCCAGACATCCCATGTCCCGCCTTCGTGGTGTATGTACGGACGATTCGGTCCGCCGTATCCGTGTATCGGCATTTTCTTCGGCGGGAACCATGGATTCAACTGAATGCCGACACGTCCCTTGTAATCGCTTTTGTCAAACGGCGGACGAAGATCCTGCGCCGCCTCCGACGGCAACGCGTTCCCCGCCATTGCGACGACCAACGCCGCGCAACAACCAAGTAAGTTCAATTTCATCATTTTTTGCTTTCAGGACACTCAAGAAGAATCGGACAGACGAGGCAGGCGCCATCACGACCGCCGCAATCTGTTCTCGTCGCCAAGCAAACCTCCTTGTGGTCACCTCGCCCAGAATTGTACCCCTTCGCCGGCCTCCGGGCAAGGCGTCCTAACGCGGAAGAAGCCGATTGCGCAACATTGACAACCACGGTCGCGCGCATTACCATTAGCCTTTCAAGTTGCTCCAGCAAGGTCGTTTTCTATGGTGCCCACAAACAAACTCCCGCCTGAACTGGCAGGCCGATTGAGGCGTCTAATCCGCCGCGTAAGGCTTTTGATGCTGACACGTGGTCTACTGGCGGTCGCGGCAGTGGCCACGGGCGCGATACTGACCGTGATGGCGATCGACGCGGCGGTGGTGCTGGCGCATCCGGCCGCGCGCTGGGCGTTTTCATTGGCGGGGTTGACCCTGACCATCGCTGCGGCTTGGTCGATGCTGGTGGTGCCGCTTGCCCGTCCCTTGACGTTGACGCGCATGGCCCGCGTATTGGAAACACGTCACCCCGAGATGCAGGAGCGCATCAGCTCGGCACTGGACCTGGCGACCTGTGGCGGTACGGATGCGGAGCGGGCCTCCCGCGAGTTGGTCGCCTTGCTGACGCAAGAGGCGAAGAGCGACCTGGCCGATGTGTCGCCGCGCCGTGAGTTCAGCGTGCGGACGGTCAAACCTTTCTTGTTGCTGGCAGTCGCGGCGTTGTTGGTGCTGGGTGTGCTTCTCGCTGTCTGGCCGCAACAAGGCTGGCTGTTGCTGATGCGGGCACTCGCGCCGCACCGCGAGTTCGATACGCTACAAGCCAGCGCCCTACAGATCGAACCCGGCGATGTGATGCTGCTGGCCGGCAAGCCGCTGCGCTTTGAGGTCGTGGCGCCCGAACGGCACGGCCTGCGCGCCGAGATTCACTTCCAGCGACCGGACGGACGCAAGACCGTGGAGCGCATGAAACGGCTGTCAGCGCCGGGTGCCGATCCCGTGACGTATGAACTGGACCTGCCGTCGGTGGAGGAAGGATTCGAGTACCGCGTGCGCTACGGTAACGCTTGGACAAGGCCGTACACGATTCTGGTGGTCACGGCGCCTTGTGTGCGTGAGACGCGGGTGGCGTATACGTTTCCGGCCTACACCGGACTGGCTGCCACGCAGACCGTGGGCGTGGTGCAGGAGATCGCGGCACCGGCTGGCACGCGTGTGCGCATCGAAGCGGCGTTTGACCGTGCCTGCACAGCGTCGTTCATCGTAAACGATTTGGCCTTGCCGAATCCCGGCGGTACGGCCACCAACGCGGTGTGGCTGCAAACGCTGACGACCAACCGCACCGGGCGCTGGACACTCGCATTGCGCGATGCGCACGGCTTCACCAACTGTCCGTCATGGTCCGCCTACACGGCGTGGCCGGACCGCCCGCCCGTAATCACGCTAGAACACCCCGAGGCATCGCGCCTGAGTCTGCCGCCGTATGACCGGCTCGTCTGCACCGGCCGCGCGACGGATGATTACGGCTTCAGCGCCCTGACACTGGTGATCAAGGCCGAGAAACGCCCCGAGATCAGCCAGCCGCTTTCGGTGTCAGCACCCGGTGTCGTCAGCACCGAAGTTTCGGGTGGGCCGGACCTGCAAGCATTGTACGATAGCGGTGTGCGTACGTTCACGCTCTGTTTCCGCGCGGCGGACAACCAGCCGCCTGAGTTGGGCGGACCGCAAGTCCGCGAGAGCCGCGCAATCACGGTGTATTTGAAAACAGACGCGCGCACGCTACGCGAGCAGGTCCGCGAGGCGGCGAAGAAGGCTTTAGAGGGACAGTTGCGCAAAGCCGCGCAAGAACTGAACGAGGCGGCGAACCGCGTCGCACAGGAAAAGTGGTCCTACGACCGTCCCGAGTTGACAGAGCGGGCGGCCGCGAAGTTGGAGCAGGCGCGCGGCGATGTTCTGCAAGCTGCGGAGCGTTTGTCGCAGACGGCGGAGCAGAGCGAGAAGACGCCTTTCGAAGCTTTCGCTGAGGCGATCCTCGACACGCGCGACACGAAGGTCGAGCCGGCGTTTCAAAAGTTGGAACAGATTCCTTTGGCTACGTCGGAGACGCGCAAGCAGACAGGCGAGGAGGCCGAACGCGCGTTACGCGAAGCGGCTGAAAAGGTCAACGATCTGGTCAACCGTGCGTTGCAGGAGGAGAGCCGTCAGCAGGAAGCGTTGAGTCGGTTGGCCGAGGTGGCGCAACGCGAGCAGGCGTTGGCGCAGGAGGCGACGGATGCCCCGCTGGACCGGCAGCAGATGCAGCAGTGGGTGAACCGGCAGAATGAAGCCGAACAGAAGATGTGGCAGGCCAAGCCACAGGTCGAAGAGCCGACGTTCAATGCGGCGTTGGAAGAGATTCGTCAAGCGCGTCAAGCCATGCTGACGGCGCAACAAGCGTTGACGCCGGAACAGGAGCAGGCTTTGAAGCGGCAAGCCGCCGCACAGGCCAAGGCCGAGGAAGCGGCGCGTCTGGCGCAGGAAGCCGCACGCGAAGCATTGGAAGCGAACGTGCAGGCCGAAGCCGCAGCGGAAAACCGGGCGGTGACGGAAGCGTTGCAACAGGCGGCAGAGCAGAGCGCGCATGCCGCAGAGCAGGCTCAGGAGGCGGCACAGACCGCCGAAAAAGCCGCCGAACAACGCGCCGCCAATGAAGCGGTGGCAGATGCTGCCGAGCGGCAGGCGATTGCTGAACGGGCCGCGCGTGCCGCCGAGCAAGCGGCACAGGCCGCCGAGCAAGTTGGCGAGGGGACCGAGCAGGCGCGGCAAGCGACCGAGGCGCGTCGGGCCGGCCAGCAGGATCAAGCGGACGCGGCACAGGAAAAGAGCGGACAGGCGGCGGATGCCGCGACCGAACAGGCCGCGCAAGCCAACGCGGAAGCGGTGGAAGCCGCACGCGAGGCCGCTGAACACGCCGGCATGGAGCAGGCGCAGGAGGCGGCGCAACTCGCCTCGGAATCGGCGGCCATGACCCAGCGTGCCGCTGAATTGGCACGCGAGGCGACACAGGCCGCCGAACAGGCTGCTGCTCTTCCGGAAGAGCAGCGCGGCGCGGCGTTTAATGAAGCGCAGGGGTTGGCGGAACAGTCGAAGCAGGTGGCGGACGAGGCGCGTGAAAAAGCGACGCAAGCGGCTGAACAGGCGCGGCAGCAACTAGAGAAACTGGCACAGGAAGCACAGGCCGCAGCTGCACGCCAAGCACCGTCCGAGGCAGTGGCCGAACAGGCGCGTGAAGCGGTACAGCAGGCACAAGAGGCGGCGACGCAAGCGCAGAAGGCGGTAGCAGCCGCCGCCGACGCTGTCGAGGCATCGCAAGCGGCGGGGCCCTTGTCCCAAGCGCTGGCTGAACAATTGGCCGAGGCCGCCGAGTTGGCCGGACAGGCCGCCGAGTTGGCCGAGACGTCGGGCGAGCGCACGGCACAGGCCGAAGCGCAGCAGATGAGCGAGGCACAGGAACGCGCCGCCACCAGCCAGGCGTTGGAGGAAGCGCGGCAGGCGGCACGTCTGGCGGCTGAGGCGGCCGCACTGGCACAGCAGAGTACGCAGCAGGCGACCGACCGTCTGGACGGCATGAAACAGGCGGCGGCGGAAGCGGCAAAGTCGGCGGCGCAACGGGCGACCGAGGCGGCGCGCGAGGCGCAGCAGGCCGGACGGTTGGCCGAGAACGCAAAGAACCCCGACTTGCAGGAAGCTGCGCGTCAGGGAGGTGAAGCGGCGACGCTGAGCGGTGAGGCGGCGGCACTGGCCGAGCAGGCGCTACAGACGCTTGAACAAGCGACCGCTGCTACCGATGATCAGGCGCAAGATCAGGCGCGTGAAGGGCAAGCGAAAGCCCGGCAGGCTCTAGAATTGGCGCAACACGCCGAACAGCAGGCCGACGCTCAAACCGAGCCGGTCAATGCGCAACAGCTTGTCGCTGCCGAAAAAGCCGACGCGGCGGCGGAACGTCTGGCGGCGGTGCTAGGTACGCACCAAGAGCGACAGGCCGCAGCTTGGGCACAGGCGCAGGCGCGTCTGGACGGCGTTGCGCGGCGTGCGGTGACCGGACGTGGCGCGGGCGGTCAGGACGCCGCACGCCACATACCGCTCAATCCGGCATGGATTCGCTTCCGTGGCGAATTAGGGTCGGAAGCCTATGCGGAGATGCTGAAAAAAACACCGGCCGAATACCGTGAGTTGGTAAAGCGTTACTTTGAAGAACTGGCCCGCGAAGGCGACGGCCAAAAATAGGGAGGACCATCATGAAGAGCGGTTTCAAGCGTCGTACTTTTCTCCGTTCCGTCGGTGCGGCGGGCGTGTTTTCAATCCTTCCGCGTAGACTGATCGCCGGCAGCGGCGAAGCGCCGCCCAGTGAGACCGTGCGCTTCGCGGCGGTGGGTGTCGGTGGACAGGGGCGGGCCGACCTCAAGGGGTTGACCGATGCCAAACTCGGGCAGGTCGTAGCCGTGGCGGATGTCGATCCGCGCTGCCTCGCGGAGACCAAGAAGATGTTTCCGTCCGTGCTGACCTTTGCGGACTACCGCGAGATGTACGACAAAGCCGGCAAGAGCTTCGACGCGGTGCTCGTGGCGACGCCGGACCACTGGCACGCGTTGCCCACGCTCGACGCCATGCAGATCGGCAAGCATGTCTATACCGAGAAGCCGCTCGCGCGTACGGTGTGGGAGGTGAACCAGTTGATGAAGGCCGCGCGCCGCTACAACGTGGTGACCCACATGGGCAACCAAGGTCACTCCTTCGCCAGCCACCGGACCTTTACCTCTTGGGTGCGCAAGGGGCTGCTCGGCGAGATCCGCGAGGTCCATACGTGGACGACCATGCGCCTGCTCGACTCCGCCAGCAAAATCCCGGAACTGGCCAAACAGGAGCGAGTGCCCGAAGGGCTCGACTGGGATCGCTGGATCGGACCGGCCGAGTATCATCCTTACTCGCCCTATTTCACGCCCAACCGCTGGCGCGCGTGGACGCCGTTCGGCACCGGCACTCCCGGCGACTGGGGCTGCCATCTGCTCGACCCGATCTACGACGCGCTCAATCTGCGCAGCCCGCAGCGCATCACGGCAGAGGTGACGCCGGGATGGGATCCCGTGCGCGACCGGCTGGCGTTCCCCAATGCCGCGCGCATCCGCTATGAGTACGATCTCGCCAACGGCAAGACAATGACGATCGTGTGGCATGACGGCGAGTTCTGCAACGAGGTGCCGCGACCGGCGATGCTGGAGGAGGGGCGCGAGTTGGGCAATCGCATCGTGCCGAAGCAGTGGAATGCAGGCGCGGTGGTGTACGGCAGCAAGTACACGCTCAAATACGGGTCGCATGGTGCCGACGGCTGTCGCGTGATTCCAGAAAGCGATATGCGCACAATGATCCGCGACATCAAGGCGGAGGAGAAGGCGAAGCCCAACTTCTGGATGACGCAGATCGGCAGCCACTTTGAAGATTTCACCACTGCGATCAAGATCGGCCGCAAGTCAAACAACCCGTTCGAGACGGCCGGCTATGTGGCCGAGAACGCGGCGCTCGGAGCAATCGCGGTGCGCCACCCGAATGTGCGGCTGGAGTGGGATTGCGAGGCGTTGCGCTTCACGAACTGTGAAGCCGCGAACGCCATGGTCGCGCCTGCGTATCGCAAGGGATACGCGCTCAACGTGTAGGGCGGTTGTGCGGTAAGAACGCACCTGAGGAGATAACAAGAGCGATGAAAAAAACGATCATGGTTGCGCTTGCCCTGCTGTGTGCGGGGTGGATGGCCCAGGCAGCGGGCATTCAAAAAATCCTGTTCTTAGGCAACAGCATCACGCTGCACGGACCGAACAAAGACATCGGCTGGGAGGGCAACTGGGGCATGGCCGCCAGCGCGCTCGACAAGGACTACGTGCATCTTGTGGCCAAAGGATTGAGCGGACCGGACGGCACCGAGCCGAAGATACTGGTCAAAAACATTGCGTCGTTTGAACGTCAGTACGGCACTTATGACAGCACCGACCTAGTGAAAGAGTGTACCGCGTTCGCGCCGGACCTGATCGTGGTCGCGATCGGCGAGAACGTGCCCGCATTGACCAACGCCACGCAGCAGACACTCTTCGCGACAAAGACCACCGAACTGCTTACCGCCATCCGTGCGGAACGCCGTCCGCAGATTATTGTGCGCAGTTGCTTTTGGGCGAATGCTGCGAAGGACGGGGCGCTCAAGACAGCGTGCCAGGAGGTCGGCGGACGCTACGTTGATATCGGCGCGCTTGGCAGAGATGAGGCCAACTACGCGCGCTCCGAGCGCGAGTACACGCACAAAGGCGTCGCCGTCCACCCCGGCGACCGCGGCATGCAAGCCATCGCCGACGCAATCGTCAAAGCAGTGAGAGATTAGTTAATTAGGCGGCGGTGAAGGAAGTTACAGCAATCGGCATGGGTTTGGGAGATAAAAACCACACACTCTCGGGCTTCCATCCACAGATTTCGTAGATGGGCACGGATTTTTTCGACTAAGTGCAGTGATCAGATCAGCCGTTGCGTGCTTCGAAGTCCTTCATGAAGGCGACCAACGCTTGGACACCTTCGACCGGGAAGGCGTTGTAGATCGAGGCGCGAATGCCGCCCACGGAACGATGCCCTTTGAGTTGCTTCATGCCCGCGTCGGACGCCTGTTTGATGAAGAGCGTTTCCAGTTCTTCGGTCGGCAGACGGAAAGTGACGTTCATGTCTGAGCGACACTCTTTCTTGGCGGTGCCGCGGTAGAAGCCCGATGCGTCGATGACGTCGTAGATCAACTGCGCCTTGTCGCGGTTCTGCTTGAAGAGGTTCTCCAGCCCGACCTTTTTCAGCCAGCGCGTCGTCAGGCAGAGCATATAGATGCTGAAGCAGGGCGGCGTATTGTAGAGCGAGTTGCTCTCGATATGCGTCTGGTAGCGCAGCATCGCCGGCAGCGAGATGTTCCCCGTTTCGGCAAAGTCCTTGCGGATCGCGACCAGCGCGACACCGGATGGCCCGAGATTCTTCTGCGCACCCGCGTAGATCATCGTGCAACGGGTGTAGTCCAGCGGACGGGAAAGGATGTCCGATGACATATCGGCGACCAGCGGCGAACCGGTCTCGGGCAGTTCCTTGATCTGAGCGCCAGAGATGGTCTCGTTGGTGGTGATGTGGCTATAGACTGCACCTGGCGTCCACTTCATCTCAGAGGCTTCCGGCATGCGCGTGGGGATGTCCTTCTGACAGTCGGCCGCGATGTTGACGTTACCGATCAGGCGCGCCTGCTTGACAGCCGCCGCGCCCCAAGAACCGGCGTTGACGTAGTCGGCAGTCTGTCTCTCACCCAAAAAGTTCAGGGGCAACATGGCGAATTGCATACTCGCGCCACCCTGCAGGAACAGGATCGCGTAATCGTCATTCAGGCCGAGCAACTCTCTGACATTCGCGACCGCCTCATTGTGGACCGCATCATACTCCTTGCCTCGGTGCGACATCTCCATGATGGACATGCCCGATCCTTTATAATCCACCAGATCCGCCTGAGCTTCATGCAGAACCTCTAACGGCAGAGTCGCGGGGCCTGCTCCAAAATTATACACACGTGCCATACGTTTGCTCCTTATCTGTTTGCCTGCCGGTGTGCCCTCAAGGGCTGCCTTCCCCGGTTGTCAAAACGGTCTTTATCATGCCTTGGCGTTCGATCATTGTCAATGAGGGAACTTTTGAAAACCCTTTGTACTGGACAACCCGCCCGAAAAAAACCATCATGCTCGTACCGTTCATTCATATCCTGTTTGCGTGTGCAACGGGGGATAGAAAACATGAGGAGTAAAGTACGTATGAACAATCCGATTTGGCTGATGACATCCGCTTTTCCGAAACTCACGTTCGACGAGGTGGTCGAGCGCGTCAAGCGTGTCGGCGCGCAAGGTGCCGAGTTGTGCGTTTTCCGCCGCGATGGCACACGTCGCGACCATGTGGCCACGCATCTAGATTATGAGACCTTTTCGCTGGAGGACGCCAAGCGTGTACTCGATACCTGTGCGAAAGAGGGGATCCGCATTTCAGTCGGTGCCTACGATAATCTGTTGGCCGGTGACCCCGCCGAGCGTAAGGCGAACCAGAACCATATCTTGAAGTTGATCCGCATTGCGCACCTGTTGGGCGGCGACGCCAATGACGTGTGCGTCGGCACGTTTGTCGGCTATAACCATAAACTCGGGAAAGAGGATGGTGGCTTCGCGAAGAACCTTGAACTGTATGCCGAGGTTTTCACGCCGATTGTCAAATATGCCGAAAGTTTGGGCGTGACGCTGGTCTACGAGAACTGCCCGATGGAGGGGTGGCGGCCGGCTTCGGCACCCACCACCTATAACAATCTGCCCTGCACGCTGGCGGCGCGCAAGTTGATGTACGCGCTGATTCCGAGCAAGGCCCACGGCGAGACCTACGATCCGTCGCACGATGCCTGGCAGAATATCGATCCGGTGGATGTCATTGCGAACACCGATTTCTCGCGTCTGCGCCGCGTTCACATCAAGGGTACGCGCAACCGTGCGAAAAGCCTGGCCGCGATCCAGTGGGGTCGCCTCTATCCGATGCAGCAGGTCGATGCCGATCTGGCGAAGCGCGCGGGCGTCTGCCAGCCGGCAAACGAGTGGGACCGCCACCACTACGATCCGAAACTGCCGGGTTACGGCGGATCGGACAGTATCGATTGGGCTGCCTTCTTCAAGATTCTGATGGACAAGGGCTTCTCCCGTCCGTTCGTGATTGAGAACGAGGCCGACAACTCATCGCACACCGGCAACGCCGCCGCGACGTTGCAGGGCTTCGCCGCGACCGTGCTGTCGATGGCCCCGGCGATTTGGACGCTCGATGCCGAAAAGGGCTGGTGGTTCAATCCGAAGCACCTCTCCAAACTGAAGCCGGCTGCGGCCAAGGACGTGCCGGTCGTGACCATGAAAGAGCTGGCCTGACCAGACTACCCTCCATACTCATACCACCCACGGCATGCCGTGGGTGGTGATGCACACAATGACTGAGACCGATAAAAAAACGATTAATGCCGACCGTGTGGCCGCGCTGGTGCGCGAGCTGCTGGTGGAACTCGGCGAGGATCCCGCGCGCGAAGGGCTCCAGCGAACGCCCGAGCGCGTGGCGAAGGCGCTGGCCTTCTTGACGGAGGGCTACGGCCAGACCGCACGGCAGGTGCTCAATGGGGCGGTGTTTCAGGCACACCTGAACCACATGATCATCGTGCGCGACATCGAAGTCTACAGCCTGTGCGAACACCATCTCCTGCCGTTCTACGGACTTTGCCATGTCGGTTACATCGCTAAGGACAAGGTGATGGGGGTGAGCAAGATCGCCCGCATCGTCGACTGTTTCGCGCGCCGTCTCCAGATTCAGGAACGCCTGACAGAGCAGGTCGCCCAGTCGGTCATGACCGAGGTACAGGCGGAAGGGGTCGGCGTGGTGATGGAGTGCCGTCATCTGTGCATGATGATGCGCGGCGTCGAGAAACAAAATTCGGTGATGACGACCTCTGTGGTACTGGGGTCATTCAGGAATGATCCTGCTACGCGTCAGGAGTTCATGACGCTGATCAACCGGTAGCCTGCCATGCGGATCGCGCTTTCAACCAACTGGAATGCCGCGCGCCACGAGGCTGGCGAGCCGCTGGTCGATGAAATCCTCGGCATGGGGTTTGACGCTCTAGAATTGGGCTACCTCACGACGGAGGAACTGGCTGCCGGTGTGCGCCGGAAAGTCGAGGCCGGCGAGGTAACGGTGGACAGCGTGCACGCCTTCTGCCCGGTGCCGTTGGGTGCGCCGCATGGTTATCCCGAACTCTATCTGCTGGCATCGAAGGATGATGACGAACGGGCCATGGCCGCGATTATGGTGCGCCGTACGTTGGAGTTCGGGGCCTCAATCGGTGCGCGAGCCGTGGTGCTGCATGCAGGACGTGTTTTCTTGGACGCCTGGTATAGTAAGCTGCACACCGGTACACTGGTCAACGCGCTTGAGAATGAGGGCGCGATCGAGGCCCCTGCGTATCAGCGACTGCTGGCTAAGGTACAACGTCGGCGCACGGCGCGTGTCCGTAAAATTTTCGATCGCTTCTGTCTGTCACTCAATACACTGCTACCGGAGTTTGAGAAAACCGGTCTTGTATTGTGTCTCGAGAATCTGCCATCGATCGAAGCGTTTCCTGATGAGGGCGAGATGGCGATGCTGAAGCGACGCTTCGATACGCCGGCGTTGGCCTATTGGCATGACATGGGGCATGGACAGGTACGCGCCAACTTGGGCCTGATCCGTCATGTTGATGCGGCGCGCGCGCTTCTGTCATTCACGCGTGGCACCCATATCCATGACGCGCTACCACCCACGCATGACCATCTGCCGCCGGGACAGGGCGCGATCGACTTTGCCGCTTTCAATTTCTACGCGGCGGACGCGGTTCTTAAGGTGTTCGAGCCTTCGCCGCAGGTCAAAACAGCGGAACTCACAAAATCCCTGAGCTTCGTGCGGCGAGCGTGGACGTAGGGGTAGAGTAGTCGAGGGAATCGAAAGAATCGACGGAATCGAATCTTTCGAATCTTTCGATTTCATCGATTCTATCGACCGCTTATTTTCTTTGCGCTTGCGCAAAGAACGCTTCGAGTGCCGTGATGTTTTTTTCAGCGTCGAAGCGTGACTCGATTGTTGTCCGCGCGGCTTGTGTCAGCACACGTGCGGCGTCTTCCTCGCGCAGCAGTTCCTCAAGCGCGTCGGCCAGCGCATCCGGATCGTCGGGCGGCACCAGACGGCCGTTCACGCGATCCTCGATGACTTCACCAGCGGCACCGGCTTCGGTCGTGACGACCGGCGTGCCGAGCGCCATCGCCTCCAGCAGGATGTTGGCGATGCCGTCGCGGTCACCATCGGCGGTACGACGTGACGGTAACGCCACGGCGCGTGCGGCCAGCAGATGGGCACGGATCTCCTCTTGCGTGAGCCAGCCGGTGAAGGTGACGGCGGTATCGAGTGACAGCCGCTGCGCGAGAGCGCGCAGGTCGCGTTCGAGCGGGCCGCTACCGGCGATCACACAGGTGAATTGTATGTCGCGCCGGGCAAGGCATGCGCAAGCGTGTAGCAGGGTGTCGAGCCCCTTTTTTTCTTCCAGTCGGCAGGCGGTAAAAAGAGCGTGGCCTTCGCGGGCGGGGTCAAACGGGAAGTGTGCCAGCGGCAGGCCGTGGTGGATGACGTGAACGTTTGCAGACGGAATACCGCAAGCGATCACGGTATTTGCGGCTTGTTGCGAGCAGGCGGTCACAGCGGCGGCGCTGCGTAGACGTCGGTAGAGCAGGGGGGGCGACACCGCGAAAACGTCACGCGCGTGGACGGCGCAGCTCCACGGCAGATCGGCGGTCTGTGCCGCGAGACCGACCAGATCGGCGGTGATGCCGGCGAACTGCGCGTGAAGCAAACGGGTACCGTCGTACTGTACCGCCTGAAGCAGGGCGGCAACCTGCGGCAGGCGGCGCAGCAGACGGGCCGCCGTTACCGGTGCGCGCGGCAGTTCCTCACGCAGACGGCGGCCAGCGGCACGGAGCAGCACCCTGCGGCCTGCGGCGGGGAGCGTCCGCCAGACAAACGGCAATGCTCCGGGCTGCCCCTTTAACAGGCGCACCGTCAACGGCCAGCCACGCTGCCTGAGCAGATCCAATTCGCGCCGGATAAAGGTCTCGCTGGGCGCGGGTTGATCGAGCAGGCAGGTGATCGGGAAGGACGGCATGGACAGCAGTAGGTGCTAGGTAATAAGTAAGAGGTAATAGGTAATAAGTTTCAACATCGGTATCGGTGTCGGTATCGAAATCGATGTCGGCATCTCTTGCACGCCCTTGTCGTCAACCGATTGCGCGGTTACGGCTGCGGGGGGCGCAGGTCGATGTCGGCCGGGATGGCGCGGATCGCCGCGCAAAGCAGGTCGATCGTCTGGGCCGCGTCGTCCAAGCTGAGGACCTCGACCGGGCTGTGCATGTAACGCAGCGGGATGCTGAGTTGCGCCACCGCCGCGCCGGAGCGCGAGAGACGCATGGCCCAGGCACAGGTGCCGGTGCCGCGTCCGCGCACTTGACGCTGCACGGTCAGGTTGGTGGCGGCGGCCGCGTCGGTGATCAGACGGTTCAAGGTTGTGTGGTAGGTGGGCCCCACGCCGATGACGGGGCCGCCGCCCAAACGGATGTCGCCCACGACCTTGCGGTCATCTTTTTGGGCGTCGGCGGCAAAGGTCACGTCCACGCACAGGCCGATATGGGGATTGATGTCATACGCGGTGGTGATGCCACCGACCAAGCCGATCTCTTCCTGCACGCTGGCGACCATGTGCAACGCGACCGGAAGCTTCTCGCCGGCCAGACGGCGCATGGCCTCGGTCACAATGAACGCGCCGATGCGGTTGTCAAAGCCGCGGCACGCCACGCGGTTGTTTGCGAGCGGGCGCCAGCCGGCATCGACGACCGCGGGGCTGCCGAGATCAACAAGCTCCAGCGCCTCTTCGCGTGTGCGCGCGCCGATATCGACGGCAATGTCCTTGAACTCCTGCGGCGCGACCTTTTCCCTGTCTTTGGCAGACATCAGGTGGGGCGGACGCACCCCGAACACGCCGAACACGTTGCCGTTCCGGCCTTGGATCACAATACGCTCGGCCGCGACCAGCGGCACGGTCACTCCGCCGAGCGGGCACATGTAGAGGAACCCGTCGTCGTCGATGTACTGCACCATGAAGCCGATTTCATCGCAGTGGCCTTCGATCATGACTCGCAGCGGCGCGTCGGGGTTGAGGCAGGCGCGCAGATTGCCGTGGACGTCAATGGCGAGATTGGGTACCGCAGCCTTCTTCAGATACTGTGAGAGCAAGGCCATGCCGTCGTACTCGAATCCGGTCGGCGTCGGCAAGGCCACCAAGGCTTGCAAGAGGTCAAGAGCGTGTTGATCCATATTGAGTCACCTTTTAGTTA
>ERZ795052.3345-NODE-3345-length-17882-cov-32.685814_pt1 | contig 17882 bp, 18 predicted proteins | sample MGYA00375136_ERZ795052 | MGnify/ENA primary metagenome ERZ795052 (study PRJEB30181, sample SAMN05720156) | activated sludge metagenome | isolation source: Anaerobic digester | place: Japan | collected 2015-05-26 ... | reverse complement strand
ATGTACGAAGGATTCCTAATAATAAAATAGTAAAAATAAAATTAGGATATGATGAGGTTGATCTAAGACAAAAAATCAAAACACTCGGTGCAGAATGGAACAAAGCGGAGAAAGTATGGCAGTTAAGATTTGATATTGTGCGAGATTTGGGATTAAGTGAGAGAATTGTTGACAAATAACCAAAGTAGAGATAAATTGATAGCATGAAATTGGCGGATAAACATAAGCTTTTCATATTAGTAGGAAACTTTTCCTATATTTATGAAACTTTTCATATTAGTAGGAAAAATTTGGAAGATGGGTAAAGCGTCTAATATATATGTTGGGCGGCAAGAGCGGTGGAATGTTGCGATAAGTTCTCGAGTTCATCTTGGAGTCAGTATGAATACGTCAGCCATCGACATATTTTGTGGTATAGGTGGCCTTTCTTATGGACTGAAGAAGGCGGGTATATCCGTTGTTGCAGGGGTAGACATCGACGAATCCTGCAAGTATCCTTATGAGAAGAATGTGCAGGCCGAGTTCATCCAGAGAGATGTTTCCGATCTCCGCGGCGAAGAAATAAACGAAAGGTATTGGTCGAATGATGTGTTGAAAATCTTGGCTGGCTGTGCACCTTGCCAACCATTCTCCACGCATTCTAATAAAATCAAGGACAAGATCCAAACGAGGAAATGGTGGCTACTCCGTGAATTCACGAGACTGGTAAGTGAGACGAATCCACACATAGTGACAATGGAAAATGTTCCAAATCTGGCAAATCAGGAGATATTCGCCGATTTCGTCACCTTTCTCGAACGGAATGAGTATTACGTTTCGTATTCGAACGTATATTGTCCTGATTATGGAATACCACAAAAGCGGCGGAGATTGGTCTTGCTTGCGTCGAAATACGGGGAGATTTCTTTACTTCCCAAAACACATTCCAAGGGGGAGTATGTTACTTTGAGGCAAGCAATCGGGCATCTTCCTCCGGTAGAAGCAGGAGAAGTATGCGAGACCGATCTACTGCATAGAACCTCGAAACTAACTCCTGTCAATTTGCAGAGGATCAAAGCATCTAGACCAAATGGAACATGGCTCAACTGGAGCGAGGATTTGCAATTGGAATGTCACAAAAAGAAAACGGGGAGAACTTATAAGGCTGTATATGGAAGAATGGCATGGGATGAGCCCTCATCTACCATTACTACACAGTTCTACAATTACGGTACCGGGCGGTTCGGTCACCCGATACAGAATCGTGCACTAACGATGAGAGAAGCGGCCATGTTGCAGACATTTCCCGAAGACTTCGAATTCTATGAGAATGAAAAGGACGTATCGCTCAAGAGGCTAAGCACATACATTGGGAATGCTGTTCCTGTAAAGTTAGCTTTTATCATAGGTAAATCAATCTTGAACCATACAGAGATGTATTATGGTAGAAAATAGTAAACAATTTACTTTCGAAATTTCCTTGAGCATTTTGAACCATCTCGGAAGGAACCTGTATCGAAGCTTTATGACCGTGCTGGGCGAGGCAATATCGAATTCATGGGATGCAGATGCGAACAACGTTTGGGTTTATATAGACAGGAAACGAGACTCGCTCGTCGTCAAAGATGATGGCGACGGGATGAATGCCGAAGATTTCCAGAACAAGTTCTTGAAGATTGGTTACTCGAAAAGAAAAGAAGGCTCAAGGTCTGCGAAGAACCGACCTTACATTGGCAGAAAAGGCATCGGAAAGATAGCCCTTCTCTCCTGTGCCAGAAGGATCAGTATATTGACAAGAAGATCGCCGGAGGATGAGTATGTGGGTGGAGTCATCGACAATTCTGGCTTGGATGATGCTATAAAGAATGATCTAACACCCGATCTGTATCGATTGGGCAGAGTCGAAGGATCGCTCTTCCAGCAATACCAGGAAGGACATGACCACGGAACGATAATCTATTTCGAGAACATAACCGAGGGAGTCCGCAACAGCATCAATCAGATTAGAAAAGTGATGGCTTTGTATTTCAGGTTTTCTTTGATAGATGACAGCTTCAGAATACACGTGGATAATCAGCCGATCACCCTCGATGATCTTGATGATCTGGCGACAAACACTCAATTCCTCTGGAACATCAATGATTTCGACGATCCCTACATTAATCAGAAACTTGTTCCACCAACACTCAATAAACAAGCGTCTATCACCGTTCAAGGGTTATTCAAGGGATTCATTGCATCTGTGAAAAAACCGAGAGATCTGAAGATTTTCACTACCGAGGAAAAGGTGGGGATTGATCTTTTCGTCAATGGCAGGCTGCGAGAAAGGGATCTCTTGCGGCATATCCCGACTGCAAGAATCTACGAGAATTATTTGTATGGTCAAATCCACTTCGACGAGTTGGACGACGAGATAGACAGGTTCACCAGCAATCGAGAGGGCATCGTTGCAGATGATCCAAAATTCCGAGAACTGTTGACAATCCTTCAAAAGGAAGTAATACCACAAATTGCTAACCAATGGGACGAGTGGAGAATCGAACATAGAGAGGAAGGCGATTCTGAAAATCGTCGTCTGTCACCCAGGGAAAGGAAGTCGAGAGACTTGTTCAATATCGTTTCCGAGGACTATTCTTTTCCAGCTGAGTCAACACAAAAGGGAAAAGTTGATGGATGGGTTGATAAGTTGGCCGAGGATGCACAGTTTAATTTTTCTTCCTACGCTGAGTGTTTCATATCTGAGAACCTATTGCGGAAATATATTCTAGCCAAAAAAATTACTATTGATAAGGATGCAAAAAAAATTATAAAAGATTGCAGAGATAAAGAGAGTAAAAATAAGAAAGCTGGGAATATCAATATTCAGATTAGGCAAACGAACGATGATTTGAGCTATCTAGACATTGCAAGCTTAGCAAAAAATGCCGAGCCAGAAAAAGGAAGCACAAATAATCTGACTATTGATGCAAAAGCATATAAGCCGATAAGAGACGCTCTTGCTCATACTGCTCTATTGACACAAGATGCAAAGCAAAAACTTACTACGGTTTATCATAACATTAAGGAAAGAATACGAACTCTATTATCCAATTTATAGTGGTATTTTATGCAAGAAAAGCGAAAATTGAAAAGTGACGAAAATATATTCAAACCGACTCCGTCATCCGAAGCGGCTTTGGCCAGGATGAAGGCCGCCAAGCCACGAGATACTGCTCCAGAAAAGGCACTTCGTTCGGCGCTTCATCGCAAGGGTCTCCGTTTTCGGCTTGACAAAAAACCCGTCGAGAATTTGAACAGGAAAGCGGATATTGTTTTCCGATCTGCGAAAGTGACAGTTTTCGTTGATGGATGCTTTTGGCACGGCTGTCCAGTTCACGGAACGCAAGCGAAAGCCAATGCCGAATTCTGGGCTCAGAAAATCAAACAGAATCAAGAGCGCGATTTGGACACAACGAGCCGGCTGGAAGCGGCAGGATGGATAGTCATTCGAGTATGGGAGCATGAAGGTCCAGAGGAAGTTTCCCAGAAAATCTACGATATCGTTGTAGAGCGCAAGCGGAAAAGATAAGGATGTATCAAGCCGCCCAACAACGGCATGAACACGACTTGCTCCTCGCTGCGCTCGTCGCAAGCGGGTTATGCCCCCCGTTATACCATAATATTTAGGATCATTTATAAGGGAAAATATGTATCCATCAATTGATGATTTTAAATTACTAAATGAAAACTTTATTAGTATCCCAGACAATCAAATTAGAGATTTACTGAATGCACTTAAAATGAAAGATTTTGAATGGCATCAAGACAATAAATATTTTTATAACACTAATCTGAATAAAGCCATAAAAGTTAGCGAATTACATCATTTTGACGCATGTAGTATAATTGAAGATTGGGGAAATCAAGATTTTATTATAAGACATTCTAATTTATTGTTCCTTACTAAATTCATATTTTGGGGTTTACCATTATTATTGATATTGGCTATAATATTATTAGTAATTGGAAAATATTTAAATGCGATTATTTTATTTTTATTCACTGTTATTATGTATTTCCTTGTTGAGGGTGCAAGGAAATTTTATCATACTGAAAAAAAGAGTGGCATTAAACCTTCAAGTATATCAAGCATTTTAATCATTGGCTGGATAATCAATGTCGTCCTACTATTTATCTCATCGGGAAATAGTACATATAATTTCATATTCCTTATATTGATGTTTGAATGGAGGGAACCATGAAGATCATTCGTTTATTGATTGTTTTTTCTCTGGCTATTTTCACATTTATTTGGACGATATTTCCAGAATGTGTATTGGCCGAAATGGTTCTGATGAAATAAAATAATATGCATATTTTCATTCTATTAATTTAAACTATGAAAGGAGAGGAAAATGAGCAAATATTTGTTTATTATATCCATATGTGTAGTCTTTTTTTTTAAATTTTTTAAGTTGTGGAAATAATGGTATTGTATCTTCAGATAAAATCAACAACTTATTTTTCAACGATACTTTGAAAATAGTATATCAAGATACTTTATTTAACTATGATGAAGATATTTGGATTACTTTTGATTCATTGATAACAGATTCTCGATGTGCAATAGGAACTGAATGCAAATGGGAAGGAAATGCCGAACTGTTATTTATTTTTAATAAAGTAGAAGAAATTGAATTTACCTTAAATACATATTATGGTTTTAGAACAGATACAACAATTAACAATTACAACATATCATTAATAAATGTGTTACCATATCCGCATAAGGATAGTTTATATACTGCCGGTGATTATTCGGCAGAGATAGCTATAGTAAAAATAGGAAGTAAAAGATGAAAATAATTACACGGATCACGGTATACTTATTGGCAGTATTTGCTTTACCTATATTTGCTCAGCGACCATACGAAAAGAATAAAGCGCTGGAAATTGATAATTTGAAAGTCGAGCGAAATCCAATTAAACCCAAAGGAAAAATTGGGAATCTGCCGGTTAAAACGATCTTAACCGACAATGGCAGAGAGTGCTGTGGCACACCTAATCATCCCTATGAGTTATTCTTGGAGTTATCGGATATAGAGCATAGAAAGACCCAAGTTCGCCATCCACAAACCAATGGCTTTGTGGAACGATTCAATCGGACTGTCCTGGATGAATTTTTCCGCCCGGCTTTCCGAACCAAAATGTACGAATCGGTTGATTCCTTGCAAATAGACTTAGATAAATGGCTGAAAGAATACTCCATGGGAGTTCCTTCGGAACAACGAACAACGACCGCACCGCGGTTACCGCAATATGGGAAAACGACCAATCGATCGCATCAACGAATATTTGAAAAATGTTTCAGCAGAAGGTTAACCATACATTAGAAGTATATAAGAATGTATGGAAAAAGGTATAATTAAACGAAAAAGGAGAAAAGAAATGAAAGTAAGAGTATTGTTTGTTGTGCTGATTTTAACAGTGTTTTCAGTATTTCTGTATGCAGAAAGTGGTATTACTGCATCTTTTAAAACTGGATTTCCACTAACTGGAACAAGTTTTGGTCTTAAATTAGGTCCATTAAATCCTTATTGTGGAATCGATATCGCACGTATTTCCGGTAAATACGAATCTAGTTATACATCTTGGGATAGTAAATATTCTTCCTCTTCTTCAGGATATATACTATACAAGGACTATGAACGGAATTCGACTTTTGAAGGTTCTGCAATGCTATTTATACCGCATGCAGGTCTAAAATTTTATTTATGGAAAGCATATTTAATAGGTGAAATGATGATCTGTATCCCAAATGTTAATGGGACAGAAAAAGGAGAACGTATATATTATGAATCCAACGGGGAAATATGGGATAGAGAAAAATGGGATGATAAATTATCAAAAGATGATAAGAAAATATTAAAGGATGCACTTGATTTTATGGGAATGAAATTAGGTATTGGAGCCGAATATTTCTTAAATGATCACGTTTCTATTGGTGGTGAGTTTGGATTAAGGATAATTTTAAATAGTTATACAGATGAAGAGGAAGATGAATATATAGACGATAGTCGTTACGAATATCGTGAAAAATGGAGTGATGATTTATCTGCAATACTAGGTGTAACATATACATCTTTTTCTTTGAATTTCATTCTGTGATATAAGGAAACTTCTAACCATCAGATGGAGGCAACAGGGTGAGCTGTTCGACAAACATAATATTTCTGACTTTTCAAGGGAGTTTTGGACTGCGAAAGTTTATCGCTTCGTTTCACCTTGTGTCTCATCATTATACGTTAGGTTTATAAACAATGATTTTGGGTAATGTGAGATTAACTAAATCAGTAATAATTATTTCGCTGATATTCCTAATTAATTGCGACTTGACGACAAAACCAAACGAGTCGGAATGTGTGCTAATAACTGACGATGTAAAATTATCTTATGATTGTGATTATCTGGATACTGTAAGAGTTCTTGATATTGATTTTTCTTATATATATCATTTTGAGGGTAATGGAGGTCAGTTAATAAAATATTTTTATTTTTTTAAAGATATTAGAGCAAAATCTGGTTATGGATCAGGTTGGGTAATGAGTAGTGATAGGAAACCTCCAATGAGTATACCATCTCATTATATCAACTGCAATTCATTAGATACTCTTAGATATTCACATTTATTTGATATATCTAAACAAGATACTTTTTATAAAGAATTTAAGTTTACTTTAAAAGGATTTTTTAGTGATTCTGGTTTTTTCAATGTAAATGATACTCTTAATAAAATATCCTTTGAGTATCTTTATATAGATACGATTTTGATTATAAAATAAAACCTAACCATTGGCTGGAGGCAACGGCTATATCTGTTCGATGAATTTGAAGTTTGGCGATTTTACAGGAGATTTTCGGAAAGCGAAATCAAATCGCCTCTAATTCCGCTGTGCCTAAGCCTTGTTCGTTATACGATAATATTAAGTCGTCTCTGAAAAAAGGTATTAGGTGCATAGAATGTAAGCATAATTTGGTTGGTTAGAGTTCAAATACAACTTTTTGTGGAAAATATGACCTAATATCTGGCTTAAAAATTTGGGCAAAAAGAAAACTTTCACCTGCCTGTCACCTGCCTGTCGGCAGACAGGGCAGGCAAGGAAGTTTTCTCATATTATAACCACTTGCACATAATACAGCATTGATGTGATCGCCTTCAGCACCTTTCAAGTAGTTTCTACCCATGCGATTATCGGATTTCAAATGACCAAAAATCGGTTCTATATCCGAGTGCCGCTTTAACCAATTGCGCTCCGCTCGTGTTGATTGTTTCATTTTCCGATTACTGACTATGTTTATTTCGGCATTCCCCTGATAATCATGCTTGCGAAAAGTTATCAGAGAGAATAAAATAAAGTTGGATTTTATACTGAATCCAGTTGCTATACCAAAAAATAATTTATCTAATGTCTCAATGAACCTCCTCGATGCAAGTGTCGAGGTATCTTAATCGGAAAATTAATAGATGAGGCACCAATGTTTCTCATACTCTTCTTTTGAAAGGATACCTCGAGGTAAGCCTAGAGGAATGTTTTAATTTAGAGTATATTAAAATGAGGAGTTTTAATCATGATTATTTTCAATTTTTGTGTTAATAAATCATTTTTAGAATATTCTTCACATAGTATAACTATTCCCCAAAATAATTATCAAAACCTAGTTGAATACAAGCTTGATAAGGGCGATTTTACGTTAATATTTCCTAAAGGCGAAGTATTAAAAGGCTATATTTACCTTGGATGTTCAAGTTGGGGTAAGTACTACCAAATTAGAACGCGTGGCAAACAAGATTTTCCAAAATATTTACTTTCAAATAATCAATTATTGGTTATACTTTTTAGCCATAATGAAAAATCATACTGTGTTTTGGAATATAAACAATAAAATTTGGGGGGATATTATGATCAATTATTTCAGAAATTTTGTTTTTGTTATTTTGTTTCTTTTTACTGGAATTATTTTTTATAACTGTGAAATGTCGCTTGAACCATCTGAAATAGAAGTCAAGGAGAATCCTATTGAGTTAAAATGGATAAAAAATGATATTAACACGTCGTGGTGTTGGTATATTACTGAATGTAAAGAACTATTTAACAAAGGAACAGAGTGTGACTAAATATTACTATATTTAAGTAACAGATATTTTACATATTCAGTCAATGACACTGTATATTTAATATTAATGGAAGATACAGGTAAGTGGCAAACTTGGCATTGGTGTGAAAAATAGAACAAAATTGGAGTAATAACTTTATCTATCATTTAGAGGCTAAATCTATTTTACAAGCGATGAATTTGAAAGTTTGCAAAATACTTTTAAAATATTTTGGAATTGATGATTCTTTTCATGTTTGTTGCATTATAAGTAAACAGCTCTTATAAACTTTTCTTAATAACTGATTAAACGCCGATTTAAAAAAGCCTGACCAAAAGTCAGGCTTTTTTGTTATCTACTGGTCGGTTGTTAAATCCGAATTCACATTTCAATGCCTGGTCGGGCGGTAATACCCTTTTGGTAATAATGCTTGATTTCGCGCATTTCGGTGACGAGATCGGCGGCCGCTATAACTCGCGGATCGGCTTTCCGCCCGGTAATCACGATTTCGACCTGCTCCGGCCGGTTCTGCACCACCTTTAGCAATTCATCAACGCTAAATAGATTGTAGTACACCGCGATATTGGCTTCATCCAGTATCACCAGGTCATAATCCCCGGACTGAATAACCGACTCCAACTCGCGCAAGCCATTTTGCGCCAGGCGAATGTCCTCATCGTCCGGTTTATCTTTGATAAAGCAATGCCGACCAAACTGTTTAATTGTAATGTCCGGGGCTAATCGGCGCAGGGCTTTGATCTCGCTATACTCGGCGCCTTTGACGAATTGCCCGATAAAAACCTTCAGTCCAGCACCAGCGGCTCGCAGAGCCAGACCCAATGCCGCGGTCGTTTTGCCCTTGCCACCGCCGGTGTAAACTTGAATTAATCCTTGCATTCTAATCCTTTTTGTTTGAAATCTGCTCAAAATTTAATTACTTATCGGTAACAAATGACTATGAAAATGCAACCAAATAAAAAAGTGAAAATTTGCCTCGAACCGCTCGGGCGAGAGATCGAAGTTGACGTCGGAACAGCTCTAAAGGACGTCCTTTTTGAACAAGGTGTGGAATTTCCCTGCGGCGGGCGTGGCATTTGTCGCAAATGCCGCATCAAAATTTTAAAGGGCAACCTGGCCGTCAATGAAGTTCAGAAAAAGGCGTTTACTTCCGATGAAATCAATCAGGGCTGGCGCTTAGCCTGTCAATGTCAGGTGACGGAACCGTTAGTCATCGAACTCGCCCAACTGGAAACCCCGATTCTGGCTGATGCCTCCCGGATAAAACCTGCCGGAGAAAGCGGCCTGGCGGTGGCAGTTGATCTCGGAACGACTACTCTGGTAGCCCAATTACTCGATTTGTCCAGCGGAATAGTTCTAGGCGTGGAAACGGCCCTCAATTCGCAGGCACAATATGGTGCCGATATTATGAGTCGCATCCAGTTTGGCCTGAAAGCCGAAGGCCGAGAATTATTGCAAAACCTGATTCGCCGTCAAATCGGGCAAATGATCGCCCGCCTGATAGAAAAAGGTCAATGTCCGGAGCGGCGACTGAAGCAGGTTAATATCGTCGGTAATTCCGCTATGCACCACTTGTTTGGCGGGTTATCGGTTGAACCGCTGGCGGTTTTGCCGTTTGAAATCGAACAGCCGGGCGAATTGGAGTGGTCGGCTAAGGAAATCGGCTGGCAATTGCCGGGCAATCCCAAAGTAAAATTTCTACCGTGTCTCGGCGGATTCGTGGGGAGCGATATTCTGGCTGGAATTCTGGCGGTCGGGATGCATCGCAGTCCCGAACCCGTTGCCCTGATTGATCTCGGCACCAATGGCGAAGTCGTCATCGGCAATCGCGAAAAAATCCTATGCGCTTCTACTGCCGCTGGACCGGCGTTTGAAGGCGCGCAGATTGCGATGGGAATGCGTGCCACCACCGGCGCCATCGGGAAAGTTTGGCATACCGATGGTCAGTTGCAAGTTGAGGTAATCGGCAATGTCCCGGCGCGCGGGATTTGCGGCAGTGGATTGGTGGACGCGATCGCCGCTAGTCTCGATCTTGGCTGGATTGACTCAACCGGACGAATTACCTTGCCCGAACGAGAAATCCCGCTCCAGAAGCCGGTTGTCATTACCCAGTCCGATGTTCGCGAATTGCAATTAGCAAAGGGCGCCATCGCGGCCGGAATCCAGATTTTACGGCAGCAATTGAAATTGAAACCGGCTGACATAAAGCAAGTATTTCTGGCGGGAGCATTCGGCAATTATATCAATGTCACCAGTGCCCGGCGGATCGGTCTGCTGGATTTTCCGGCTGAAGTAATTGATCAGGCTGGAAATACTGCTTTGCGCGGCGTCAAATTGTCTTTAATTGATGAGGCTGAATATCGCCGGATTCCGCCAATTACCAGGCATATTCCGCTGGCTACAGACGCTCGATTTATGGAAATATTCGCCGAAAATATGAACTTTCCGGATTAAGTCATGGTTACCCCGATTATTATTTACTGACCGCGAAACCCGCGCAATGATATGAAAGATTTATTAGACAGGATTAACTCCGGAGGCTCCGGAGGAGTCTCAGAAGAGAGAGTCACGCTCGGCGGGACAAGATTTTCTTTTTTCTCATACCAAGTGGTGGTTAAGGTATTGTAGAAAGATTGAGTATTTTAGACAAGATTGACTCCGAAGGAGTCTCTGGTGAGACAAGATTTTTTCTGATACCGCGTAGCGGTTAAAGTATTGTAGAACGATAGAGGGCAAAATATTATTCTCCGGAGGAGATTAAGGAAATACCGACTTGTGTCAAGCCAAAAGGAAAATATTTCAACCGTAAAAATAATAATTACTGATTTGGCTTAACCAAAGTCTGATTTTACTCTTATGGACAATGACATCTCCCACCGCACTGTCGGAGGCATTCCAGACTACCAATTTTAATCCTGTCCTATCAGAACAAATTGGTTTAATCATTACCAGTAAATAGGGAGGCGTGCCAAAAGTTATAGATGACAAATATTTTACATTAGCCTATGGGTTCTTTTCCCGGGTCGTGATCATTGAAATTATCGCGGAATAACATAGGTTAGCACGCTAACCGACCCGAAACTGCCGTAACCACCTTCGACTGTACTGATGGTTTCCAGAAAAGATTGCGGAATGATGCTCGAAGTGGCATTTAATATCGTCGTCAGGTTCTCATCATAGCCAAAAACCTGGATCACCAGCGGAGCGCCCAGGTTATTGCTGAGTTTAAATTGCAATTCCTGGACAATCGCCCCGTTATTCGCGAATCTATTTACCAGTTGACCATTTTCACACATTAAATAAACATCATACATGCCAGCGTCGGAAGTCGTACGCAAATTGAAATTTACTCCGCCGTCGGTAATTACTACTGAACCGCTATCAATTTCTGACACATGAGGAACTTTGGTGCTGGCGAACAGGTCGGGCAATCCCGGCGCAGTGATGGTCAATTGATAGGTTTCACAGGCGACCGGTCGGAAATCGGGATTAATGTATTTATGGTTGCTTTGTTCGCCGTAATAATGAAAAATATAGCCAGTGGTATCGCTAGTACCCGATATCCGAACGTTAGCGTTTTTGACAATCGGTAAGGTATCCACCCAGATTTCATATTCATCGGTAGCGTACGCTCGCTCGACATAAACAAAAGAACTCGCCGTAGTATCCTCCAGTCGCACGACTCCCAAGATATTCAAACCCGGCACGAATTCCGTCTCGATGATCGCGTCCGGCATTGGCCCGGGTTGCCAGGGCAAATCGCAACTTTGCCAGGCAGCCAGAGTGGCTAGGACTGACATCAATATTATCAAAATTTTGTCTTTAGATATTTTCATAATTAAAACCGGAGCGTATATCCAAAACTTACACTGGGGAAATATTCCAGCCCGAAAGCATAATAGCCGTATTCAGGAAAATAAAAGTAGTAGTAAGGATTGCGCCGCAGAAATAACAAATTGCGAATTGTCATAGTCGTATAAGCCTCTTTCAATCCGAGATACTCCGACAGGTGTTGGCCAAATCCTTCACGCAATTTTTTCTTCCAGCCGATATCCCAGACAATGCGCGGCGGAAAGCGGACGTTGTTTTTCACCGGGGTTATATCGCGCGGGAAACCGCCTACGCTGTTTTCCAACGGGTTGTAAAAATACTGGTTGTAACGACCAGTTTCCCAGGTGCGCGGATAACCAGAACTGAATTGAAAAGTCGTGCTGGCGGTGATTGCCGGGGTCAATTTATACATTAACAAAAGTTTCAAATTATGCGGCTGATCGCCTTCATAATAATACCAATGACCGTCTTGTAAAGATGGGTAACTGCGAGTACCGTGTGAAAAAGTATAGCTAACCCATCCGGAAAGGCGCTCGATTTCACCGCGCAAAAGCCATTCGATTCCGTAAGCCTTACCGCGCCCGGCTTCGAGGATTTCGGACAATTCGAGCGATTTTTTAGCGGCGTCATATTCCAGACGATAAAGCCGGTTCAAATCTTTGTAATAACCCGTAACCGAATATTCCAGTTTATCGGTTAAAAAGCCCTCGACTCCGAGAATGTAATGGATAGATTCGACCGGCTTCTGGTTTTCCAGATTGTAGTAATAATCCAGGAATTGAATGAATTCTCGATTGCGTGAGTCCAGAGTCGTAAGGTACTGATAATAATGTCCCCAGGCGGCTTTGACAGTTGTGATTCCCAATCGCAGAGCCAGAGCGGCACGTGGTTCAAAATGCCAACTTTCTGATGACCTTTGCCGCGAACTGCGCCCACCGAATTTCAGCGCCAGATTGCCGATTTCGATTTTATCCTGAATGTAAACCGCTTGGAGATCGGCTTCAATACGACGTGCCGAAGTATCAGTCTGCCCACCAATTTTATTTAAAAAACTTAAATGGCTTTGCTCCCAACCGAACTTGAGAGTCTGATTCCAGAAAGTAAACAGTGAAAGGCTGGCTTTGGCGGTATAATCTTGCACGGAATTGCGGATTGAAGTGCGATATTTGATAATCCGGTCTAGATTGTTGACAGTATCTGGAAAAACAAAGTTGACATAGGAATCATTATTAGCCCGCGAGCCGGAATGAAAAAAATGAGTTTCTAGTAAAATATTGGTGCGGATTAAGGTATGCGTCTGAATTCCGACTGCCCGATTCTCGGTATCGGTGATAAAACCTTCCTGAAAATTTTCGTAAAAATCGTAAGGGAAGTATAGCATTAGGTTATCCAGACTATAATCGAGATAATCGCGCGCATAAAAAGCCGTCAGGCGCAATTGAGTGCGTCCGATTTTACTTAGATATGAACCCACAAAATCGCCCATCACATTCGGCGAGTTCATTAGCACGCGATAAGCCAGATCGGAAATCAGACGACCGGACAGCATAGCGGTGGCATTTTTCTTTACCGGAAATTCAATAGCGCCGCTGATACCCGAGGTGGACGGCCAGAATTCCCCATGCACTTCACTCTGATGTCCCTCACGGGTGGTGATATTCAGAATCGAGGAATTGCGGCCTCCATATTCAGCATCGAAACCACCGACCAGCATCTCGATATCCTTGATCGAATAGGGATTGAAAATAGCCTGTGAACTTAGAAAATGCTGAGGATTATAAATCGTCATACCGTTCAATTGCACCAAATTCTCGCCCGGGTCACTGCCGCGCACATGCAACTGCGGCGAAAGCGGATCCGACATACTCACACTGGGCGAAAATTTCAATAATTGAAAAACATCATCGCGAAATTGCGGCGCCTCCAGTAAGACAATCGGATCCACCTGGAAACTGGCAATATCCATTTCCTTTTCGATTAAAGTGCCTCGCTGACCGATGACCTCGACGGCGGTAGTTGGCAAAGCCCGCGCCGTCATTTTTATTGTACCTAGAAAAAGTGCTTTGTCGCTAACATCGATCCGCATCTCACATTCGGCATAACTGATATGCGAGAGTTGCAAAGTCTGAGGCCCAGCCGGCACCTGGCGTATCACGAAAAATCCGCGCAAATCGGAGGCGGCTCCCAACCCGGTGTTCGCGATTAGAACATTGACGCCGATAATCGCTTCGCCGGTTTTTTCATCTACAATATAACCGGAAATATTGGCGGCTTGCAGACCAGTGAACAAAATTAGCCACAGAAGAGATATTCTCTTCATGGTAGCACCAGCCCTATGGAGAACAGCCAGCCGATTTCCAGAGTATTGATCACTGACGGCAATATATTGACTGCCTGATGCAAACCCGCGCCTACGAAAAGTCCTTTGTGATAAACCGGCCGATATTCCAGACTGGCATTAAACCCTAAATTGACCAGCATAATGTTCCAGAAATCAACGTATTCATATTTGCGGGGATTGAAATTGTTGAAGCCAACCCGAATAGTAGTATTGAGACGCGCCAACCAAGACGGGGTCAGGCGAAAATACCACTGTTGATCCTTACCACCGATGGCGATAGATTCGTGCTCGGAAGATTTGCGGTAATAGATTCCCGGTGATCCGCGAATGAACTTTTGCATTTGATCAGCCGGATAATCCAGCGCAAGGTGAGCGATTACGATATAGCCATCGCGTAAACCGATTATATCAGTCCAGGGAATCATCTGCCGCCGATAACGATAAGGGGAAACCGGTAAATCGGAGACCGGTCGTTTTTGCAGAGATTCAGTCTGGGCGATCATCCATTTGTTGAGTAGAATCGCGATGTTGTCCGACGGCGCTTGCTTCCTGGTGGTCTTCTCACGCAGTTCCCATTGCCAGTCGCGAACAGTCTTTCCGCTGGAATCCACCAGCCGCGTATAACCGTTCAAGGTGCGCGCCGCGCCGAACGTCGGACTGGCGTCATACCAGAGACTGAGATGATCAATAACCAGAGTTTGATTGCCAGTAACCTGAAATTTTTGGGAAAATTTCGTCAGTTGCGTTTCCAGTGGCTCATTCAAGGCGATGTACTGGTCAACCGGAATGTAGCGCCATTTCTTGATTTGTTGAATGCCGATAATGGTCGGTGGATCAACTCGTTCGTCGAGTATCTGAATAGCCGGGAAATCGGTCAGCGTAAGCGCATCGGCATAAGTACTGACGTAAAGTGTATCCGCAATTAGCTCCGACCAGTAAAATTTGAACGCTAAGGCTTTCGAGAAACACAGCCCTAATGCAAGATTTAAGAATGTTATTTTTACAGTATTTTTATTATTCAACATAAAAACTGTTTTATTAAAGTTGATGTGAATTTTACGACCAAAGTCAGGAAAATGCAATTTTAAGAGCGATGGAATTTTTTTAGATAGGATCAACTCCGAGAGGGTCCATCTCGGCGGGACAAGATTTTCTTTTTTATTATACCGCGTAGCAGTTAAGGTATTGTAGAACGATAGAGGGCAAAATATTATTCTCCGGAGGAGATTAAGGAAATACCGACTTGTGTCAAGCCGAAAGGAAAATTTTTCAATCGCAAAATTATTGATTAATGATTCGGCTTAACCCAGGTCTGATTTTTCTCACACGAACAATGGCAACCGCCACCGCACTGCCCGCTGTGCTTTTCGCCCTTGTAGCGACTGAATTTCAGCGCCGCCATCATTAGAGCAAAAGCCAATGTCGCACATCCCAATATTACTAGAAAATAAATCAGCATCAACCTTACCTGTTTTTACTTGAATAGCGTCCCGATTTCACGATATTACTTTATTAGAATTCATCGTATAAAATATTCTCAGGTTCGACGCCGAGACCGTCCAGCATTTTTAACACGGCGCTGACCATTAGAGGTGGTCCGCAAAGGTAATATTCGCAGTCTTCCGGCGCCGGGTGATTGATCAAATAATTATTCAATACTACCTCGTGGATAAAACCGCAATAGCCCTTCCAATTATCCTCCGGCAAAGGCTCGGAAAGCGCCACGTGCCATTCAAAATTCGGAAATTCTCTCTGCAAAGCATCGAAGTCGTCCTGATAGAACAGCTCCTTCAGGCTCCGTGCGCCGTACCAGAAGGAAATTTTACGCTGACTGTGCAGGCGTTTCAATTGGTCGAAAATGTGTGAACGCATCGGCGCCATTCCGGCTCCGCCGCCGATGAATACCATTTCCCTATCAGTTTCTCTGGCGAAGAATTCTCCATACGGCCCGGAGATCGTTACCCTGTCGCCTGGTTTCAGGCTGAACAAATACGACGACATTTTACCCGGCGGAGCATCCGGCTTTTCCGGCGGCGGCGTGGCGATGCGCACATTCAGCATAATTATGCCCTTCTCGTCCGGATAGTTGGCGATCGAATAGGCTCGCACAATCTCTTCGTCCACAACGGAAACGTAGCGCCACATATCACAGCGATCCCATTCAGCTTTAAAAGGTTTCTCGATCACGAAATCCCTGAAATTTACGCGGTGCGGTCCGGTCTCTACCTGAATATAACCACCCGCTCGAAAATTCATCTGCTCGCCGGGCGGCAAATCCAGAACGAGTTCTTTGATAAAAGTCGCCACATTGCGATTCGAGCGTACCATGCACACCCATTTGCGGACTGCGAAAATTTCCGGTGGAATCGCCAGCCGCAAGTCTTCCTTGACTGCCAGTTGACATGCCAGCCGCACACCTTCACGGGCTTCCCGGCGATTGATATGCGCCAGTTCCGTCGGTAATATTGTGCCGCCGCCTTTTAGAACCTTTACCTTGCACAGTCCGCAAGTGCCGGCTCCTCCACAGGCGGATGGCAAATATATTTCCTTTTCAGCCAGTGTATTTAGTAGTTTGCCACCGACCGGCGCATCGAAAATATAATTCGGATCGTCATTGACATTAATTTTAATCGTGCCGACCGGCACTAAATAGGACTTTGCCAGCAGGATCAAGCCGACCAGTGCCAGTACGATTATTACAAAAACTCCGACTGCAATTAAAATTAAAGTCAAACTACTCATAAAATCGTATTTACTAAAGCTGAATTCCGGAAAAAAGCATAAAAGCCATTGCCATTAACCCGGCCGTGATGAAAGTAATGCCCAGTCCGCGCAGACCGGCTGGAACGTTGCTGTATTTCAATTTTTCGCGAATACCGGCTAAGGCAACAATCGCCAGCGCCCAGCCCATCCCCGAGCCAATCCCGAAAACCACACTTTCGCCGAATGTGTAATCGCGTTCGACCATAAAAAGCGACCCGGCCAGAATTACACAATTGACGGTGATTAGCGGTAGAAAAATCCCCAACGCATGGTAAAGTTTCGGCACAAATTTGTCCAGCACCATTTCCAAAATCTGGACAACGGCGGCGATCACGCCGATATAAGTTATCAAACCGAGAAAAGTCAAATCTATATCAAGGCCCAGCCAGCTCAGAGCGCCCTCAGCCAGCAAATTGCGATATATCAGGTTATTGATTGGAACCGTAATCATTTGAACAATAATAACCGCGATACCGAGCCCGACTGCCGTTTCCAAACGTTTGGAGACTGCCAGAAAGGTACACATACCAAGGAAAAAAGCCAGTGCCATATTCTCGATGAAAACGGACTTGATAAACAGACTCAGGTAATGTTCCAGCATAATTTATTCCTGCTTTGTTTCCGGTTTCAAAGTGTGTAAACCCCAGATAATTAACCCGATCAGGAAAAAGGCGCTGGCCGGTAAAACCAATAAGCCGTTCGGCACGTACCAGCCACCTTCGGTATTAACCCGCAGAATCGTAACCCCGAGCAATTTTCCAGCGCCGAATAGTTCGCGAATCGAAGCCACAATCAAAAGAATCAGACTATAACCCA
>ERZ795052.3337-NODE-3337-length-17924-cov-5.577145_pt1 | contig 17924 bp, 15 predicted proteins | sample MGYA00375136_ERZ795052 | MGnify/ENA primary metagenome ERZ795052 (study PRJEB30181, sample SAMN05720156) | activated sludge metagenome | isolation source: Anaerobic digester | place: Japan | collected 2015-05-26 ... | reverse complement strand
ATGCTGGCGTTCTGCCGGGAACATGCCATCCCACACGAGCAGTGCGGCAAGGTGGTTGTTGCGACCTCCCCGGAGGAGCTGCCGCGGCTGGAACAACTCTGGCAACGCGGCCAGGCCAACGGATTGCAGGGATTGCGAAAGCTGACGCCCGAGCAGTTGCGGGAAATCGAGCCGCACGCCAAGGGGCTGGCGGCGATCCATGTGCCGCAGGAAGGAATCGTGGATTACCCCGCTGTGACACGCAAGCTGGGCCAGTTGGTGCGCGAGGCAGGCGGAGAAATCCTCCTGGGAACGAAAGTGCACCGGCTAATGACCCGCAACGGCGTTTGGGTTGCCGAGAGCAGCGGGGGTGAGCATCTGGCCCGCTACGTCATTACTTGCGCCGGCTTGCACTCGGACCGGTTGGTCACGGCCTCCGGACAGCGCCCGGCCGCCAAGATCATTCCCTTTCGCGGCGAATACTACAAGCTTCGGCCCGACCGCAGCCACCTCGTCAAGAACCTGATCTACCCGGTGCCGGACCCGAAGTTCCCGTTTCTTGGAGTGCACTTCACGCGACTCATCCACGGTGGAATCGAAGCGGGCCCGAACGCCGTTCTGGCCCTTGCCCGTGAAGGCTACCGGTGGACCCAAGTGAATCTTCGCGACCTGGCGGAGTCCCTGCTCTTCCCGGGGCTGTGGAGGTTCCTCGCCGCCTACCCCACCATGTGCGGCTATGAAATCCGTCGGTCGCTCTCAAAAAAGGAATTTACACGCTCCCTCCAGAAGCTCGTCCCGGAGATCCAGATCGCCGACCTCATTCCAGGTGGAGCGGGAGTGCGAGCCCAGGCCATGACCCCCGACGGCAAACTGGTGGAAGACTTCCACTTCGAAGAGGGCGCCGGCATCCTGCACGTGGTTAACGCCCCGTCGCCGGCAGCGACGGCCGCCCTGGCCATTGGACAGCGAATCACCGAAAAAGTTTTGACCCGCCTTGGCGGGTCCGGCATAAGCAAGAAATGAAAATACTGGTCACAGGACATCGCGGCTACATTGGCCCCCACTTGGTGAACCTCCTGCGCCAACGCGGCCACTTTGTGGCGGGGGTGGACATCGGTTATTTCGACACGTGCGCTTGGGAACCCCTGCCGCAGGCTGACGAGGAGATCACGGCAGACTTCCGCACCTTGAGCCCGGATTTTCTGAAGGGCTTCGACTGTGTGTGCCACCTGGCAGCCATCTCCAATGATCCGATGGGGGACCTGGATCCGAAGCTGACTTACGAAATCAACCGCGAGGGTTCCATTGAATTGGCCCGCCGTGCCAAACAGGCGGGGGTGCCGCGGTTTCTGTTCTCGGGCAGTTGCTCGATTTACGGCAAGGGGGAGAAGCTGGATTTGGACGAAAATGCAAACTTCAACCCCGTATCCGCTTATGCCGAGTCGAAGGTTGCCACCGAGCGCGAGGTCGCCTTGCTGGCTGATGACAGCTTCTCGCCGGCGTTTTTGCGGAATGCCACTGCCTATGGTCATTCGCCAAATCTGCGGATTGACCTGGTGGCCAATAATCTGCTGGCCTGCGCGGTGGCGAGAGGTGACATCCGAATCATGAGCGACGGCTCGCCGTGGCGTCCCTTGGTCCATTGTCACGACATCGCCCGCGCCTTTGTCGCCTTTGCCGAAGCGCCGCGGGAGCGCATTCACAACCAGGCGGTCAACATCGGGGCCAATGACCAGAACTACCAGGTCAAGGACGTTGGCGATGCCGTGCAGCGCCTGGTCCCCGCGGCAAAAATTGTTTACACGGGCGAAGTCGGCCCCGACCCGCGCAATTACCGCGTCAAATTCGACAAGCTCAACCGCCTCTTCCCCGACTTTAAGCTGCATTACCATTTGCAAAGCGGGCTGGAGGAGCTCCTGCAGCGTTTCAATGCGCACGGCTTCGGACTCAAGGACTTCGAAGGAGATCAGTTCGTGCGGCTGCGCACCCTCAAGAAACGCCTGGCCGCTTCCGCCTGAGAGACCGCTTCCCCTCCCCTGTGCCCGGGGCGGCACGACCGAAACACCTCAAGTTCAAGACCGCTTATGAAGTTCACCGAAACACCCCTCCGCGGCGCCTACGTGATCAACCTGGAACCCCGCGGTGACGATCGTGGCTGGTTCGCCCGCCTGTTCTGCCAGCGGGAGTTTGCCGAGCACCAGCTATGCTCGAACATCGTGCAGGCGAACAATTCGTTCAGCAAACACAAGGGGACTCTGCGCGGCATGCACTATCAGCTTGCGCCCAAGGCCGAGGACAAAATCGTGCGGTGCTTGCGAGGGGCCCTGCTGGACGTCATCGTGGATTTGCGGCCCGGTTCACCCACGTTCCTCCAGCACTTCAGCATCGAGTTGAGCGCCGAAAACCGCACCATGCTGTTCGTCCCAAAAGGGTTCGCCCATGGATTCTTGACCCTCAGCGACGACACGGAGGCCTTCTACCTGGTCACCGAGTTTTACTCCCCGCAGCATGAGCGGGGATTGCGCTATAACGACCCGCGGCTGGCCATCCGCTGGCCGTTCGAGCCCGTGGTGATTTCCGACAAGGACCGGAATCATCCGGACTTCGATCCCAAGATTCACTTGCCATGAAGATCCTGTTCACGGGGGCAAGTTCATTCACGGGGTTCTGGTTCGTAAAGGCACTGCGCCAGGCGGGTGCAGACGTGGTGTGCGCCCTCACGGGTCGGGTGCAACGCTACCAGGGCTTGCGCAGCGAACGCGTCAAGCTGCTGCAGGACCTCTGCCGCTTTGTCCCCGACGCTCCCTTCGGCTCGGAATCGTTCCTCGAACTGGCCCGCAACGAAAGCTGGGACCTGCTCTGCCATCACGGAGCGGAGGTCACCGACTACCGCAGTCCGGACTTTGACCCCGTAAAAGCGCTGGCGGCCAATGCGCGCAACGCGCGGATGGTCCTGGCAGCCCTCGGCACAGCCGGGCTGAAAGGTCTGGTTTTGACCGGCAGTGTGTTCGAAAACGACGAGGGGCTGGGTAATGAGCCCCTGCGCGCCTTTTCGCCGTACGGCCTGTCGAAGGGACTGACGTACCAGCTTTTCCGATTCTATTGCGACCGGGCCGGCGTGGCCCTCGGAAAATTCGTCATTCCCAATCCATTCGGTCCCTATGAAGAGGCGCGGTTCACCGCCTACTTGATGCGGCAATGGCAGGCGGGCAACGAGGCTTCGGTGAAAACCCCCTTGTACATCAGGGACAACATCCCGGTGGATTTGCTGGCGGCAGCCTACGCTCAGTTTTGCGCCCGCGTGGCCGCGAACCGTGAAGGGCTGCTCAAGTTCAATCCCAGCGGTTATGTCGAAAACCAAGGGGCTTTTGCCCTGAGGGTCGCGCGCGAAGTGGCGGCGCGGACGGGCTGGAGTTGCAACGTCAGGCTGGAGCGCCAGCAGGACTTCGCCGAGCCTTTGATGCGCCTGAATGGCTGTCCCGCCGCGAGCCTCGTTCCGGAGTGGAGCGAAACCGCCTTTTGGGACAGCTTCGTGGCCTTTTACAAACGAGGTTAGGCAGGAGATTCGCTCAAGCCCAGCCGCACGGGTCGGAGGCGATCCGGCCGGGTTGCGGCCTTAAGGCTGCCAGTGCGGAAGGACTGTCCACATTTGCGTCCCGGGGAGGGTGGGGCTATGATCGGGGGGCGTGGACAGCGGGAGTTGGAGATGGCTGGGCGGGTTGAGCCGGCGTGTGAATGCGCTGCTGCTCGGGGTGCCGGTTTCGGTCAAGGTGATGGGGATTGCGCTGGGGGTGACCGTGTTGTTGGGCTCAGGGATGCTCTGGCAGATTCATCGGACCTGGCATGCACACCTGTTGCGCACCCTCGAGGACGAGGGAGCGAAGGCGGCCGGGCGAATTCTCGGCCACTGCGTTGAGCTGTCGCGAAACGGCACGACCAACGACCTGGCGAAGGAGTTGAGCCACGCGCTGAGGGAACCGCCCGATTGGGTGCATTTGCGGCTGGAGGACCGGACCGGGGCGGTGTTGGCGGAGGCCGGAGCGGACGGAACCCAAGCGTTGACGACAGGGGTTTCCGAAGTGGTGGTGAACTCGAACGATGGGACGTTCCGGCTGCGGGCGGGCCTCAGCCAGGAGCGGGTGAACCACGAGGTGGGCTGGCTGACCCGCCGGCTGGCGCGGGTTACAGTTGTAATCGGGCTCGTGGGACTGCTGGCCGCATGGTGGCTGACGCGGATTTTTGCGCAGCCGATCGAGGAGCTGGTGAATCTCACGCGGGCGGTGAAGGCAGGCCTTTACACCACCAAAGCGCCGGTGCGGGCCAATGACGAGGTGGGCGAACTGGCGCGGGCGTTCAACGAAATGACCGCGGCGGTCGCGGAGAAGGAGGCGGGACGCCAGCATTTGCTGCGGCAGGTGATTCGAGCGGGCGAGGAGGAGCGCAAACGCATCGCGCGGGAGCTGCACGACCACACCGGCCAGGCGTTGACCTCGCAGATTGCGGCGCTGAGCGCGCTGGAGAGCCAGACGCGGGAGACGGCAGTTCGCGCCCGTCTGGCCGAGGTGCGGCGGCAGGCCGAGCAAACGCTGGCGGAGGTGCACGACCTGGCGGTGGCGCTGCGGCCCAGCGTGCTGGATGATGTGGGCCTGAAGGCGGCAATCTGGCGTCGCTGCCGCCTGTTCGACCAGCGGTTCGGGGTGGACACGGTTCTGACCGACCTCGACCTGGGCGATCAACGGCTGCCGCCGGAGGTGGAGCTGACCGTTTACCGGGTGGTGCAGGAGGCGCTGACCAATGGCGTGCGCCACGGGCGCGCCCGCCGCCTGCACGTGCTGCTGCAACGCGTCAAGGCCGGGCTGTTGACCGTGGTTCGGGACGACGGCCAGGGCTTCGACGCCCGGGACTGGCAGCGGCGCTGCGCCGAGGGCAATCACCTCGGCCTGCTGGGCATCGAGGAGCGCGTGACGCTGGTCGGCGGCTCGTTCTGCGTGGATTCCCAGCCCGGCAAGGGCACCACCGTGATCGCCGACATCCCCCTGCAGGAGGCCGGATGAACCGCGTGCGCGTTCTGATTGCGGATGACCATGCGCTCGTGCGTTCGGCGCTCAAGTCGTTGCTCGAGGCGCAGCCCGACCTCGAGGTGGTCGGCGAGGCCGAAAACGGCGCGGCGGCGCTGGAATGCTGCCGCCGCCTGGCCCCGGACGTGGTGATCATGGACCTGGCCATGCCCGGCCGGGGAGGCATCAACGCCACCGAGGACCTCCGTCGTGAAATACCCGGGACCAAGGTTCTGGTCCTCACGATGCACGACGACGACGCCTACCTCCGGCTGGCCCGCCTGGCCGGCGCCGCGGGATTCGTGCTCAAAAAGTCCCTGGCCACCGAGCTCATCCGCGCCATTCGCGCCGTGGCCGCCGGCCAGCACTATTTCCCGACGGCCGATACCGCGCCCCCGCCCCGCTTCCGCGGCGGCCTCCTGGAGCGGATCACGGAGCGGGAACGCGAAGTGCTGGCGCTGATTGCGCTGGGCCATACAACCGCGGAAATCAGTGTCAAATTGCGGATCAGTGAAAAGACGGTCGAGAGCCACCGGGCGCACATCATCGAGAAGCTGGGCCTGCGCAGCCGGGCGGAGCTGGTGCGGTTTGCGTTGGAGCACGGGTTGCTGAAGGCCTGACGGATTTGGGCTGTGCGTTTCTTGACAGCCGGGAGGGCGAGTGTTACCAAGCCCTTGCATGGCGACCATGACCAAACACGCCGGCATGGGGTTGATCTTCCTGGCCGCGCTGCTGCTCGGGCTGGCGGGGTGCACCCCGCCCGGACCGCGCGCCTTGTTGAAAGGCCGGGAACTCCTGGAAAAGGGTGACTACGTTCACGCGCTGGCCGAGTTGAAGACGGCCACGACGCTGCTCCCGACCAACGCGCACGCCTGGAATTACCTCGGCCTGGCCTACCACCACGCGGGACAGCCGGACGAGGCGCAAAAGGCCTACCAACGGGCTCTCCGGCTGGACAAGGACCTCGTCGCGGCGCGTTTTAACCTCGGATGCCTCTGGCTGGAGCAGAACCAGCTCGAGTGGGCCAAGGCGGAGCTGGCCGCTTACACGATGCTCCAGCCGCAGTCGGCGGACGGATTTGTGAAGCTGGGCACAGCACAATGGCGCCTGCGCGAAGCCGCCGCCGCCGAGAAAAGCTTTCAAGAGGCCTTGCGGCTCCGGCCCAACGATGCCGAGGCAATCACCGGCGTGGGCCTGGTGCGGCTCCAGCGGGGCCGCGTCGCCGAGGCATCGCAATTGTTTGCCGAAGCACTCCGGCGGGACCCGGCCTACGCGCCCGCGCGGTTGAACCTGGCGGTCATTGCGCACGAGCATTTGAAGGACAAAGCGCTGGCGCTACAACATTACCGGGCGTATGCCAGCCTGCAGCCGCCCCCCGCCAACCTCGAAGCCATCAAAGCCATCATCAGCCGCCTCGAGCACGAGATGGTTCCTTTGTCCCCGCCCCCCGCCGCCGGTCCAACCCAGGCGGTCGCCGTTGCCGCGCCGCCCAAGCCGCCAGCCACCGCCGCGCCACCGGCAATGGTGGCCGTTGCCAAGCCTCCCGCCCCTCCCCCGCCCACGAACACGATAGCGCCAGCAACGCCCAAGTCTCCGCCCCAACCCAGCCCGCGGACCGAACCGCCGCCCAGGGCCGAACCGCGCCCTGTCGCAGCCAAACCGACCGCGGCGACTTCCACTCCGCCTCCCGTCGTCAAAGCGCCGGTAACCGAAACCGTGCTGCTCGCACCCGAGCCGGTCATCAAACCGGGCAGCGATGTCTCCCCGCCCCCAGTCGCCGAGCCCGCGCCGCCCCGCAAAGCCGAGACGGCCGTCGCCGCCCCGCCGATTACCACCTCGACCAACGGCGTTGCCCAACCCGCCCCAAAAAAGAATGTGTTGCAGCGCCTGAACCCTTTGAAGCTCTTGAGTCGTGACCGTGACCGTAAGCAGCCGGCGCCGCCTTCCCCTGCCCCGGCCACCGAAAGCCTGCCGCCGGCCGTCACAGCCTCGCCCGGCCCGAGTGCCGACCGCACCAGCCTCAAGGCCAGCTCGCCGGCACCGGCGCCCCGCCGGTTCGCCCGCTACCCCTACAAGCATCCACCGCGGCCCTCGCCGGGGAACCGGGCGGAAGCGGAGCGGGCTTTTGCGCAAGGGGTCCAGGCCCAGCAAGCCAACCGCCTGCCCGAAGCGATTCAGGCCTACCGGCGGGCAATCCAGCTCGATGGAACTTTTTTTGACGCCTGTTACAATTTGGGCCTCGCCGCCACCCAGGCGGGCAATCATTCCCTGGCGCTCTACGCCTACGAACAGGCGCTGGCCGCCCGGCCCGAGTCGCTGGACGCGCGGTACAACCTGGCGCTGGTCTTGCGGCAGACGGGGTATCCCCTCGATGCGGTCGAGGAATTGCAGCGGGTCCTGGCCAAATACCCGAACGAAAGCCGGGCGCATGTGACGCTGGGCAACATCTATGCCCAGCAACTGGATGACCCCGCCCGGGCGCGGCAGCATTACTTGAAGGCCCTCGAGGCCGACCCCCGAAATCCGCAAGCGGGCGCCATCCGCTACTGGCTGGCCGATCATCCTCAATGAAGAGGCGGCGGCCGCGGCACGTCGCCCCGCGGCGCGCGCTTCGGTTTCGGGCTTCAATTCCCCGCCGGCACACGGTATAGCTGTCCAAGAAATGACAGGAACACGCCTGAAACGCAGCCTGCGCGCCACCTTCATCGGCCTGACGGTCAACACCCTCCTGGCGGCCGCCAAACTGGTGGCGGGCATCGTCGGCCATTCGCACGCGCTGGTGGCCGACGCGGTGGAATCCCTGGCCGATGTCTTCAGTTCGCTCATCGTGTGGCGGGGGCTGGTGGTCGCGGCGGAACCGGCTGACGAAGACCATCCCTATGGCCACGGCAAGGCCGAGCCGATGGCGGCGGCGATGGTCGCGGGCATGCTCCTGGTGGCCGCCGGCTGGATTCTGATTACCGCTGTGGGCGAAATTCGCGCGCCGCACCAGGCGCCGGAACCCTTCACGCTTTTTGTGCTGGTGGGGGTGATTGTCGTCAAGGAAGGCTTGTTCCGCTTTGTGCTCAAGGAGGGCGCGAGCGTGGACAGCAGCGCGGTGAAGACCGACGCGTGGCACCACCGCAGCGACGCCATCACCTCCGCGGCGGCTTTCATCGGCATCAGCATCGCCCTGCTCGGCGGCAGCGGTTATGAGGCGGCCGATGACGTGGCGGCGGCGGTTGCCGCGCTCATCATCGCTTGGAACGGCTGGCGCCTGCTCCGCCAGGCGCAGCACGAACTGATGGACCGCTCCCCCAGCCAGGAGCTCATCCGCCAGATTCGCCAGCTTGCCGCCGCCGTGCCTCAGGTCGAGCTGGTGGAAAAGTGTTTTGTCCGCAAGATGGGCTATCACCACTATGTGGACATGCACGTGCACGTGGATCCCGACATGACGGTGGCGCGGTCCCACCAAATCGCGCACGAGGTCAAGAACGTCATCTGCGAGAAGATCGCCAGCGTTCGGGACGTGCTCGTCCACATCGAACCGGCGAAACCGAAAAGCGACAGCCATGAAATTTAGCTTTCTTCTCCCCGGTTGCTTCGGCTGGATGGCGGTGGCGCTTCTGCTCCCGGCCGCGGCCGTCCGGGCCGGCTTGGCGCCGGCACCCCCCCGGCCCAACATCGTTTTCATTCTCACCGACGACCAGGGATATGGCGACCTGTCCTGCCACGGCAATCCCATCCTGCGAACGCCCAACCTGGACCGGTTGCATGCCGAAGCGGTGCGGTTCACCGATTTTCACGTTTCGCCCACCTGCGCCCCCACGCGCGCCGCGCTGCTGACCGGACGCCATGAATTCCGCAACGGCGTGACCCACACCATTTACGAGCGCGAGCGGCTGTGCCTCGAGGCGGTGACGTTGCCGGAGGTGCTCCGCGGGGCGGGCTATACCACGGGCATTTTCGGCAAATGGCACTTGGGCGACGAGCCCGAGCGCTGGCCGTCGCGTCGGGGGTTCGACGAGATGTTCATCCACGGCGCGGGGGGAATCGGACAAACCTATCCCGGCTCGTGCGGGGATGCGCCGGACAACACCTATTTCAACCCGGCCATTCTGCATAACGGCAGGTTCGTGCGCACGGAAGGCTACTGCACGGATGTGTTTTTTCGCCAGGCCCTGGCCTGGATTGAACACGTCAAAGGCAGGAAGCCTTTCTATGCGCACATCGCCTTGAACGCCCCTCACGCCCCGCTGCAAGTTCGGCCCGAGGACGAAGCCCGGTACCAAGGCAAGGTGGCCCCCGACGTGGCCAAGTTCTTCGGGATGATTGCCAACATAGACGACAACGTCGGGGTGCTGCTCTCGCGCCTGGCCGTCTGGGGATTGGAAACCAACACGCTGGTGGTCTTCATGAACGACAATGGCGGCACGGCGGGGGTGAAAGTCTTTAACGCAGGCATGCGGGGCGCCAAGGGAACCCCCTGGCTGGGAGGCACCCGCGCCGCCTCCTTCTGGCGCTGGCCCGGCGTATTCCAACCCGCCGATTGCGCCGCGTTGACCGCCCACATTGATTTCTTCCCAACCCTTGCCGAACTGGCGGGGGCGAAGCTCGAGGGGCGCGTGCAGGCCCAGGTCGAAGGCCGCAGCCTGGTGCCGCTGCTCCGCAACCCCTCCGCCCCCTGGCCCGAGCGAACGCTGTTCACCCACGTCGGCCGCTGGGCGCCAGGCTCGCCGCCGCAAAAGTACGGCCCCTGTGCGGTGCGCAGCGGGCGCTGGCACCTGGTGCATGAAGCCAAAGCGCCGGCCGGCGCATGGCAGCTCTTCGACGTCAAGGCCGACCCCGGCGAACGAACGGACGTCGCCGGGGACCATCCCGAAGTCGTGGCGCGGCTCGAGGCGCAGTTCGACCGCTGGTGGGACAGTGTTCAGCCCCAACTGGTAAACGAAAAAGCCGTTGGCCCGGAGGTCAACCCGTTCAAGAAGCTGTATTGGGAACAGTTCGGCAAGCCGCCGGGGCTCGAGCGCTGATTACGGCTTCTTTGGGCGCTGCACGCTGGCGGCCACCTTGAGCCGCAAAGCGTTAAGCCGGATGAATCCCGTCGCGTCGTCCTGGTTGTAAGCTTTGGTGGGGTCCGCCTCCATGGTCGCGATCGCCGGATTGTAGAGGCTGACCGGAGACTTCCGCCCCGCCACCATGATGTTGCCCTTGTAAAGCTTGACCCGGACCGTGCCGGTGACGTTCTGCTGGCTTTCCGTGACAAACGCCTGGAGGGCGATGCGCTCGGGAGAGAACCAGTAGCCGTAGTACACCAGCTCCGCGTAACGGGGAATCAGCGAGTCCCGCAGATGCATCACCTCGCGGTCCATCGTCAGCGTTTCCATCTGCCGGTGCGCGAAGTGCAGGATGGCGCCGCCGGGCGTCTCATACACCCCCCGCGACTTCATGCCCACGTACCGGTTCTCGACCATGTCCACCCGTCCCACGCCATGTTTGCCCCCCAGCTTGTTCAAAGTCCGCATTACCTCCAGCGGCGAGAGGCGTTTGCCATTCACGGCCACGCAGTTGCCTTTGAGGAAATCCAGCGTCACGTACTCAGGTTTGTCCGGCGCGTCCTCGGGAGCCACGCTGAGCTTGAACATGTCCTTGTTCGACGGGGCGAAGGCGTCCATCCAGGGGTCCTCCAGGATGCCCGCCTCGAAGGAGATGTGCAGCAGGTTGCGGTCCATCGAATACGGCTTCCGGGCCGAAGCCTGCACGGGAATCTTCTTCTTTTCGCAATACGCGATCATCTCCGCGCGGCCCGGGAACAGCTCGCGGAAGCGCGCGTCGCGCCAGGGAGCGATGACCTCGAGGTCGGGGGCGAGCGCGGCGGCCGTCAGTTCAAACCGGACCTGGTCATTGCCTTTGCCGGTGGCGCCATGGGCCAGGGCTTGGGCCTTCTCCTTGCGCGCAATGGCGATCATGCCCTTGGCGATGAGAGGCCGCGCAATGCTGGTGCCCAGGAAATACTGGCTCTCGTAAACCGCCCCAGCCTGGATCATGGGGAAAATGAAGTCGCGCGCAAACTCCTCCTGCAAATCCACGATGTGGCACTTGGAGGCGCCGGTGCGCCGGGCCTTGGCCTCCAGGCCCTTGAGTTCCTCCTCCTGGCCAATGTTGGCGCAGAAGGCGATGAGCTCCGCGTCGTAGGTCTCCTTGAGCCACGAAAGGATCACCGAGGTGTCAAGCCCGCCCGAGTATGCTAGGACAATCTTCATAAAATGTTCAAATCGTTGCGGCGCATGAAACGCCAAAACCGGCCGGTTGAAAAGCAGAAAACCTGTCTGCGCTGCCGGGTTTCGTGCTATCCTTCCCCGCGTATGAGTCAATCGCTGGTCTATCTCGACAACAACGCCACCACCCGGCCCGCCCCGGAGGTGCTCGATGCGATGCTGCCTTTTCTCCGCGAACACTGGGGCAATCCCTCGAGCGCCTACTCCTTCGGCCAGCGGCTCGCGCGCCCCCTGGATGAAGCCCGGCAGCGCGTCGCCGCCTTGGTGAACGCCGAGCCGGGGGAAATCCTGTTCACCAGTGGCGGAAGCGAGAGCATCAACACAGCCCTGCACAGCGCGGTCATCACGCGACCCGACAAACGGCATGTCGTCACCACCGCCGTCGAACATTCCGCCACGCTCAAGTACTGCCAGTTTTTGCAAAAGCGCGGCTTCGACATCACGTTTCTGCCGGTGAGTCCCGCCGGGGAGCTGAACCTCGAGGCGCTCCAGGAAGCCATCCGGCCCGACACCGCCCTGGTTTCGGTCATGTGGGCGAACAATGAAACCGGCATCCTCTTTCCCATCCGCCAAATCGCCGCGATTTGCCGGGCCAAGGGCGTTTTATTCCACACCGACGCCGTGCAAGCCGCGGGCAAGCTGCCCCTGGACGTCCAGGAGGCCGGTGTGGATTTTCTCTCCATCGCCGCGCACAAGTTTCACGGTCCGAAAGGGGTCGGGGCTCTCTACATCAAACGCCGCACCCGCTTTCAGCCTTATGTCCTGGGTGGCGGCCAGGAACGGGGCCGCCGGGGCGGCACCGAAAACGTCGCGGGAATTGTCGGCTTTGGGCGCGCGGCGGAGCTGGCGCTCGAAAATTTGCGGGAAATGGAGGGACGGATTCGGAAGCTGCGCGATGACCTGGAGGGCGGTCTCCTGCGCGCCATTTCCGGCAGCTCGCTCAACGGGGCGAGCGAGCCCCGGCTGCCGAACACCTCCAACCTCGCTTTTGAGGGGGTCGAGGCGGAAGGCGTCTTGATGCTGCTGGACCAGGCCGGAATCTGCGCCTCGAGCGGTTCGGCCTGCACGACGGGCTCGCTGGAGCCTTCTCACGTGCTGGTCGCGATGGGCTGCAGTCCGGCCCGCGCGCGCGGCAGCCTCCGGTTCAGCCTGGGGCGCTACAACTCCGCTGACGACATCCGGCGGGTTCTCGACTCGATGCCGGCCATCATTTCCCGTTTGCGCGCTCATGCGGTTCCCACCGAGGCCTGAAGGCCGCCCGCTGCGGTGGGTCGAAGCTTGAGTTTTGGCTGCCGCCAGCCATGCTGCCGCCATGAGAGACACAAGGTTTGCAACCCGATTGGGCAGCCTTTGCCTGGCTGCGGCTTTGGCGCTCTGGGGAACCGGCTGCGCCACCCCCGCCGCCTCTGGCAAGTCCTCGCGCACCGCCCCGCTGCGCGGAACGTTTGGCACCTATGACGCCGCGCCGCGCCAGGCGGACGGACGGGTGGATGTCGAGCGCCTGATTCGGGAACTCGAGGTTCTGCGAGCCAATACCTACAACTGGCTGATCTGGCACGCCTCCACGGATTGGGAGGACCTCCACCGGTTCCTGCCGCTCGCCCGCCAAAAGCAAATCCGCGTCTGGGTCACCTTGGTGCCGCCCTCGGAGTCGCCGCCCCGGACCAGGAACTATTCCGAGCCCTTCCGGCTGGATTACGCAAAATGGGCGGCTGAGATCGCCCAGTTGAGCCTGCGCGAGCCCAACCTGGTGGCTTGGAGCCTGGACGATTTTTCGCACAACACGCGCACGTTCACCCCCGCCTACCTCCGGGCGGTGCTGGAGGCCGCCCGCCAGATCAATCCCAAGCTGGCCTTCGTCCCCTGCTGTTACTACCGGCATGTCACGCCGTCCTTCGCGGAGACGTATCGCCCGTGGCTGGACGGCGTGTTGTTCCCCTACCGGAACGAGTCCGGCGAAATGAACCTCCAGAACAGCAGCGCGGTCGAGAGCGAAGTCTCACGCCTCAAGGAACTGTTCGGCCCGACGGTGCCGGTTTTTGTTGATGTCTATGCCACCAAACACTCGCGTCTGAATGATTCGACGCCGCAGTACGTGCGGGAGGTGATGTCCGCGGCCCGGCGCTGCGCCGACGGCGTGCTGGTCTATTGCCACCAGAACGAGGCCGCGAGCCCGGAAAAACACGGCGTGATTAAAGCGCTGTTCCACGAATGGTCCCGGCCATGATATGCAGTCCTTCAGGCCCGTGATGCAGGGGAGGGCCCGGCCGCCGGTCCCAACCGCGGCGCGGCCGCCTGCAGCGCCAGGGTGGCCAACAGCAGCGCGATCAGCACAAAGTGCAGCTCCCGCGGCGCGTGAGCCACGGCCAGCCAGTCGGCCACGATGATCCCGGCCAGCAGGCCCGGCGCACTTCGAGCCGGTTCCTGCGGGCGGGTCCAAATTCCCTGGCGCAGGCTGCGAACCACCCACAAGACCAGCACCAGGGACAGAATCAGCGCCGCCTCGCGATAGCCCCCGCTATTGAGAATCAGCGCCAGGGCGACCGGAACTCCCAGCAACGCCGCCGCCCAGGGCAAGGCCGGGTTGGACTTGGGCTGGAGACGGGGCAGCCAGGCGGCCCCTGCCGCGTAGCAGCCCGCGGCCAGGCCACTCCAGATGGCCCAGCCGGTGAGTCCCCGAACTGCCACCGAGGCGCCCAGCAAATAGAGCAGCAACCGGCAGAAGCCCCACACCAGCGGCGTCAACGCGAACCAGCGGTGCAAGGCGTTGAACAGAATGACGGTGGCAACCAGAACCAGGCCCGCCACCGCGGTCGCCGGCCGCTGCCACACGCAGAGCAGCGCCCCCGCCACCAGAAACCCAATGCCCCACGTCCACACGGCCTTTCGACTGACCACACCGGACGGAATCGGGCGATCCGGCTGGTGCTGCTGGTCGAATTCCGCATCGAAGGCGTCATTGAGGAAACAGCCCCCCAGGAAAATCAGCGTGACGCCCGCCAGCAAAACCGGAACCACGTCCGAATGGCCGCCCCCGCCCAGCCACCACCCGGCCAGGCAGTTTGACCAGACCCCCGGCAACAAGGAGGGCCGGCTGAGGGTCGCGATGGCCCGCAACACGGACATAAGGCCAGTTACAAATCTTCCGCCAAATTGTAAATGCAATTTTCCTTCCCTTGGGCTTTCCTTGTCTCAGGCATGCTCACTCCTTGTAACAGGAAGAACCCGGTCGCGCCGCTTCGCCCCCCGCCGGGGAAGCGGCCGCAGACCCAGCCGCCGCCAGGCCGGGCTCGACCCCGGCGGATTCGCGCTTGCCGGCCTGGCTGGCCGAACTATGATGGGCCCAACACTATGAGTGAGGCGTTATGATTATTTACGTCGCCTGCCTGGCTTTGGGCCTGCTGTTCACCATCATCAGCGCGATCACCAGCCATTTCTTTGGCGGAGACGACGGGGGCGATGTTGGCACGGGCGGCCATGCCGAGGCGGGCTATGACCACAGCGGTCTGCCGGGTGTTTCGTTTTTCAGCCCCACGGTGTTGTCCTGTTTCGTCACGGCCTTTGGCGCGTGCGGACTCATCCTGAGCAAGATCGAAGCCACCAGCAGCGTATGGATCAGCGCCCCCCTCTCGGCCGTGGCCGGCGCCGCCATGGCCTTCGTGGCGTTTCTGCTGTTCAACTTCATGTTCAAGCACACCCAGAGCTCGAGCGAATCCCGCGTCGCCACGCTGGTGGGCCAAAGCGCGTCGGTCATCACTCCCATTCCGCCCGACGGCGTCGGCGAAATCGCCTATGTTCAAGGCGGGGCGCGCTACACGGCGCCGGCCCGGGCCGAGCACGGCAAGGCCATCACCGGGGGCAAGCCGGTCCGCATCACCCGCATCGTCGGCACCCAATTTTACGTTGAACCTTTGGACTGAAACCACCCTCACCTCAACCCCTCATTTGAATATGAACATCAGCCTTCCCGTTCTGCTGGCCGAATTCTCCACCACCACGTGGGTCATCGGCGGCATCGCCGCCGTCCTGTTTGTCTTCTTCATGTTTGTCGGCATTTGGGCCAGCCGCTACACCAAGGTCGGCCCGAACCAGGTGCTGGTCATCTCAGGCCGCAAACACCGGGTCGTGGACCCCGATGGCACCGTGCGCGAGGTCGGCTTTCGCGTCGTCAAAGGCGGCGGCGTCTTTGTCTGGCCGGTTTACGAGAAGGTGGACATCCTCTCGCTGGAGCTGCTGACCATTGATGTGCAAACGCCCGAGGTTTACACGAGCAAAGGCGTGCCGGTGCTCGTGGACGGCGTGGCCCAGATCAAAGTCAAAGGCGACGACATTTCCATCGCCACCGCGGCGGAGCAGTTCCTCAGCAAGGGCACCGAGGAAATCAAGAACATCGCCACGCAAACCCTCGAAGGCCATCTCCGCGCCATCCTCGGCACCATGACCGTCGAGGACATCTATCAAAATCGCGACGCCTTCGCTTCGAAGGTGCAGGAAGTGGCCGCCGGCGACATGGCCAACATGGGCTTGGGCATCGTCAGCTTCACCATCCGCGACATCCGCGACAAGCAAGGCTACCTCGACGCCCTGGGCAAACCCCGGATCGCCCAGGTCAAGCGCGACGCGCAAATCGCCCAGGCCGAAGCGGACCGGGATGCCATGATCAAATCGGCCCAGGCGCAACAGGCGGGCCAGGAGGCCAAGTTCATCGCCGACACCAAAATCGCCGAGGCGCAGCGGGATTATCAGACCAACGTGGCCCAATACCAGGCCGCCGTGAACCAGAAAAAGGCCGAAGCCGATCTGGCCTACGACTTGCAGAAATACAAGACCGGCCAGCTCGTCAAGGCCGAGGAAGTGCAGGTCAGCATCGTTGAAAAGCAGAAGCAGATCGAGCTGCAACAACAGGAAATCCTGCGCCGGCAGAAGGAGCTCGAGGCCAATGTCCAGAAACCCGCCGATGCCGAGCGGTACAAGGTCGAAACCCTGGCCAACGCCCGGAAGTTCCAGTTGGAAACCGAAGCGGCGGGCGCCGCCGCCGCCACCAAAGCCACCGGGTTTGCCAACGCGGAGGTCGCCAAAGCCACCGGCATCGCCGAAGCCGAGGCCAACAAGGCCCGCGGTCTGGCCGAGGCGGCCATCATCGAAGCCCAGGGCAAAGCCACCGCCGAAGCCATGCGCATGAAGGCCGAATCCTTCAAGCAATATAACGAAGCCGCCGTGGTCGAAATGATCATTCGGGTCCTGCCCGAAGTCGCCGGCCGGATCAGCGAACCCCTCGCCAAGACCGAAAAGATGGTCATTATCAATTCCGGCCCGGGGGTGGGCGGCGGGGCAAGCAAGCTGACGGGCGATGTCACCCAGATCGTCGCCCAGTTGCCGCCCGTCATCGAAAGCCTGACGGGCATCAAGTTCGAGAAACTGCTCGAGCAGGTGCCAGGCCTGAAAAAAGCGGCGGAAGCCTCCGACGCCGGGGAAAAACCCGCGGCGCCGCCGAGCAGCCGCGGATGAGGGCCGCAGCCTGCTCAAGAAACTGCGCCTATGCAAAATACCGCCGAAGTCGGCGCCAGCCTCGTGGGCATTCTGGTGCTGCTGTTCATCGCCCTGATCAGCCTCGCGTTGTTCGTGCTGTGGATTTGGATGCTCATCCACGCCATTACCAACCAGGGCTTGAGGGATACCGAGAAGGTGTTGTGGGTCATTTTGATCATCCTCCTGCCCTTCCTCGGCCCGATCCTGTATTTCTTCATCGGCCGGCCCAAGAAACTCGCCAGCGCATCCGGCTGAAGCCGCCGGATGCGGCCGGCCGGGCTGACGAGTCCCGGCGGCCGGCTGATGGCAGGCGGGGAAACGCGAACTCGGCCGGTCCGGCCGGATGACAATCTGAATCATGCGTTTGCTGGAAGCCATACTCGATGCCAACCACCGCGCGGTGGAAGGCGACCCGACCGCCGGGATTCGCCCGGCGGAGCACGCCGCGGAGCTGCCGGTGGTGACCCTGACCTGTATTGACCCGCGGCTGAACCGGCTGATGCCCGAGGTGCTGGGAATACCGGAGGAGGAGTTCATCTGGCTTCGCAACGCGGGAAACATCATCACCGGGCCGCTGAGCAGCACGATGCGTTCGCTGGCACTGGCTTGCGCGCTGAAACAAGGACGCCAAATCCTCATTATCGGCCACACCGATTGCCGCGTGGCCAAAACCACCGTCCTGCAGTTGATCGAGCACTTCAGCGGCCTGGGCATCCCGCGGAATCTGCTGCCGGACAATCTCAACGAATTCTTCGGCATCTTCAGCAGCGAGCGCCAAAATGTCATCCGCGCCGCGGACATCGTCCGGAACAGCCCTTTGATCAGTCCCCGCATTCCCGTGCATGGGTTGCTGGTGGACACCGAAACCGGACGCCTGGAGTGGCTGGTCAATGGCTACGACACCCTTCAGTCGCCCGGCTTCCTGGCGCGTTGGAACGACGTGGTGCGCTCGGCCGGACAAACGGTGGATGCCTTGAAGTCGCTGGCGGATTTCAAAATCGGCGAAATGAAGTTTCCCGAAACACGGATCGGCGAAAAGGTGGCCCAGGCCGGGGCGTGGCTGGAGGAGAAGATCGGGCAACTCCAGGTCAGCCCTCCCCCG
>ERZ795052.3330-NODE-3330-length-17947-cov-4.475352_pt1 | contig 17947 bp, 12 predicted proteins | sample MGYA00375136_ERZ795052 | MGnify/ENA primary metagenome ERZ795052 (study PRJEB30181, sample SAMN05720156) | activated sludge metagenome | isolation source: Anaerobic digester | place: Japan | collected 2015-05-26 ... | reverse complement strand
CTGGGAGAACCGCCTACCCGTGGTCGCAGGCGAGGACGCCTGCGGTCCTGTGGCGCGGGGCACGCTCTACGCTACCCGAGTTCTTGCAAGATCCTGCGCGCTTCCGCCGCGCCTTCGAACGAATCCGACAGTTCCAGCGCCCGGCGCAGCGACTGCTTGGCCCGCATGGCGTCGCCCTTCTTGTGGTAGGCCAAGCCGAGACGGAAATAGTGTTGGGGTTGCTGTTTCCCGTGGTTCACGGCGAATTCCAGCTGGTCTACGGCCAGTACGTAGTTACCCATCAAGTAGTAAATCCACCCCAACGTGTCGGCGTAGCTGCCGTTCTCGGGATCTATCTGCCGGGCCCGCTGCGCCAGGCTGAGAGCCTCGGTCAGGTTCCCGCCCCGGACGGCCAGGAGCCAGGCCAGATTGTTGGCCGCAACGGCCCAGGCGGGATCCCCCTCGGGGAAGACTTCCAAACACTTCCGGTAACCTTCGATGGCTCCCGAGGTATCGCCGCCGGCTTCGCGAAAGTAGGCCCGCAACAAGTGAGCCGGTCCGAAATCGGGGTTCTTCGCCAGCAGACGGTCGACCTCCGCCACCGCGTTGGAGCTGTTCCCGCGGGCGGCTTGTAACTGACCCAGCTGCAAATATGCTTCATAGTTGTCGGGGTTCAGCTCGATGGACCGGCGGAACTCACGCTCGGCGGCGTCCAGGCGCCCGGCGTGCAGCAAGACCTTGCCTCGCAGCAGCGCGAACATCCAGCGGCTTTCCTCCGGAGCCTTCGCCTGCCACTGGTTCAGCTCGCGCACCGCGTCGTCGTAACGCCCCGCTTGGACCAATGTGGCCACCAGGTCGTTGAGGACGTCAGGGAAAGCCGGGTTGACTTCCAAGGCCTGTCGCAGCCACTGAAGCGCCACGTCGGTCTGCTTTCGCATCGCCGCGATGGTCCCAAGCCGATGGATGTAGTAAGGATTGGCTGGGTTGCGCCGGTGGAGGTCCCCAAAGACCTCGGCCGCCTCGTCCAACCGGCCCAGCACCAGTAAGGCCTCGGCCCGGGCGGCCAGGGCGTCCGGCTGAGCGGGAACCTTTTCCAAAATGGCGTCGGCTTCCGCCAATGCGGTGTCGACTTCACTGCGGTTCCGTTTCAGCAGGGCGGCATACTTGGCCAAGCGCGCGCGGGCTTCCACGTTCGTTCGGTCGTACTCCAGCACTCGGCGCACCATCTCCTCCGCTTGGGCCAATTGCCCTTTACGTTGGAGTAAATCCGCCTTGGCCAGGAGGGCCGGCGTGAGGTTCGGGCGCACCTGCAACGCTTCTTCGATCAACTCCAGCCCCTCATCGTAATTCGCTTGCAGCACGGCCATGCGACCCTTCAGGAAAAGAGCGTCCGCATCCCCTCTGTCGGCCTCGAGCAAACGTCGGGTTATCTCCTCGACACGGTCCCAGTTCTGTTCCGCCAGGTAGAATTCGCCGAGTTGAACGGCCACCTGGCGGTTTTGCGGCTGCTCCCGGTAAAGCTCTTCCAATAAGTTACGGGCTTCGTCCCGCTTTCCTTGTGCGAGCAGTAAGCCGACGGAGGCCAAGCGTAGCGCCGTAGGGTCGGGGCTCACCTGGACGGCTTCGTCGATCACCTCCATGGCCCGGTCAGGTTCTTGCCGCGCCAAATACAGCCGAACCAGCGACAGAATCGAGGCTCCGTTCGTCTTGTCCAGTTCAAAGGCCTGGCGGAAGGCGGCCTCGGCCCGGTCGAAATCACCGGAAAAAGCGTAAAAGTTGCCGAGGGCCAGATGGGCCTTGGGGTCGTCGGGATGAAGCCGCACCGCTTCATGAAAGGTCTTTTCCGCTTCTTGCTGCTGAGCCTGGGCATACTGGGTGGCTCCCAGGTTCAAGTACGCATCCAGGTTCTCCGGATCCCGCGCCAGAGCCTCCCGAAAAGCCTGTACGGAGGCTTCGAAATCCTGCTGCCCCGCCAGAGCGTTACCTAAGAGTATCTTGGCCTCGACGTTTTCCGGCTCGAGCTCCAGAACCTCCTGCGCCAAGCGCCGGGCTTCGTCAAACCATCGTCGATCCTGCAGTCCCGCCCCAAGGTAGTACCTCCCCAGCCGGAGACGAGCTGGAATGTTGGCGGGGCTTTCGTCGACGATCCTGCGGTATTCGTTGACCGCGGCCGAGAAGTTTCCCAGTTTCTCGTAAGTCTCCGCCAAAGCCAAGCGAGCCGGAACAAAACCCTGATCGGCTTTAAGGGCGTTCAGATATTGAATGACGGCTTCCTGGTATTTTCCTTGCTCCACATACTCCTCGGCACTCTGGATGTAGCGATCCCGCTGAGCGACGGGATCCTCCGAGCAGCCCCCCAACGAGAGAGTCAAAGCCAACCAGCCCATCCACCGCTTCAGGCCGAACCGACAGTCTCTTTTTCTCATGGCACTACTCCCATGTCGGACGATTGCGTCACGCACGATTCCCACGCATTTGCGACACCCTCGGGGTGACCGCATTCCGACGCATGCCAGGTCGCCGAATGTAGTTGCAAGGGGTGCGCGCTTACGCACATTCAGCACGGCTCTTCTCCCCCTCGGCGCAATCCGGGTCGTTCCCATCATCCTTGCTCCCTTCGAAATTCGATTGTCACCGTCACCCAGTCGGCCACGGCGCGGCCGTTGACCAGCTTCGGGACATATCGCCAGGAGCGCACCGCCTCCCTGGCTTCCCGGTACAATGATTTATCTCCCGCGACCGGTTCCACCTCCAGCAGCTGTCCGTGTTCGTCCAAAAAGAGGCGAAGGACCACCCGCCCGGATTTTCCTTTCGGCCGCGAAACCACCTGAGTTTGGTCAAGGGAAGCTCCGTTCGCAATACGCGCCGGCTCGACGCTTTCCCGGCTTGAACCGGTGTCCGGTCTTTCCGCCGGCGTCTGCGAAGCTTTCACCGGTTCCGACAGCTCTCCGTCGGAAGGGTCAATCTCCGGAATCCCCGGCTCAGCACTGGGCAGCAGGGCAAGTTTGCGACGGATTTCCCCCGTGTCTGCTCCCGGAGCCGCCAGGGCTCGGACATAGAAGCTCCGGGCGCTCTCGGGGTCACCCCGCCGGCGGGCGACGTCCCCCAGGCCTTCGAGCGCAAAAGCCGGTGGATCCGCGCTGTGCTTGACCCACAGTGCGAATATCCCTTGAGCTTCTTCGAATCGCTCCAGGCCGAGCAGTACGCGCCCCCATAATCGGGCCGCCTCGGGATCCCCCGCTCCGCGGGCTTTCAGCAGTTGCGCCGCATGCGATTCAGCGCGCTTCGGCTGCTTCAGCCGATCCACCAGGATCCGCACCAGTGACTCCAGGACGTTCGCCTCCCGGGGTGGGTGTAGCTCCAGGCTTCTTTCGTAGGCGAGGGCGGCTTCTTCCCACCGTCGCGCGGCTTCCAGCAGCCGCGCGTGGAGGAGATGAGCGTCAACCACGCGGGGATCCAGCCGAACGGCTTCCTCGGCCCATCGGAGAGCCTCCTCCCCTTGCCCCCGTTGATAAGCTGCTTCAGCCCGCACCAAAGCCCCCGCCGCTTCAGCGGAGGTCTGGTAGCGGTGCACGATGTTGTCCTTGCGGCGGGTGGCGAACGGCTCCGACCAGCCCGTCGCCGGGTCTACTCGTTCCACCCACGTTTCGGGCGGCTCGGCGGGCGGTCGCGCCCGGCGCAGTGGGTCGCCCAGCACGACGGTACGCCAGCTCAGGTAGCGGGAAGCGGCGTAGAAACTTTCCGCCAAGTTCCTTCCCGCCAGGTAAGCCGGGAACAAGATTTGCGGGCGGGGAAAACCGTCCACCGAGGGATCCGCTACAAAATAGGCCGATCCCGCGGCACCGCGTGCAATGAGCTCGAAAGCCGCCGAGCGCGTCCAGGTCAGCCATTCGCCTTGCCCGACAGGGGGGCTACCGCCTCCCGGGAGTACCAGGCCGAGAGCCCTCTCCGCCAACCGATTGGGCAAATCCTTGACCTCCGGCCCGGCGGGAAACGAGGAAGCGACCAGCAGAAACAGGTCAAAAGGCGCTTCGGAGACCGGCGGCACTCCCGTCTCGGTCAGTTCCACCCGGTGTCCGCGAGCGATGAGGCTCCGCACGGTCATTGCCACCCAGTCGTGAATCAGCGCGCCTCGCGGAGCGCGCAAGTCGATACCGACCAGGGCCCGGCCGTCCGCCGCCGGAGAAGCAGGGCCGAAGAGTCGCCGTGCGTCTTCGAAGGAGAAGCCGGCCAGGCGGGTTACCAAGTACATGTCGTACCGGTCCCGCCGAAACGGAGGTACCGGTGCCGCCGGGTCCTCCTGGAAGTAGGGGTTGTCGACTTTGCCAAAAGGGTCGGGTTCTTGCCCCGTCAGCCGTCGGTAGAGCAGGGCCATTTCGGAATCTACCGAGGCCAGATCCCCCACCGCACCTGCATCTCCTAGGATCCACACAGGCACTCCCTGCATGATCGCCAGGAAGAGGATCCGATCCTGCAGGTTGCGTGCCGTCAGGCATTCGGCCACGGGCTGCTCGATCGCCCGCTCGTAGACCGGACGCTCCACGGCGTCGGACGCTGGGGAGGGTACGGCACAAAGCTGCGCGTCGGGAATATTGTGGGCCGCGGCGTATTCCCTCGCCAAGGAGATGGAAGCCGCAACGGTCCCGTTGTAAACGACGAGGACCCGTTCCACCTCTCCGCCGGCCGAGGCGGAGCCCGACAAACAAAGGCAAACAGCGGCTGCAGTCAAGATCTTTTTCATTGCGGAAGAATCGATGTCGAAGACCGCCCCCCGGGTCGCCGCGGGTGGGCCTTCAGCTCGATGACACCGTCTTTAGCCTGAGAACTCGTGTACGGGTAGGCGTAGTAGTAGCTGTACTGGTAGTAGCCGTCGATGCCGGTCGTGCGGACTCCGTTCAGGATGACGCCCAGCAGCTTCCGGCGGTCCAGAGATTCCAAGGCACGTTCCACGAGGCGGTAGGGAGTCCTACCCTGCCGAATGACCAGGACGGTCGCTTCCGCCAGTTGGCAGAGAATTCGTGCGTCGGCGATGGGCAACACCGGTGGGGTGTCAACGATGACGGTATCGAACTCGCGGCCCGCGAATCGCAACAGGTCCCGCATCCGTCCCAGCGACAGAAGCTCGACGGCGTCCTCCCGTGTCGCACCCGCCGTCAATACGTAGAGGTCGCCCGCTCGGCGGATATAACATTGAGGATCCAACCGCCCCAGGAGATACTGGACGAGGCCGGGCTCCCGCGGAATCCCCAACTTCTCGTGCACAGTGGGCCCGCGGAGATCGGCGTCGACCAGCAAAGTCCTTCGGCCCGGCTCCCGCGAGAAACTCCAGGCCAAGTCCGTAGCCACCAGCGACTTGCCGTCCTGCGGCATCGGACTTGTCACGCAGAGGATCCGAACAGGCGGGTCGGTTTGACTTTGCAAGCGCACCTTCAAGGCCCGAAACTGTTCGGTGACGGGAGAGTATTCCTGGTTGATCATTTCCACCCGTTGATCGAGGTTTATTTTCGGTACGCGGGGGATCAAGTTTTCCAAAGGCAAACGTTCGGGGCGCATCAAGGCGGTTTCACGGGGTGGGACCCTCTCTCCGACCCTAAGCATTCCCAGGTCGATCAGGATCTGCAGGACACCCAGGATTTCGTTCTCCTGTAGGGTCGATCTTTCCAGCAGATCCTGGACGGTCACGGGGTACCGGAGTTCCGACATAACGGCAATCTCTTCCGGCCGCCAGTGTCCACCTGGTCCTTCCCCTTGCAGGTTAAGCTCCAGACCCTGCTCGGGCAGGAGCCGCAGTCGCCGAGGCCGCCGGCGAGCCACCTCGAGGGCGGCGTGAAAAGCGCTGAAAGCCAGTCGATAGCGCATAGCCGTCTCAGTGGTTCCGGTAAATTTCGTGACGCCGTAACCGGCGCCTACCGCGCGCTCCAGCGCGGAGGCCAGCTGTTCCGTGAGGAGCTCCTGCAGCTCGGACTCCGAAACCGCTCGGCTTTCGACCAGCAGCTGTCCCAGTCGAGTCCGTTCCCTCTCCACCCGCTGAAGGAGGTTAGCCAACCCGTTTTCGACCAGGCGCCCGGCCCGGAGAGCGTACTGCCCCAGGCGGAAAGGCTCCAAGTTGCTGGAAGCCGCCTCGATCAGCCCGTCGAAAAGGTACACCGTTATTGTCTCGGATCCATCAGGATGTTTAAGTTCCAAGAATCCCGTGGAACCGTGCTTCTCCAGTTTTTCCAAGGCCTTGAAGATCAACTCTTCCTGAATGTTTTGCGCAGTCATGAATTTGCCGACTCCAGCTCCAAGCGCACCGCCGAAGGGGAAAGCACCGTGTGACGAAGGAAGTCTCCCGACAGCGCAAGAGCCCCGACACCCATCGTCGTACCTTCTTTGCTTGTTACCATCCCAACACCTTTGCGAGCGTCTCGACACCGAATTCCCGCACCCGGGGGGTCCGATACACCAAGTAAACCGCCGCCGCACAGAGAGCGACGAGAACCACATAGCCGGCTGCCTGGAACCGGCCGATTCGACTAGCCGTCCGGATTTCTTGGGCCGTCTGCATAGCCGGGATTTCCCCAATTACCGGAAGCGAGAGCAAATCGATCACTTCTCCGGCGCTCCAAAGCTTTTGGTCCAGGAAGTCGACCGCCAACGCCGTCGCCACTCCGACACCGAGAGCTATGCCCAGACCCACCGCCAGGATCAACCAGCGGTTCGGCTTGGCGGGTTGGGTCGGCAAATTGGCCGGGTCGACGACCTGCAGAGTCTCTCCCTTCTGACGACTTTCCGCGCTGCTGGCAAGCTGGGCGGCCGTCAGCTTGCTTTCGAGATCTTCGTAGCGGGCCCGTAGGGCGTTGTACTGTCGTTCGAGCACGGCCACTTCTTGCTCTCGTTTCGGCGTGTTGTCGACGCGGCGCCGATACAAGTCGATTTCGTTCTCGATTCGTTGTCGTCTTTCTTCCAAAATCCGCAACTCCGTCCGGACGCTGTCGAGCTGGGCCAGGAGCTGCTGGTATGTCGGATTCGGCTCACGAACCGTCTCAACTTGGAGGCCAGGCTCCGTATCCACGGTCACCAAGTCTTCCGGTGGGATTTGGCGCCGCAGTCGTTCCAGCTCGGCCCTGAGGCGTTGTACATCCGGGTGCTGCTCTGTGTACCGAGTCAGCAAGCCCGCCAGCTCCAACTCCTTCTGCCGGTACTGCTCCACCAGAGGGGAGACGCCGCTCGGTCCCAGGGTTTGTTGGTGCAATTGCTGCCGTGTACTGTAAGGCGGCGTCTCGGAAAGCATCCGCTCCAAGTTCAGCCGCGTCGTGAGGAAGCGGTCGCGGGACTCCTGGTTCGCCTTCAATTCCTCCTGCAAGCGATCCAAGGTTCGCAGATTGACGTCGAGCTGGTCGGGCAGCTCATACCGGTAGCGCTCTTTCAACCGGGCCAGAGAGTCTTCGACCTGTTGCAGCTGGCCCCGGACCCTGGTCAGCTCGGTTTCGAGAAACTCGCGGGAACCAAAGACCTGTGTCTCCCGCATCCGGGTGTCTTGCTCGATGAAGAAGGTCGCCAAACGCTCGGTGACTCTCTGCGCCAGCCGCGGATCTCGATCTTGGTACGTAATCCGGAAATAAGGAACCATGGTGTCCCTTCCCCGGCTCCCGGAGGTGATTTCAATGTTGATTCGCTTTCTGAGAACTTCCACCGCTCGGTCGGGATCGAGCTCCCGCAGTTCGTCGAACTCCCGCGAAAAGTCATTGAGGATGCGAAGAAGGTTCGTGCGGCTCAAGGCACTCTGTTGGATGGCCAGCAGTCGTTCATCGACGGCCGCCGTCACGAAATCCGCGACGACTTCCCGTGGCACCTCCCGCGGTTCAATCAAAATCAGGGCCTCGGAGACGTACACATTCGGCACCAGCAGCGCGACAAGGACCGCCAGCGTACCCAGCGGCAAGAACGTCAGGAGCATCCACCACCGCCGGCGATAGAGCATCAACAAAATATCCTGCGGTTCCTTGATGACCAGTTTCTTCATACCTTGCTTCTCAACCTACCTGAAATCCCCCACCCACCGCATCCTTCCCGTAATTCGTGCGATCCGCGTTTCCTAGAACCTCCAGAAGTCCGGCAAGTCGAACCGCAAAGAAACCCATGCTCTGCGGCGATCCAGGTCGTTCAGCCCGACCAAGTTCAGTTCCGGAAAATCGGAATCCTCCTCCTGGGACAAGTAACTGGCTCCCAGGTTCAACGCCACGTGGCGGGACAGCAGGAACTGGAAGACCAGCGAACTCTGCAGCCCTCGAAGGTCGATCGGGTTATCGAAAATCCGCTCGGTTTCATATAGCGAAAGCCCGAAATTCGTGGAAAACCTGGGGCTGAAGAGTTTCGAAAAACCGAACCCGAGGCGGTGCGTTTTGGAGAGAGAACCTACTCCGATGCTGGTGCTGTTACTGCGGCGATAGTACACGTCGATGAACTCCCGCTCCCAGTACTTGGAAACCGCGACCCCGGCGGTATAGCCCCAAAAAGAAACGTCCGTCCCGATTTGCTCGACATAGGACGGCCCCGCCGACAGAGAAAGTCGAACCGTGGGAGTGAAGTCGTGGTCGAATCCGATCACCACGTCGTGGGAGCGGGCGTCGGGGTAGGTGTTTTCCCGGAAGTTATAGTGCGAGAACTGGTAATCGGTGCGAAAGGACGTCCGGTCGGTCAAGTCCCGCCGGTAGCCGGTGTAAGCTCGCAGCTGGTCTTGTTCGGCAAGGCGGCGCGCGAAGCGCGGATCTTGCTCATACCTGCGTAGAGAATGTCCTCCCCCCCAGCGCCAATAGGAGCGTCCCCCGATCTTGTATTCGAGCTCCAAGCTGGCGGTGTTTTCATCGCTGTTGCGGCGAAGGGCGATGGTGTCATAGTCGAAGAACATCCCTTCGGGGGTGAAGACGATACCTTGAAACAGGTTGAAGGTCGTGAAGTCGGGCGACCGTCGGAAGCGCTCGTTCAAGGTCAAGCTGAGTCGCTCTCCCCGCAGCTGCCATTCGAAACCTGTTTCGTGGGATTCGGAATCGAGATCCAGCTCCGTATCGACTCGGTTCAGCCCGAAACTGTAGTAGAGAGTGACGTCGGAATGGCCTCCCCGGGAGTGAAACTCGAGGTGAGGGTACAGTCCCCAGGTGAATACGTAATCGTCGGCGAGTTCCGCGATCCTGAGGCCCGACACGACGGGATTGTCGTCGGCTCCTCCAACCGCATCGAGGCGCCCACTCAGGGTGTTGATCCGCTGGCCCGGTGCCGCGGTTGCGAGCAGCCAACCCACCACACCCATCATCCACCATCGCCGCTTAGTCATGCTCTCTCCTCCCCCGCCGTCTTGCCTCAACTAAAACCTACAACTTGTAATCCCAACCCCACCATCAACCACCCCTCAAACCCGAAACTTCATTCGCGATTCCTGAAACCTGAACCTGAAACCCCTTGTATCCTCGAACCCCTCAAATCCCACTCCTAAAACCTCATTCTAGGGTTCACGGCACGACCACCACGTCTCCTGAACGAAGCACGATGTTCTGTTCGGTGTTTTTCCCTTTGATGACGTCTTTGTAGTTAAAGTCGAGATACATGTACTGGTCGCCATAGGTTCGCACGACTTTGACGTCGCTCTCGCTGGCGAACTCGGCGAAGCCTCCGGCGAGGCTGAGGGCCTGCAGCACGGTGACCGGCTTTTCCAGCGTGAAGCTGCCGGGATTATTTACCTTGCCGGTCACGTAGATCCGGTAGTTGCGAATCTCTTCAACGATTACGGTGACGTTCGGGGAGGCGATGAACTGCTTGAGAAGTCCTTCGATCTTCTCCTTGAGCTCGGCCGGAGTAAGTCCTGCCGCTTGCAAGTCTTGCACGAGGGGGAAGGAAATGCGCCCGTCCGGCCGGACCAGGACGCGTCGGGAAAGATCGGGTTCCTTCCAAACGAAAACCTCGAGAATGTCGCTGGGTTGGATCACGTACAAGGGTGTGGGGCCTTCCGAGTCTTGAGCCCACAGACCGGAGGGCGCGCACAAAGTCAGCATGACGCCTAACCATGCGAAAGACGTTCGTGGGGAACAGCGCATCGGATTCTTCTCCCTGAGCCGGTTTGTCGACGCCGAGCACTCTCATTACACGGATCGTTCGACACACGCGTTGAGGTTAAAATCTTTAGCAACAAGCGTACCAGAGCGGCATTCCGGCTGGAAGGCTTCCACCTGACGCCGTCGGGGCCCAGCCGGTCCGAGCGCATGGGTACTTGCCCGCCACATATAGGAAGCCATTTGCTCAACCAGCGTACTGCGCTCCCGTGGTCCTGCGTATCACGGGCATCTTGCCCGTGATTGTGGTTCTTCCTCCAGCCACAGGCAGGGATGCCTGTGATACGTCTTGCCCGTGAGCCTGCTATTGCTCTGACTCCGTGGGGAGGTTGCCGGACCGGAGGACGGCCGTCTCGGCCGTCACCGAGACCGCGGGAGAATCGCCTACCCGCAGTCGCAGGCGACCGCGTACAACGTATAGCGACGGGGAACGCAGTACGCCGTACGGTGCACGGATCGAAAGCGGCGGCGGCGCTTCGCTCTGCCGCCGCGCTCCACAGAAGGTACGCGCCGCGCCGCAACAGTTGCGGTCGGGGCAAAGGAGCAAGTACAATGGAGAGCTTCTGAGTGGGGCTGTAGCTCAGTTGGAAGAGTACCTGAATGGCATTCAGGGGGTCACGGGTTCAAGTCCCGTCAGCTCCACCAACTTCCTTTCCTTACCGGAGCCGCAAGGCTCGTATGCGTACAGTTTCTCGATCCGGCTCACGGTGGGGGAGCGATCACCTCGAAGCGGCTGTCGTCTTGATCCTGCCGGCGGTCGTGCAGAAAGCGTGCCGCACGGCGGTTTTCACCGGCCAGGGTGGAATGCCGGGGAAGCGCAGCCGATAATGTTGCCGCCCGCCGTTCCGACCTATGAGACAGTCGAAACAACGTCCAGGAATACATCAGCGCCAACGCCCCCAGCGTCAAGATCAGTCGCACCGTCGCTACCCCGCGGAAGCAAGTATCGGACGCACCCCTGACAGAAGCCTGCGTGAGCCCGCCCGACGTGGTCCGAAGCGATGCCGACCTCGGGCATAGGGCGTTCGGTCTCAACGATAGGCGGCCGGTTGATGCGTTCGGGGCTGATACCGCGGTCCCCATCCCTCGGACCTGAGTTTTAGCTTGACTGGAGGTTGCCCTTCTTTTTACACTACAATGTAAGGAACACGAAACAGGCGGGGGAGGAGACGTGGGCTTTGGCCGACTTGCCCGAGATCTTATGCCTAGATGATCACGAGGATTTCCTCGCTTACGTGGCTCGGCATCTCAGCGCCGCCGGATACGAAGTTGTTACTTGTGCGCACTGGAAAGAGGCGGCCGACCTGCTCAAACGGAAGCGGATTCACCCCGACGTGGTGTTGGTAGATCCGCTGACGGCCAACGGTTCCCCCGTGTCGATTGAGGAGGTCAGCCAAGCGGTCGGTCAAATTCCGATCATCGCCGTCTCGGCCAGTCGAGACCCCCAGGTCATCGCCGCCGCTATCCGGCAAGGTGCCCGGGATTATCTCACCAAGCCGTTCAGCGCCGAAGAACTGCGACGGGCGGTGGAACTGGTTCTCGGTTCCGACATGCGACCCAAATCTCGCAGCGAGGGGACCCGTGCCAAAGTGGAGTTCATCTACCGCAGTCCCGTCATGGCGGAGGTGGAGCGTACTGCCCTACGGGTCGCCAAGGTGCACGTCCCGGTCCTGGTAACCGGAGAGACCGGTGTAGGGAAGGACGTGGTGGCCCGCTTCATTCACCAGAATTCTCCGCTGGCGGACCGCCCTTTCGTCAAAGTGAACTGCGCCGCCATGCCGACCGAACTCGTGGAAAGTGAACTGTTCGGGTACCGCAAAGGAGCCTTCACGGGCGCGTATATCGACCGTCCGGGTAAGTTCGAATTCGCCAACGAGGGAACCATCTTTCTCGACGAGATCGCCGAATTTACGCCGTCCGTCCAGGCCAAGCTCCTGCAGGTGTTGCAGGACGGCCAGTTCTCCCGACTGGGGAGCAACGAAGAGGTCCAGGTGAACGTCCGAGTCGTGGCCGCCACGAACCGGCATCTCGAAACCGCCATCCGGGAAGGGAGATTCCGGGAGGACCTGTATTATCGGCTGAACGTAGTCAATATCAACATCAGTCCGCTGCGCCACCGCCCGGAAGACATCCCCGCTTTCTGCGAATACTTTCTGAAGAACTTCTCGCAGCAATACGGCTTGGAGGCTCCGCAAATTCCCGACAGCTTGATGGAAACATTTCTTGCTTACGACTGGCCTGGAAACGTCAGGGAGCTGGAGAACCTGGTGAAGCGCTACGTGGTACTGCAGGAGCCGCTGGCTATCGAGCAAGAGCTGAAACATCGGATGGCGGCGGGCCGGGCGGCGGAGATCGAAAGCCTGGCCGAAGCGGCAGCTTCCCAAGAGTCGGGAACCGACCTCGATTTGAAAGAGGCGGCCCGCCGGGCCGTCGAACAGGTGGAGCGCCGGGTGATCTTACGGACGCTTTTGAATACGGGCTGGAACAAGTCCCAGGCCGCCCGGGAGTTAGGCGTCAGCTACAAGACGTTGCTCAACAAAATCGAGCAGTACCAAATCCGGCCGGGCGATCGGACGTGATCATGACGTGTTAAGCGTGCCCCGTGCCGCGTTTCCCGGGTGGTGGCGGCGAGGATACAAGGAAGCTCAGAGCAAAGGCCGCTGAATGCACTTTGGATACTTCGGGCCCCGGTTCGCGGTCTTTCGAAGGTGTCGCAGCAGCCCTCCAATTAGAGCAGCCCCGCGATCCACTCGCAGCAGCAATTCATTGAGTTCCTTCCCGGAAAGATAGTTGAGATCTTGGGCTATCAAGAGCGCGGTTTCCAGCTCTGCACAGGATCCCTTGGCAATGGTTAAGAAATGTCCGATTTCGCGGTGACCTCCTCGGTCGTGACGTTCGGCGACATTCAGCCCTACCGAGAGCGCGCTTCGCCGTGTCTGCCGAAGAAGCTCCCAGCCGGCGGCAAATTGTTTCTTTCGGCTCACCGCATAGACCATGCGGTTAAGTCTTCTAGCCTCCTGCTGGCACCTAAGAACTTTGAAGTTACCCACCATCTCCAAGGGTCGCGCCCTTTGTTTACATAAACGAGCGGCGGCGGAAAGTTGCGACAATGACTGGGCGTTCGACGCAAACGGTCTTAGTCCCGAGTGACTTCGGTCCACTCGCGTCATGCCTCAAGGGCCCGCCGTACCCAGTACGCAGTACGCATCACCTCATCCCCAGCTTGTCCATGAGTTCGTAGAACGTGGGACGGCTGACGCCCAGGTCGTCGGCGGCCCGCGAGATGTTCCCGTCGTGCCGCTGCAGCGCCGCCTCGACCAGCTCCCGCTCCAGCGTCTCCCGTGCCTCCCGCAGCGTCATCGCAGTATAACGGGCGTAGGTCTTGTCCAAACCCAGATCCTTCAACCGGATCCGCTTCCCCTCCGAAAGGATCACCGCCCGGCGGATGCGGTTTTCCAACTCCCGCACGTTGCCTGGCCACAAGTACTCCTTGACGGCGCGCTGAGCGTCGGCGGCGAAGCCGGTTACGGAACGACCCGCCTCTTGCGCGTAATGTTCCAAGAAGCTTTGGGCGAGCAAGGGGATGTCTTCCCCGCGATCCCGCAGCGGGGGCATGCGGATCACCACGACCGCGATCCGGTAAAAGAGATCCTCGCGGAACTTGCCTTCACGCAGCAACCCGTCCAGGTCGGCGTTGGTCGCCGCAATGATGCGGGCGTCGACCGAGATAAAATTGCGACCCCCCACCCGCTGGATCTGACCGTCCTGGAGGAAGCGCAAGAGCTTGACCTGCAGCGCGGGTGGAAGCTCGCCGATCTCGTCAAGGAAGAGCGTTCCGCCTTGCGCCGACTCCACCTGGCCGGGCCGCGTTCGATCGGCCCCGGTAAACGCTCCCTTTTCGTGACCGAAAAGCTCGCTTTCCAGTAGATTTTCGGGGATCGCTCCGCAATTGATGGGGATAAAAGGACCTTGACTACGGCGGCTGCGGCGGTGGATGGCCCGGGCCGCCAGCTCCTTGCCGGTTCCACTTTCACCTACCAGCAACACGGGCGCATGGGTGGGCGCCACCTTGCGGATCGTGGCGAACACCTCTTCCATCTGCGGACTGGTACCCAACATCCCCTCGAATCCGCCGGACCACTGGCTGCGCAGGCGACGGTTCTCTTCCTCCAGCCGGTACAGGTACCCGGCCCGCGCCAGCACGACCTGCAAGGTGTCCAGTTCAATGGGCTTCGAGAAAAAGTCGTAGGCTCCCTGGCGGATCGCCCGCAACGCATTGGCCCGGTCGCCCTGCCCCGTAATGACGACGATCTTGGCGTGGGCGTCCTCTTGCAGCAGCTCGTCCAGCGCCTGGAAACCCTCGCCCACTCCGCCGGGCTCCGGTGGGAGCCCCAGGTCCAGGCATACGAGCGGCGGACGCTCGCGGCGCATGAGGGCGACGGCTGCCGGCCGATCTCCCGCCTGCAGTACCTGGTAGTCCTCGCTCAAGGCCCAGCGCATCTGGGAGCGGACGGCCTCGTCGTCCTCGACGAGGAGTAACTTCAGACGTTCACCGTACTCTGCAGTCGGCATGGTCGGGTTCGGGCGTTACGTGAAAGTTACAGGTTTCAAGTTTCAGGTTCCCGGTTGTGTGGATTGTCGGTTTCAGTCGTCGTGTTCTTCGTGATCTCTGCGATTCGCAACCTTCCCAGGTTCGTTTGTGCTCTCCACGGCGTTCGCCGTTAAAGGCAGCCGGACGCGGAAGGTCGAGCCTTGGCCGGGCCGGCTGATGACCTCGATTCGACCGCCGTGCTCTTCAACAATCATCTTACTCTGGTACAGTCCGATACCCATACCGTTGGGTTTCGTCGTCTGAAAGGGATGGAACAGCTTTTCCGCCACGAACTCCGTGGTCATCCCACAGCCCCGGTCCTGCACCTCGACCCAGGCCCACCCTTCCTCTTTTCCCGTCCTCACAAGCACCACCCAATCATCTCCCCCACCTTCATCCCTGAAACCTGAAACCTGAAAGCTGGAACTCTCCTCCCGGCCGCCGCCGGCCCCTGGTACGGAAACCCGTTCGGTCGCCTCCACGGCGTTCATCACCAGGTTTACGACGACTTTTTTGAACGCCTCCGTGTCTACCGCGACGACACCCGTCTCTTGCAGCTCGAGGCGGAACCCTTTTCCCACCTGTGGCTGCAGCTCCCGCAACCATTGCACCACCAGGCTGCGCAGGTCCCACGGCGTGGGGTTCACCGTCGGCCTCTCCCGCACCACCGTCAGGCGGTGGCAGATGTCCCGGATTCTCTCCACGCTTTGTTGAATCGTCGTCAAGGCCTCTTGCCGGAATTCCGGGTTCTGGAAATGCTTGGGCAGGTTCTGCACCGTGAGGGACAGGCCCGAGGCCAAGTTTTTCAGGTCGTGCACGACGAAGGCGGAAAGGTTCTGAAACGCCGCCAGCTCCGACGTCTCCTGCAAGCGACGGGCCAAACGCAGGTTCAACAGCAGAACGGTCGTCTCCTGGGCCAGGGCCTCCAGGAGTTCCCGGTCCTCCCAGCTCAAGGGCCGATCCCGCACCCTTTCCGCCACCGTCAGGACTCCCAGCAGTTCATCCCCGCTCTCGAGGGGTGCCAGGTACAGGGTCCCCTTGCCTCCGCGATAGGAAGAGCGGCTCGGAACCTCGTCAATGCGGCCCACGCCGGAGGTCCCGCGAACGGTCTCGAGTAGTCGGGCGGGAGACACCAGAGGCTCCTGGTCCTCGCCGGTGGAGGCGAGGAGGCGCAAGCCGCCGCCTTCGTGCAGCCACAAGGTGACGGTGAGAGCTTCCAAAGCGTCGGCGGCGATACGCGTGACGGTCCGGCCCACCGCTTGCGGATCGAGACGGTCGGGGATCTCCCGGCTGAAACGGTTCCAGATGTGCCGGTAGTCGTGCGTGGGACGGCGGAAGTGCCGCCGGGTCCAAGTTGTTAAGTCTTGCTGGGCTCGGTCAGACAGGATGACCGCGAAGACGGCCAAAACGGCGACGAAAACGACGACGTCCCGGATCTCTGACGTCCACCCGACGCTTCGCAGGAACTGCGCGATCAAACCGACGCCGACCAGGTAGGCGCCCACGACCATGATCGTGACCGACCCGCGAATGGCGGTCTGCGATACGTAGACGTTCAGCTGCAGGTCGCCGCCTCGGTATAGGGCCACCGCGAGGAGCAAAATGCCCGCCAGGAGTCCCCAGGCGAGAAGTACGTCACGGTCGGTGGTCCAGGTACGAAACAGCACGGCCTCCGACGCGGTGAACACGCGCAGGCCGAAGTAGCCGCCCATGCCCAGGACGGCGAATTTCAGCTGCCACCGCAGGCGACCGACGGAAGCGCGCAGCGTCCTCTCCAACCCGGCCACGGCCAGGGTGAAGGCGACGAGCTGAATGATCTGAACAAGGTAGAAACGGGTCCCGAGATAGATCAGCCAGTGACCGGTGCCCGGGTCGTAAATGGGTTCTTCGGCGACCAGGGGTCCCCAAGGAAGAACTAGGAAGGCGAGGAGTAGGAGTCCGAAGGGGAGAGCGGACAAAATCACGCGGCGTCGCCGTTCCGCCGCGAAGGCTCGGCCGTAGGTGCCGGCTACGACGAGAGCGGTGGTAACGGCCGCGGCGGCCACGATCTGCCGCCAAAACATCCAGCGGAGCACGTCGGCGCCCGACGAGGCGGAGGCGGCCAATCCGGCGAGGGTGCACTCGGCCGCGAGCAGAAGCAAGGTCAGCGACAGGCTGACCTGGGCCAAACCTCTATGCCGGCGCACGACGAACGGCGCCGCAAGCGCCGTACCGGCGACCGGTATCCAAAGGTACCACGGCACCGGGGCTCCTCCTTCGCCCCGAAGAAGAGCCTTTCGGGGCGGGTTGCGTCAAGCCAAGGTTACCGCAAGCGGCTGCAGCTTTCGAGAGATGCAGAGTATCGGCGCCGGCGGTATGCTGCGCGCGCTTGCAGGACTCCGCGGTCCCCGTGGCTAGGGAGACGCTAACCCTTTTTGGGCACTTCGGTATTGTCGGAAAGGTCTACACTCTGTCTTGCTTTGTTTCGTCGAAAACCTGCGTCCGGTTCTCCGCCTGCGTCTACGTGACCCTCTCGCGTGGCTCGCGCCGTGGTTTTTGGGTTCTTCCCAGCACGGAGTCGGGGTGGGGTACAAAACTTGCATGTTCATTAGCGAAATGTGTTTTCTCGGTCTTGAAAGCGCTCGTTGAGATTTGAGGAGGAACGATGAGGAACGATAATGAGTAAGAAAGCACGATGGTTGGCTCCGGCGGTGGTAGGATTCTTGTGCGGCCTGTGGCCTTCGGTGCTGGCGGATACGGTTACGATCACACCTGACACGCAGCAGCAATGGTCGGGAGAGGACACTAGTAACCGTGTCATTCTCGTTAACGTCGCCACGATTATCGGCTCCGAGCCGAGCTCCCTCTACAAATTCGACGGCACAGCCTCGGGTTCCTTTGCATCGAGTTACAATACCGTGTTTTCCAACACTGCAAAGGATCCGTCGGACGCCACGATCACGTACGTGACGGGACAGCCGTTTCTTCCGGCGGGCGACTTGTATTTGATTGTGAAGGACGGCAACCACGATCCGGCGTGGTACCTGTTCAAGCTGTCGAATCTGGATGTCTTGGTCAACGGAACGACCTATCCCAGTTACAGCTGGAACGGGCAGGATACTCTCTCCCTGGAGGGTTTTTGGCCCGGAGGGGGTGCGATTTCCTACGTTGGGATCGTCCGCCCGGTTCCCGAACCGGGGGCACTGTTGCTCTTGGGACTCGGACTCCTGGCCGCCGGTCTGACCGCCCGCCGCCGCTGAATGTATCACGGGGCATCTCGCCCGTGATTGTGGTTCCTCCTCCAGCCACAGGC
>ERZ795052.3323-NODE-3323-length-17981-cov-8.586801_pt1 | contig 17981 bp, 12 predicted proteins | sample MGYA00375136_ERZ795052 | MGnify/ENA primary metagenome ERZ795052 (study PRJEB30181, sample SAMN05720156) | activated sludge metagenome | isolation source: Anaerobic digester | place: Japan | collected 2015-05-26 ... | reverse complement strand
AAAAGGGTTTCCCTCAATATCACGTGTAAAAACTTCTATAAGGGTACCGTCCTTAAAAGCTTCCCTCATTTTTTTCTGCTATTTAACTTTGCCTTCCTTAAGACGCTTTAAGTAGTCCTTTGTCTCGGCGGCTATTACCCCAGAAAGGAAAATAAGTGCTATAACGTTCGGGATAGCCATGAGTCCGTTGAATATGTCCGCAATGTTCCATACCGCCTCAACTGTAAGGTAAGGACCGATAAACACTGCCGCAACGTATACTATGCGGAACATGCGTGTTGCCGCTGCGTTTGAACCGGTCAGGTATGAAAGACAGCGCTCGGAATAGTAATTCCATCCAAGTATCGTTGTAAATGCAAATACTGCAAGACACGCCATTAGTATGAATGAGGACACCTTTTCGGGGAAAGGAAGTCCGTAAACAAATGCATCAGTAGTTATCTCCACGCCCTGAAGTCCCTTTGAGTAGCTTCCTGCCATTACTATGGAAAGTCCCGTCATCGTACATACAAGTATTGTATCGATGAAGGTACCTGTCATTGTTACAAGTCCCTGACGTACAGGTTCGTGTGTACGTGCTGCCGCTGCTGCGATAGGTGCTGAACCAAGTCCTGCTTCGTTCGAGAATATTCCTCGTGCTATACCGTTTCGCATTGAAAGCATCACTATCGATATACCTGCCGCTCCTCCTGCAACCGCACGGAATCCGAAGGCACTCTTTACAACGGTAACGACCGCATCGGGTATCTCGGTTATGTGAGTGAATATTATCATGAGACAGCTTCCCACATATGCGATTATCATGAAGGGTACTATCAGCTCGGATGCAGCTGCGATACGCTTTATACCGCCTATTACTATCAGTGCGACACAGGCGGTTATTATAAGTCCCGTTATCATGGTAGTCCAGGTAAAGCTCTGTCCAAGTATCTCGAAAGTATGTGACTTTTCGGGATCAAAGAAATTGTTTGCAGCGGAGGTTATACCGTTTATCTGCGTTATTGTACCGATGCCCATGATACCCGCAAGAAGTCCGAATAGCGCAAACAGCTTCGCAAGCCATTTCCACCGTCTGCCCATGCCGTTTTCTATGTAATAGAAAGGTCCGCCGAGGATGTTTCCGTTGTTATCGGTAACACGGTACTTTATAGCAAGAAGTCCCTCAGCGTACTTTGTTGCCATTCCGAAGAATGCTGCGACCTCCATCCAGAATAGTGCTCCGGGACCGCCTGCGGCTATTGCTGTTGCAACTCCGACTATATTTCCCGTTCCGACTGTTGCGGAGAGCGCGGTACAAAGTGCGGCAAAGCTTGATACCTCACCGTGACCTGTTTCCTCGTCCTTCAGCATGTACTTAAGGGCAGTGCCAAGCTTTCTGACCTGAATGAACCCTATCCTCACTGTAAGAAGTATTCCGCAAATAAGTATAAGTGCGATAAGAGGTATTCCCCATACACAGTCATCAATAGATTTGATAAGATCGTTTATTTTTTCCATTTGTCAGCTCCTTTTTGTTGTATTTCAGAGATCTCTGATAAAAACATGACAAAGTAATTAATGCCTGCTCAACAACTTAGAATTAGCTATTATTAAGTTATATACAGCTAATTCTAAGTTGTCAAAGTGCAAGGAAAAAACTATAATTTGTTTTTTCCTTGCACTTTGTTTTGCCTGATAAGGCAAAATGAGCTTGGCATAAAGAAATGTGATGCGCAAATTCCTTGTTTTATAAAGAATTTGCGCTCCCCGAACAAAGTTCGGGGCAATAACCGCTCAAAAGCGGTTATTGAATACTCATTAATTATAACATCAACCCGACTCAAAGTCAAGAACATCAAACTGACTCAATACGGCAACAGCATTTATCTACAGCACCTTATCACACTAACTGAATTCATACAAAAGTAAATGCTGTTGCCCTTCTGAACTCAAAGTCAAGAAAGAGGAGCATTTCATTCAAAACGCTCCTCCTGATATTGTTTATTTTCTGAGATATTCCGAGTGCTTCCTGCGTTTTTCCTCGTACATGACCTTGTCCGCCTGAGTTACGAAATCGAATATATCGTCCCCCTCCTTCGGATGAGCGATTATGTATCCCGTACTTGCACTCAGCTCGTATGGGTTCTTCCTTCCTGCGTTGACCTCGGAGATGTTCTTCTGTATTTTCTCGGTAAGACGTCTCGCTTCCTTCGGAGTAACATCGGGTGCAAATATTATGAACTCGTCCCCTCCGAATCGGCAGTACACTTCACCTTGTACACAGGTCGTTTTCAGTACGTCCGCTATGTTACAAATGGCTCTGTCACCTACATCGTGTCCGTAGGTATCATTTATCTTCTTAAGTCCGTCAAGGTCTATGAACATGAGCATAATTCCTCTGTTCTCCTTAACGCACTGCTCGTACAGTTCCTCGGTAGCTCTTACGAAGCCATTGCGGTTATAGATACCCGAGAAGGTATCACGGGCGTACAGCCTTCCGAGATGTTCGACAGCGTTTTCAAGACATATGAATTTACGCATATTTTCAAGGGAATTGCTGATACTTATACACCAGGACTGGAACATGGAATTGTATATCGAGATCCTGCTTCTTCTTACCGACATATAACCGAGACAACGCTCGGCAAAATGCAGCGGGATCATATAGGAAATACCGTTCCTGCCGCCCTCCGCCGCAGGAAGAAGCTCCGTCCGCTTTATGGTAACAGGTTCAAGGAAAGAACCGTTACGGTAGATAATAGCTGCATATATCTCCTCGGTGTAATAAGAGGGAACAGAAACTTCTGAATCCCTTTCACGGATAAAGCTGTCATCATCCCAGTTATCACAGAGACACAGACAGAACTCCTCGGGATCGGCATAGCTGACAAAGTCCTTCATTGCGGCTATATACTCATCGAAGCTTTTACATGCAAGCAGACGGCATGAAAGTCTGTTGGAGGATGCCATGAATTCCTGTGTATCCTCGAAGCGTTTATAGTTGATGTAATTAAGTTCCCTGATATCGGATATCGCCATATTCGGTTCCTTCTGACATCCGCAGCTCTCGCCGAAGTGTACGGACATTTCAAGAGTGACACTGCGCTCCTGTTCCTCGCCTCTGAAGTGCCTGCAAAGTTTTTCACAGGCAAGCTCTCCGGAACGCATCAGCGGTCTGTCAACTGTAGTGAGCTCCATCTGGTAGTTATAGCGGTCATAAGTGTTATCAAAGCCCGAAACCGCTATATCATCGGGTACGCTTATCCCCTCTTTGAACAGACGTCCCACAACACTTGCCGCCATTGCATCGTTGGCGCAGATTATTACCTCCGGAAGTTCCTCAGGACGTGAAAGGAAAGCTTCCACAGCGTTCTTTCCTGACGGTGCTCTGAAATCACCGTAGTAAATGCAGTCCTCACCGCACGAGATGCCCCTTTCGGAAAGAACTTCCCTGAAAGCTTCAAGACGGTCGGTACTTTCGGGGTTGTCCTTCGGTCCCGACACATAACAGAAACGTGTAAAGCCGTGAACATCGATGAAATGCTCTGTCATACGGCGCATAGCCTTTCGGTTATCGATGCCGATATGGTACATTCCCTCTATATCGTTATCTATACTTACAGCAGGGATGCCTGCCTCTCTTATCCTTCTGATGATATTTTCGACCGTTTCCGTATCGTTGATCGTATTTGTAAGAAGCACCGCGCCGTCATAGGATGAAAGATCGGGAAGGTTGAAAATATTCATTTCTCCTGTGTCGTGACGGGGAGTTTCAAGAGCTCCGCCGAGGGAAACGAACGCATAAAGCTCCAGTCCGCACTTTTCGGCAGACTGCTCCATTCCTTTAAGCACAGTACTCTGATAGCTCTGGTCAATACCTGCTATTATCACAGCGATCCTGTGTTTATCCATTGATATCCCTCCAAAACAAGCAAGATACGAAACGATCCGAAATAGTCCGGGACAATAACCGTTAAAAAGCGGTTATTGAGTATACATGTTATTTATATTGTACAATAAAAATCACAAAAAATCAATAGATTTAGATTATAATATTCATTAGTCATATTAATGCTTTGTTCATATACTATCCGCAATTCTAAGCCTTCTATCCCCCTACGGACCGACTCTCCTCTCTGCTGCCCATGCGGATATCCCGAAATGCTGTTGCCTATATGAAACGAAAAAAAGTCCGCTTACCGAGATAAATTATATCACTTTGCCGAAAATTTTCCGTTATATTGACAAATCCTGAAAAAATGCTATACTTAAAAGTAGCTTAATGCGAAAAAATCAGCATATACTAACTTGTATACTGCTGAATACGCGGAGGTATACAATGATCAATATCTGGCACGATATCAGTCCTAAAAGGATCAGTCCCGATCACTTCTATGCTGTTATAGAGATCGGTAAAGGAAGCAAGATAAAGTATGAGCTCGATAAGGAAACAGGTCTTATCAAAATGGACAGGATCCTTCATACTTCTACCCATTATCCTGCAAACTACGGCTTCATCCCCCGTACTTTCTCAGACGATAACGACCCTCTTGATGTTCTGGTACTCTGCTCAGAGACCTTAAGTCCTCTGACTCTCGTCAAATGCTACCCCATCGGAGTTATCCGTATGCTCGATAACGGACACCGCGACGATAAGATAATCGCTATTCCGTTTGAAGATCCTAACTACAATATGTACATGGACATCGAACAGCTCCCCAAGCACATTTTTGACGAAATGACTCATTTCTTCACGGTCTATAAGGAACTTGAAAACAAAACTACTGCCGTTAATGAGGTCGATCATGCAGACGTCGCCAAAGATATCATTGCCTGCGATATAGAAAACTATATCGATCACTTCTGCAAGTGAGTCCATGCCGCAAGAAAGGTCTGTGCCGTTCTGCGGTACAGCGCCGAAAATTAGGGAAAGGAATTATTTTATGACAGCTTCAAGTGAAAATTTATTCAGCACCGAATCAAGCGCAGCGCCTATCGGTATAATCGCTATGAACAGCGTTACCGAGCTCGGAGGAAAGATCGACAGCTTCCTCGTTGAGTGGGCTAAAAGAGCAGGTTACGATGTGGACAGCTTCCTTATCGAATGCGAGTGTCCCCGTTTCTCATCAGGTGACGGAAAGGGCTTTATCAAGTCTACCGTCCGCGGAAAAGACCTTTTCATAATCGTTGACGTAGGAAATTATAACATAAAGTATGACTACTTCGGTCATCAGAATGCTATGTCTCCCGACGATCATTTCCAGGATCTCAAGAGAATAATCCAGGCTGCAAGCGGTAAGGCTCACCGTATCAGCGTTATCATGCCTATACTCTACGGCGGCAGACAGCACAGAAGAAATTACCGTGAATCTCTCGACTGTGCTTGCGCTCTTCAGGAACTTGAAGCTATGGGCGTTTCAAATATCGTTACTGTTGATGCTCACGATCCGCGCGTTCAGAACGCTGTTCCGCTTATGGGCTTCGACAACGTAATGCCTACATATCAGGTATTAAAGGCTATGCTCAAGGACATAAAGGACATCAACCTCTCAAAGGAAAACTTCATGATCGTTTCTCCTGATGAGGGCGCTCTCAACAGAAACATGTACTACGCTTCTGTTCTCGGCGTTGAAATGGGTATGTTCTACAAGAGACGTGATTTCTCAACTATCGTAAACGGACGTAATCCTATCGTTGCTCACGAATACCTCGGTAATCCTGTTGAGGGCAAGGATATCTTCGTTGCCGACGATATCATCTCTTCAGGCGAGTCAATGCTCGACCTCGCTTATGCTCTTAAGGAGAAGAAGGCAGGAAGGATCTTCGCTTACGCTACTTATGCTATCTTCACAAACGGTCTCGACAAGTTCGATAAGGCTTATGAGGACGGCATCATCGACGGTGTATTCGGTACAAACCTTACATACAGAACTCCTGAGCTGCTCAGCAGACCGTGGTTCCACGATGTTGATGTATCAAAGTATATCGCTTATTTCATTGAAGCTATCAACCATGACGTATCTATCAGCAAGATCATCGATCCTCACACAAAGATCGAAAACCTGCTTATAAAGTACGGAATGAAGTAATCTAAAAATACAGCCGTCAGGAGTTTAACCTCCTGACGGCTTTTTTCTTGTCTTCACATATCAAGTATTATCTTCTTGCCGCTTGGTACGTATGCTTCGGTCTCTACTCCGCATTTGCGGAAAAGCATCGACGAAGCCTTTACGCTTTCGGAATCAGCATATTTGTTCTCGTAATAAACGATGCGCTTGATACCCGACTGTATTATAGCCTTCGCACACTCGTTACAGGGGAAAAGTGTAACGTAAAGAGTACAGCCTGCAAGATTTCCGATGTTGCTGTTGAGGATAGCGTTCAGTTCGGCGTGACATACAAAGGGATACTTTGTTTCAAGAGGATCCTCCCCTGTTCTCTCCCACGGCATCTCGTCATCGTCGCATCCCGTCGGCATACCGTTATAACCTACCGCAACTATCTTTTTATCCTTGTTGACTATACATGCACCTACCTGTGTTGAGTTATCCTTGCTTCGTTCTGCGGATAATCTGGCGATACCCATGAAGTATTCGTCCCATTTTATATAATCGGTCCTTTTCATGACTTTCCTCCTTCGATCAAATCAACTGAGAACATTATAACATTAAATACTCAATAAATCAATACCGTTTTTATCATAAGCCTGAATATATATGCCCCTTTCCCCCGATAATCCGCCTATCAGCTTTTCATATCAGAAATAATTGTAAATAATCAGAAAAAATACTTGATTTGAGAACAAAAATGTTGTATAATAGAAAAGTATGCTGAGACAGTTACGCAGCTGTCTTAATAATGAAAGGAGTATTTATAATGATTTATTCTCATGAAGTTGAAACAATGTGCCCAATCGCACAGGGCGTAGCTCATGGCGCTGCTCCGATCCCGGAAGAAGCTAAATGGGTAAAAGCTAAGGAGATCAAGGATATCTCCGGCTTCACACACGGCATCGGCTGGTGCGCTCCACAGCAGGGTACTTGTAAGCTTACTCTCAATGTTAAGGAAGGTGTTATCCAGGAGGCTCTCGTCGAGACTATCGGCTGCTCAGGTATGACACATTCTGCTGCTATGGCTGCTGAGATACTCCCCGGAAGAACTATCCTCGAGGCTCTCAACACAGACTTAGTTTGTGATGCTATAAATACAGCTATGAGAGAACTCTTCCTCCAGATCGTTTACGGTCGTTCACAGTCTGCTTTCTCTGAGGGCGGTCTCGTTGTTGGTGCCGGTCTTGAGGACCTCGGTAAGGGACTCCGTTCACAGGTTGGTACCCTTTATGGTACTCTCGCTAAGGGACCTCGTTACCTCGAAATGACTGACGGCTATATCACAGGTCTTGCTCTTAATGAGGATGACGAGATAATCGGTTACAAGTTCGTAAACTTCGGTAAGATGATGGACTTCATCAAGGCTGGCGACGACGCTAATACAGCTTTTGAGAAGGCTCAGGGACAGTACGGCAGAGTTGCTGACGCTGTTAAGATCGTTGATCCGAGAAAAGAATAAGGAGGACTTGTGAAATGGCTTTATTTGAATCATATGAAAGACGTGAAAAGCAGATCCTTGCTGTTATCAAGGAATACGGCATCAACTCTATCGAAGAGTGTGCTGAGGTATGTAAGGCAAAGGGTCTCGATATATACAAGCTCGTTGAAGGCATCCAGCCTATCTGCTTCGAGAACGCTAAGTGGGCTTACACTGTAGGCTGCGCTATCGCTATCAAGAAGGGCTGCACAAAGGCTGCTGACGCTGCTGCTGCTATCGGTGAAGGCCTCCAGGCTTTCTGTATCCCGGGTTCTGTTGCTGACCAGCGTAAGGTTGGTCTCGGTCACGGTAACCTCGGTAAGATGCTCCTCGAAGAGGATACTGAGTGCTTCGCTTTCCTCGCAGGTCACGAGTCATTCGCTGCTGCTGAGGGTGCTATCGGTATCGCTGAGAAGGCTAACAAGGTTCGTAAGAAGCCCCTCCGCGTTATCCTTAACGGTCTCGGTAAGGACGCTGCTCAGATCATCGCTCGTATCAACGGCTTTACTTATGTAGAGACAGATATGGACTACGCTACTGGCGAAGTTAAGGAAGTTTTCCGCAAGGCTTACTCTGACGGTCTCCGCGCTAAGGTTAACTGCTACGGCGCTAACGACGTTCGTGAAGGCGTTGCTATCATGTGGAAGGAAAATGTTGACGTTTCTATCACAGGTAACTCAACTAACCCAACTCGTTTCCAGCACCCTGTTGCAGGTACTTACAAGAAGGAGCGCATTGACGCTGGCAAGAAGTACTTCTCAGTTGCTTCAGGCGGCGGTACAGGACGTACTCTCCACCCAGATAACATGGCTGCAGGTCCTGCTTCCTACGGTATGACTGATACTCTCGGCCGTATGCACTCTGACGCTCAGTTCGCAGGTTCTTCTTCTGTTCCTGCTCACGTTGAGATGATGGGACTTATCGGCATGGGCAACAACCCGATGGTTGGTGCAACAGTTGCTTGCGCAGTTGCTGTTGAAGAGGCTATGAAGTAATAGCTTTTCGGCTATAAATCGCATAAAAATGAAATCCTGACAGGTTTTATGACTTGTCAGGATTTTACTGTTTTTTGAGATAATAACGTGATTTGTCACCACAAAATATAACGGATGACAAAATACATAGTTGCAGCGTCGAAGGTATTTGTCTTTACATCAGCAGTTACATTTGTCACATTCAGAATTACACTTGACATCTTAACAAACATCAGTCATTCATATATAATTAAACTATGATAAACAGTACAAGGAGGCTGCTGCAATGAAAGCTATCAAGACGATTTTCCAATTCCTGATAATAGTAATATTGTTAGCCTTATTCAACGCTTTTATTTCTACTACGGAATTCAGTAAAAAAAGAATAAGAGCTATCATTAAAATAAAACACCCTTCATATCAGATCATTACGCTTACGCCTGAGTATTCCGACTGGTCATCAACAGTCTGTGAAGCGGATGATTATAACAACCCTGAATTTGCAACGGTAGTTATAAAGAATGAAGAAGAACAAAGAACGATCTATCTGGACAAGAACTTCGGGATATGGACAATAACTAATGATGAGCCTGATTACGGAAAAAACGTTCCTGATGACGTATACTTTATCGAAAAGAATTGTGCACATGTAGGAAAAAGAACCGATATAGAAGAAGAGATCAAATCAGTCTGGATAATCCCTGACGAAAACGGAGAGCCGTATCAGAAATCAGGCGGCGATGACTGGTATTATTCATATCATTACATTGAAAATATGTACAAAACGAAAAACGGAAACATATATATCCTTAATAAAAGCTCCCTTGAATGGGAACGGACTGACTTCAAATATTCTTATATGGTTTATTACGCCAACTACCAGAATATATCAAAAGACGAAGCTGAAAATTTGATCTTAGGATATAGAAATTCGCGCTCCTCCAACAGCTGATGATGAAGAGGCTATGAAGTAATAGCTGAACGGCTATAAATCGCATAAAAATGAAATCCTGACAGGTTTTATGACTTGTCAGGATTTTACTGTTATAAGAACAAATAACGTTCACATGAAGTATTTTTTTCCAAGTACTGAAAACAGCTTCCCCTTTCAAATACCGGGAAAGCTGTTGTTTTTTTGCCACTGAACTATTTTCTGTTTGCTCAGTCCCTGAAGTCTGATATCTGCCCCATAAGGAACTTGCTGAGAAGTACCATATCAGCCATTTCAACAGAACCGTTTTCATCTACATCAGACGGCTTTAAAAGACTGAGATCTGAAAACCCTTTCTCAAAACAGCTTCTTAGAATAACCAGATCAAAGGCATTTATACGGCCGTTAAAATCAAGATCACCGCGCAGGATCGGTGCTTCTGTTTCAGGTTCTGTAGGAGGTTCGGTGGGAGCTTCGGTAGGCGGTTCTGTTGCAGGTTCTTCTGCTGAAGAACTAAGGTATTCGTCTAAAGTTTCAGCCCAGAATTTACCCATTTTTTCATAGCCTGTACCATTCGGATGAAGCCCATCGAAGCCAAGATCAGCCGTACCGTTAAGGCATCCGTGGATATCTGCAAACTCAACATTCTTGCCCGAGTTCTTCAACTCCTCTGCTACATCCTTAACGGTATTATTGTATCTTGTAACTCTTCCGTCAGTTCCGCCGTATGCTGTAAACTCAGGGATTGAACCCATGAAGACCTTACCGCCATCCGGCATATCATTCAGCATATAGTTAACAAGGTCTTTAAGGTCGCTTGCACAGTCGTTCATAGAGCGGTTAGCAGTCATATCATTCGTACCGATTATAAGAAGAATAACATCCGGCTGTGCCTGTTTTACTGCATTTTTCTCCTTCAGCTTATTATAGAGACTGCTGTCCTGTCCCCAGCTTGCAGGCTGTTTGATCTGAAACCCGCTGTAACCTGCATGGTTATCATCATATGTAACTCTCTGACCATTGTAATTGAAGCTTGCACTGTTCTGACCTTCGGGACCAACAAAATCTATACCTGTATATCCTTTTTCCTTCATGAAGTAGTCCAGGTACTTTCTGTATCCTCCTGTATCGCCCATACCAAATGTAATAGAGTCGCCTACAGGCATGATCCTGATCTTATCACTCTTTGAAGCAGCATTCGCTTGTGAGAGAGATAATGGAAGAAGTGCAGAAGTCATTGCCAATGCAGTAAATGCTGCTGATACACCGACTCTGAACAGACGTCCCGCAAATCTGAATTTTCCTTTTTCATTTTTCATAAATCATTAACCTCCTTCAACTGTTTACTTGTGATCAGTGATATTAAAAGAGTCACCTCCCGTCTTACTGTAAAATAATTCCCGATCTCTGTATTTATTTCATAACTCTACTATACACTCTCAACATCAATTTGTAAAGATTTCGCATAAAACTAAGCAAAAATGGAAAAATCTAAAGCAATAAATGGTTTTTTTATACAGAGAGAATAATTTCACACAGACACTTTTCCGTCTCTATTTTCTTTGCAGCGCTTATGACTGAGAAGTTTATATATTTTTATCATTTAACAAGAAGTTTTTTCGTCTTTTATTCCATTTTAAATCACTATTATGTGTACAGCTTGAAACAGACATAAAAATAAACTTTGACAATAATAACAATCAATAATACAGAAAAAGGAGTATATCAATGAAAAAAGCTATTGCACTTTTATTCCCTCTGACACTGCTGATATCTTCAGTGTCATGCTCACAGAAAACAAGTTCATCCGAGGCTTCACCGGAGTCAGCAACATCTGCCGCAACATCAGCTTCAACAGAAGCCGAAACAGCAACTGAACCCGAAACTACAACAAAAAGCGAGATAAAGTTTGAAGGTGAAAAGTATAAAACTTACGCATCAATGACTCCCGAGGAGATAGTTGCAACACTCACTCTCGAACAGAAAGCCGCACAAATGGTACAGCCTGCAATCTACAATGTCACTGAGGAGGACATGAAAGCCAACGACTACGGCAGCATTCTTTCCACAGTCGGCTGTATTGAATCGGATGAATGGGCTGCAACAGTTGACAGGTTCCAGCAGACAGCTATTGAGTCCGAGGCAGGAATACCCTATATTTACGGTCAGGACGACGTTCACGGCGTAAACTACTGCCGCAACGCAGTATATTTTCCTCACAACATCGGTCAGGGTGCGGCTAACGACGAGGAACTCGCTTATCAGGTGGGACTTATCACCGCTGACGAAGCCAAACTCTGCCACATGATGTGGAACTTCTCGCCATGTGTTGCTCAGTCCGTTGATCCTCGCTGGGGAAGAACTTACGAGTCTTACGGTTCAGACCTTGAGACCATTACAAAGCTCAGTACTGCCTACACAAAGGGACTCATAGACGGCGGACTTGTAGCCTGCACGAAGCATTATTTCGGTGACGGCAACGTTGTTTACGGAACAGGTGAACCGGGCGATATATTCATGCGTATAGACCGCGGCGATGCTCAGCTTACCGATGCCGAAATCGAGGAGCTTCTCAAAGTTTATCAGGCTCAGATAGATGCAGGAGTTCAGACTATCATGATAAGTCATTCATCTCTCAACGGTGTAAAGATGCACGAAAACAAAGAGTACATCATGAAACTGAAAGACGAAATGGGCTTTGAAGGATTTATCGTCAGCGACTGGGGCTCGATACAGCATATCGAAGGCAGCTCCTATAAGGAACAGGTCATCAAGAGTATCAACGCAGGCATTGATATGCTCATGGAGACAGATAAGTTCGATGAGGCAAAGCAGATAATTGTTGATGCAGTAAAAAGCGGTGATATTACCGAGGAACGTGTGAACGATGCTGTTACGAGAATTATCAAGGTTAAGAAGGATGAGGGTCTGTTTGACGATCCGCTGCTGAAATCCATGACAACTGAAAAGATAGCAACAGGTTCCCTTGAATATCGTAAGGTAGCCGAAAAGCTCGTTGAGGAAAGCCTTGTCCTTCTCAAGAACGACAACGATGTACTCCCATTGAAAGAGGGTACAAAGGTCTACATCACAGGTCCTGCTGCAAACAGCTGTCAGGCTCAGTGCGGTGGCTGGACTATGGACTGGAACGGCTCCAACTCGAAGGATGTCCCCGGAGTTACGACTATTCAGGAAGCGTTCGAGCGATATGCCGAGGACTACGGTATTGAGGTCATTACCGATGCTGAACAGGCTGACAAAGCAGATGTAGTGCTGCTTTGCCTTGGTGAACAGGCATATGCGGAATGGAATGGTGACACTGAGGATATGAACCTTTTCGGTGCGCTTGGACTTAATGGCAATTCCGAAGCTCAGAGAGAAGCTAAGTCACTGGGAAAACCGATAGTTACATGTATAGTCGCAGGAAGACAGACTATTATCAGCCCAAGAATATATGATCAATGGAACAGCGTTGTAATGTGCTATCTCCCAGGCTCTGAGGGCAAAGGCATTTCCGATGTGCTCTGCGGCTGCGCTGACTTCACAGGTAAACTGCCTGCACCGTGGTACAGCAATACCGACCAGATACGTACAGACGAATGCTGGCTTGAAAGAGGCTACGGACTTGACTACGGCAAGGACTTCAAACCTGTTGACGAGCCTGAGACCATACTCGATCCGCCCACTGTAATCCCCGAAGATCCAGCAATTGAAGGCACTAATTATAAAGCAGGACTTTACAAGGACGGCGTGTATGTAAATGAGTATGCAGGAATCAAGCTTAATGTTCCGAAAAATCTCAATTATTTCCCTGTTCAGCCCGAAGAAAAGGAAGAATACATAGCAGAACTCACAGATGAAAAAGAAATTGCCGTAGAAACAGCAACGGTTACCGATACTATTTTCGGGAACCCGACAGAATCAATAGGAGTCTTTTTCATCAACACCAAGATGCTCTTACCGGTGCTTTTCCCTGATAAGGATGAGATCACGGAGGAGGATGCACTCGATTATTACAGAGCTTATATCGCAAATGTCGCCGAAAAACAAAACTTTGAATTTGATTACAAGGACAGAAAGAAAGTCACTATCGCAGGAAAAGAATACCTGAGAGATGTTGCATTCTATGACGGAGCAGAGACTAATTATGAGGCATTTACTATGCGAAAGATCGACGACGACATAATGTGTTTCCTGCACTATACATCAAGCGAACCCGAAAAAACTCCCGAATACTATGAATCACTGTTCGAGGAGATAAAGTGATGAAAAAACATACAGCAATGACCGCTTTTACCGAAAAAACGATTTCACCTACCGTTAACCGGAAAAATATTGCATTTCCGACCATAAAAACTTATAATTTAACTATGAGGCAATGATCGCCTCGCAGCAAAAATACTAAAAGAACCAGAGGTCGTAAAATGAAAAGAAAAATCGTATCTATCATGGCAGCAGCACTTATCTTAACACCTGCTTTCGCATCAAACCAGTGCGTAGCTGATGCTGCAGCAGCACCAAATTATCAGACATATTTAGACGGTACAGTTTGCTCTGTAAAGCGTAAAGACTTACTCTATGAGAGAACTATATTTTTCCCTAAGGAAATGACCGCATCCGACAAGAAATATCCTGTAGTTGTATGGGGAAACGGTACATTTGTTACATCTGCCGTTTATGAAGAGCTTCTCAGCGAGATCTCCTCAAAGGGTTATATCGTCGTAGCAAATAACGATCGTTTCTGCGGCTCGGGAATATCAGAGTCCGTATCTGTGGAATATATCGTCAGTGAGGGCAAAAAGTCGGGCAGCATTTTCTATAACAAGGTAGATGCTGAGCATATCGGTGCAGGCGGACATTCTCAGGGCGGACAGAGTGCAGTAAACTCTTCGGTACGCAATTCAAAGATAGATTGTGTATATGATATACAGGGTTGTCAGAATATTCTTGAAGCAAGCAGACTGACAGTTCCGACATTCTTTGTAACAAGTACAAATGATAAAGTGGTCAATTCTTTATGGGTAAAGGCTTCTTATAACGCCTGCAGCGCTCCTGCTGTATATGCAAGTATAAAGAATGGAAAGCACTTAGACCCCGGCGATGCTCATGCACCTGAAATATTCGCTGAATATGCTGTAAAGTGGTTTGACGCTTTCCTTAAAAACGACAGCTATTCAAAGAGTGTTTTCGTCAAGGGCGGCGCTCTTTCAAAGGACAGCAGATGGGTAGATTATACTTCAAAGTATTTTTGACCGAATAGCGATAATCCCCTTTGAAATGTCATTAAACTGAGAAAAAGCAAAATAGTCACAGGATCATCAATTGATTCCTGTGACTATTTTTTATAACATTATGACCGTACGGCTTTTTATCGGATAGGACAATACCCTGCAAGTTCGATCATTTCCTGACCTTCATCCGACAGAAGGTATTCTTTTATCTCTTCCGCTTTCTGATCTCTTCCTTTTACTGTTACAGCATAATAGCCTGACGAAAGCGGATATGTTCCGTTGATAAGATTTTCGTTATCAGGCGATATCCCGTCTATATTAAGTACCTTTATATCCTCGTTCTTATACAGATTCCTGAGATAATAATTGAAAGAGTAACCTATGCTTTTGGATGAATTCTGGTATGTAGCGATACTGTCTATAAGTCCGCCCATTTCCATAGCTATCTGAACTCTGGTATCGGGATGTGTTATCATTGGTATTCCCTGCATTACCATATTCTCCATAGCTGTCTGACTTCCTGAATTTTTGGAACGTACATAAGGTATTATCTCCTCATCATAACCGCCGACTTCCGACCAGTTCGTTATTGCACCGCTGTAGATGTCACGTATCTGGTCAAGCGTCAGGCTGTCCACGGGGTTATCCTTGTGCGTTATGAAGACAAAGCCGTCAAGTGCAATCTTGTCAACCTGAAGTTCAACATTGTTCTCCGCAGCCAAAGCCAGTTCATCATCAGAAGGTTCTGTAACGAAAATAAGATTTTTGTATTTTTTCCCGAGTATCAGATTTTCATAAGCATCACCTGTTGTATTATGGTCGATGTAGTATGGAAGCTGTTTATCCTCAATACCGTTGAACTGCCTGATAAGTTCCGCTGTTATGGGTACAGTCGCTGTTGAACCGTCTATCATACTAAGGTCATACTTTGTAAACCTGTTCCTGTTGCTTGCTACCTGATACCAGTTATCGGGACGAGTCAGACTGACATTGATATTTGCTGAATATCTTCCATACGCATATTTGTTTTCAACTTCAAAAACCTTTTCAGTCTCTGTGAGATGAACATTCTGCCATCTTTCATCAAATAACTTGTTTATTTCTTCACCCGAATACTCTTTTCCGTCTTCGGTATATGTAACAGTGTACTTGATCTTGTCTCCGTAGATAAGATGATAAATACTATAGCCTTCAGCAAGTGAAAGCTTATAGTTTATATCAATGTTCATATATTTCAGTTTATCGGATCCTTTACACTCCTCAAGGTTCTCTTCGATCGTATATTGATTGCCGTCCTTGATAAATTTGAGCTCGACTCCTTCAAAAGGATCAATTTCAGTTTTGGGATCTTCATTAAAATGAACAGTTATATCTTTGGTGATCCTCGTTAATTCAACTCCGTATGTTTCTCTGACATATTCCTTCATATTATCTTCGGGAACATACTTGTTATTTATCAGAAGATGAAGAGTTATCGTATCCCCTTCCTTAATATCATCGGGAAGAGGATCACGATAGACTTCCATGCTTAACCCGAGGTTTTCACGTTTTCTTATACTGTATGCCGTCGGTTCTGACATGACCAGAACATTTTTCGTTTCATCATCCGCTACAAGACGGCGTTCCCTGTTGAAAGGATGATCGCATTCTTCGATAACTCCGCCTTTTCGGTGGTGATATTCCAAATCCAGATCTTCAAAAGGATCTATGCTGATAATTTTTTGTGTAGTTGGTTCTACAGTAGGTTCTTCCGTACTGACGACCGATGAGCTGATATCTGCTTTTTCCGAACATCCTGTCATTACAGAAAAAGTCAGCAAAGCAGCAGCCGATAATAGTATCTGTTTTTTCATTATTCCTCCTTAAAATCGATAGTCTGTTTAATCGGGTAATTGAAAACAACGTTCATTTTTATTAACATTATAATAAAATAACAGAAAAAAATCAACTCTTTATAGTTAGCCGTTTTTAACAAAAATCAACCGAACAGATATAGCAGCAACAGTTTACCGCTTTTATATCACCAGAACAGAGGACTGCTCGTTTTACTTATTTCTGCGGAAGTATTCGTTCGATGAAACTGTACCGCCTGTGGACAGATATCCGTAATAGCTGAGTATGTCGGAAGCATCTGCCGAGTCTATTTTACCATCGAAATTCACATCAGCAATAAGTTTCAGTGTACCAGTAAAGCTTGGTATCTCACCTGTTGAAAGCTTGGAGTATTCAACAAGCACATCGGAAGCGTCACCTGCATTGATCTTTCCGTCACCGTTAACATCGCCGAGGATGTAATCCGGTTCGGTAGTAACCTGCGGCTGAGTGGTCGTTATTGGTGCGGTGGTGGTAGGTGTCTCTGTAGTTGTTACAGGCGCTTTTGTTGTAGTAGGTGTCTTTGTAGTCGTTACAGGAGTCTTTGTAGTTGTAGGTGTCTTGGTAGTAGTAACAGGTGCTTTTGTTGTGGTAGGTGTCTTTGTAGTTGTAACAGGTGCCTTTGTGGTGGTAGGTGTCTTTGTAGTTGTTACAGGTGCCTTTGTTGTGGTTGGAGTCTTTGTAGTCGTTACAGGTGCCTTTGTTGTGGAAGGAATTTTTGTAGTCGTAACAGGTGCTTTTGTGGTGGTAGGTGTCTTTGTAGTTGTTACAGGTACCTTTGTTGTAGTAGATGTCTCTGTAGTTGTAACAGGTGCCTTTGTGGTGGTAGGAGTCTTTGTAGTAGTAACAGGCGCTTTTGTTGTAGTAGGAGTCTTTGTAGTCATTACAGGTGCTTTTGTGGTAGTAGGAGTCTCTGTAGTTGTTACAGGTGCCTTTGTGGTGGTAGGTGTCTTTGTAGTCGTAACCGGTGACTTTGTGGTTGTAGTTACCTTTGTAGTTGTAACAGGTACTTTTGTGGTAGTAGATGTCTCTGTAGTTGTTACAGGAGTCTTTGTGGTGGTAGGTGTCTCTGTAGTTGTAACCGGTGCCTTTGTGGTTGTAGTTACCTTTTCAGTTGTTACAGGTGCTTTTGTTGTAGTAGGTGTCTTTGTAGTTGTTACAGGTGCCTTTGTTGTGGTAGGAGTCTTTGTAGTCGTTACAGGCGTCTTTGTTGTGGTTGGAGTCTTGGTAGTAGTAACAGGCGCTTTTGTTGTGGTAGGAGTCTTGGTAGTTGTTACTGGTGCCTTTGTTGTGGTAGGTGTCTTTGTAGTTGTTACCGGCGCCTTTGTGGTAGTAGGAGTCTCTGTAGTTGTAACCGGTGCCTTTGTGGTGGTAGGTGTCTTTGTAGTCGTTACAGCTGTCTTGGTG